>ERZ779877.1549-NODE-1549-length-19217-cov-22.747417_pt1 | contig 19217 bp, 9 predicted proteins | sample MGYA00511556_ERZ779877 | MGnify/ENA primary metagenome ERZ779877 (study PRJEB29588, sample SAMEA2159338) | human gut metagenome | biome: human gut; feature: human-associated habitat; material: faeces | place: Denmark | collected 2008/2010 ...
AAAATAATGTAGTTTATTTAAACAAAAACTGTCAACCTATTTCAGGAAAAGACATGACGTTATTCTTTTAAATCAAAAAGGCCGTCTTTAGCAAGCATAAAGACGGTCTTTTACAATGTGAAAGACGGCCTTTGGCACTGCCAAAAGCCGTCTTTTGTATCGTGGAAGGTTGTGTTTACTTGTTAACAACCTTAACAGACTTAACGCTGTTGCCCTTCGTCATCTTGAGGATATATACTCCCTTTGGCAGTGTTGAATAGTCGCTGCCGTTCTTGACAAGCACTCCGTCAACCGAGAAAATCTGGCTTACGGTGTATCCCTCATCGTCGGTTGCGATGTTTGTAATGCCTGACGACAGTGTGCTTGAGCAGAGATTGATGTTGCGCACCATCTTCTGGTCATCGTTAGGAGTCTCGTCGTCGTTAGCTGCAACTTTCAGTGTAGCGAGTGAAACGGCATTGTCAGACGGCTTAACGATAAGTTTTGTATCGTCAAGAGTGATGTCCCAGCCGTTAGGAGTCTCGCTTTCGACGGTAAACCAAGGATTCTTGTCATATCCTGCGAACAGCTTGGTCAGGTCGATAGTCAGTGTTTCGCCCGGCTTAGCGATGTAGTTAGGCTCGGCAATCCAGTTCAGGTACTGCTCAAGGTTTGTGTATCCGAACGCTTCCTGATACTCGTTGTTGTCGGCAACGTCGGGGTTTGTGCCCTTGGCTGTTTCCCACCAGTTAGGCATACCGTCTTGATCTGTGTCGTAATCGGCGCCGCGCTTCTCGCCTGAAACAGGGAAGTAGGTGAAGCCCTCGGCGTCAGTCTCACGGTCGATAAGGCCAGCTTTGCCTGACTTACTTCCTGTCGTGGTCGTCTCTCCGGTTCTTGTTTCATTTACCATACGTACGTCGTGCTCGTCAAAGAACGGCTGGTTGGCGCCCACGTCGGAAAGAACCGACTTGTAAGCAAGCTCAGCTGATTGTATGGTAGCGTATGATTCGAAGAACGGTTCGTCAACGAATACATCCCAGTTAAGTTCCTGGCTTTCTGCTTTTTGGTAATTGTATGTTTCGCCTTCTTCGTCATAAGTTAATGAACCATCCAAGTTCTCGCGTATGTTACCGCTTACGAAATAAGCCTGTGTTCCTGATCCTGTTCCTTCAAGCTGTGCTGTCAATAGGTACTTGTTGTCTGATGATTTTCCCATCTTGTAATAGTTGCCTACGAATTGTCCTTCATGGGTACCTCCGTCAGTGGTACGTCCGCCCCAGTTGTAGCATACGTTGTTGAACATGTCGTGTGCTCCTCCGTATGAACCGTCCGGGTTAAGTCCGCCTGACATGCTCCAGTTTCTACCCTCATTGTGGGCGAGAAGGTTATGATGATATGTGCCGGTGCTTCCGCCGATAGTGGCTGCAAATCCATGTGATTTACCTGACTCGTAGTTCGGGTGGTCAGCAACGTTCAGGGCTTCGGATATAAGCGTGCGTTGCAGAGTGATGTTTTTGGCGTTGCGTGAAGAGAAGGCCTCGTCGATTGTCCATCCCACAGAGCAGTGGTCCATGATTGAATTGTTGTTTCCTGCCATGCCTAAACCGTCAAGTCCGCGGGCTATGTCTTCCGTATCCTTGTTGTGATAACCTCTGCGCAGACGCATGAATCGTGTAATACCGTCGTCGGCCATGCCGAAAGGTGAGCTGCGGAAGAGGATACCCTTGCCGGGAGCTGTCTGTCCTGCGATGGTTACGTACGGGTCAGAACATGTGAGGCGGGCTTTTAATTGGATTGTTCCTTCGACGTCGAACACGATAGTACGTGGTCCTTTAACCTCTCTAATGCCGTAGCGGAACGTTCCGGGGATGGGTGTATCAGTACCCTCGACATAGTCTTCAAGCGATGTAACATGGTAAACAACACCGCCACGTCCGCCGATTGCGTAGCGTCCGTAACCCTCTGCTCCGGGGAATGCTATGCGGCGTGGGCGGAATGTCCATGTCTCGCCTTGGTATGTATTACCGTCAGCGTCGACTTCGTCAACACGCCAGTAATAGGTGTTGTGTGTCGTCAATCCGTTCAGCGTGTACTCAGGATTAGCCAGTTCCGTTCCGCTAACAACGTTCCAGTTGCCTTCTTCCGTACCTACATACAATATGTGTTTTGTGGCGATGGTTGCGGCAGTCCATTTCAGCCCAACTGAACCGTTGTCTGCATCTAAGTGCAGGTCAAGGTTTTCCGGATATGGGTCAAGCGCGGTTGTTTTCGGATTAGGCTGGTCGAATACCAATGCGTTTACGTATATTCCTGTGGTCTTGTATTCTGTTACTCCGTCAGGACGTGATATAAGGCTGATTGTTACGTCCTTGCCTTCTTCCGCGGTGAATTGAAGATATGCTTGCGCGCTTTCCGAAGTGACGATTTTCTGGTCGGACATTGTGACTTGGTCAACTTTTGTACCGTTTACAAGAATATCAACCGGCGCGCTTGGTGTGCCGACTTTGCTGCATACATTCATGTAGATGAGCAAACTATGTTCACCAGGCTTCAATCCTTTCAGTATGAAATTCAATGTTGCGCTTTCGTTTGTCAGCTCGGGAGTGTTGTTGCTGTCGTCAAGTCCGCGCACAACTACGCCGTCACCGACGAGTTTGTTAGCCTGCGCCTTGTTCAGCCATTCCGCTCTCATAGTTCGGTTGACGGTAGTTTCGTCCCCGCAATTCATGGTTATGTCTATAAAATCCGTCTCGTTTAATTGGATACGTTTAGTGTCAGATATAACCTGTTGCACTTCCCACGATTTGTATCCTGATTCAGTTACCTGTCCGTTACGCCCGGGATAGTCGAAGTCAACCTTCTGGGCATGAATAGAAAGTGCCATTGCGCACAATGATGCACTGAGGATAAATTTTTTGTTCATAAGCTCTGATTTAAAGTTAAAGTTTAATTATGATTATATGTTTTTAAGACAAAAGAAATCCTAAAATGTAATCATTTATGAAATAAATAAAGGTCCTGTAAATCAAAAAACAAGGGTCGTTTTGTCAAAAAATAAAGTAATAAAGCTTGTTTGTGGAGAAAATGTTGCTAATTTGCATGATTTGTAACAAAAACAAATCAATAAATAAACGATTGTTATATTTCTTTGTACTCACATATTAATTGTTATTTAAATTAATTAATACTTAAGTTAATGAAACTTATATAATTATGAAAACATATAAAAACTATGATTTTCACAAGAAAATAAAGTTGTTACAAATCATGCAAGATAAACATTTATTTATTAACTTAAAAACTTAATTATGAAGAAAACTTTACTTTTGGTTGCCGCTTTGGTCGGCGTTGTTGGTGCTAAAGCACAGACAGAAAGTTGGTCAGTTAACAACAGTGACGGTACTTTAAAGGATGTGTATGTTGCCAATCCGGACAATACACAGATGTCGGTGGTCGAGTTCTCGTCGACAAATGTCAAGGGAACGCATGTTTCTGGTCCTGTAGCCGGATATGTTGACGGCCCTGAAAAGCCGTTGGAAAAGACCTATGACAACAGCTGGAACGATATTAAAAAGCAGGACTTGAGCGCTGATGGGTCGGTAGCTCCATTTTATTATGTACAAGGTAAAGGCAATCCGGTAAACATTGACAAGGTAACTTTTGAGGAGATAATGACCGACGGCGTTGGTACCGGTGTGTATAGGCCATACTGGAATGACGCTTATTATTCTCCGGACGGCACAAACGGACTGCCTACCAACGGAACATACGTTACACTCACTCCTTCGGTTAACGGCAAGATAAAGGTTGCTGTATGGGTTAACAAGGGTAATCGTGACGTGTATGTAGCAAAAGCCAGTGACGCCAAGGCTCTTTCTTACGGTAGTGAGGCCACTATCTCGGGATACGTGAACGGACAGAACGGCGACAACGGTTATGTAAGGTATATGGAGGAAGTAAAGACCAAGAACCAGATTATCGAGGAAAACAACGCTAACCTTGGTGAGGGAGAGACTCCTACTGAGATTCAGCCGAGCGATTATTACACCGTATGGGATGGCAACCAGGCTGCATGGATTTATATTACGTTTGACGCAACGGCAGGCGAGACATATTATGTGCTTAACAAGAGCACCCAGATTGGTTTCAGCGGATATGAGTTTACACCCGAAACCGGTGCTGGAATCAACGAAATCGAGGTTGCTGCTGACGACCCCAACGCTCCCGTTTACAATCTTGCAGGCCAGCGCGTAAGCAAGGATACAAAGGGTATACTTATCCAGAACGGCAAGAAGTTCATCAATAGGTAATGCGTTTTTGCCGATTCAGCTAACGGCGCTTTATTTCCTACGGTTACGTATGGGTAACCAACGCCGTTTGTCGGCAGTGGAATAAAAATTGCCGGGCATTATATAATTAAGGTGTAAAGAAACCGCCGTGAGGCTTTTGCTTCCGGCGGTTTTTTATGTCATATAGCATTTGTATAATAACAACTTTAAATTGCTTTATTGCCGTCAGATAGTCACTTGTTTTTCGAAATGCCGCATATTAGCGTGTAAAATGTGCTCTTTTATCGTACGAAAGATGGCCTCTTGCGGGATGAAATGCCGTGTGTTGTCGCGGTGTTTAGTATAGCGCGGCGTCCGGAAAGGTTTAATCAGATATTTTGTTTTTATTTTTTTTGAAAGAATGATTACATTTTTTAAGTTCATACGTCTCTTATTCAAATACCCTTAGTGTATCTCTTTGCGAAATCTTTACCTATAGATAATTTGACGGAAAAATAATTATATGTATAACATTAAAAAACGATTTATGAAAAGAAATCATTTATCACTGCGAAGAAAGGCAGGCATGCTTTCGGCAATGGCCGTAGGCGTGTTGCTCGTGTCTTCATGCGCGCAGGACGGTTTTGATGACGAGAGCTGGCGTAGCGACGTCACCAATACCCAGCTTGAAAGCCCTGCTGCTGATGACATCACTATCAAGGCCTCGGCCGACGGTTCACAGACGATAATCTCGTGGCCTGTCGTGCAGGGTGCCGGCGGTTATTTGTGTTCGGTATATGACGTGTCTAATCCAGACGACCCTGCTGTTGTAGGCGGTGTGCAGGACTCTCTCGTAGACCGCTGTCAGTTGGTAGTGGAACGTGCCGAAGATACAAACTATATGTTTTCAATCACTACGGCTGGCAATGAAGAACTTAACAATGCCCAGGCAGCAACCGCTACGGAAGTAGAGTTTACGAGCTTTACCGAAACATATGCTTCGATACCCGCTGGTACGGACATATCCACCTGGTTTGACCAGAATATGCCGACAGAGGATACTGGTGAAGAACTGTGCTTTGACTTGGAGCCAGGCGAGGAATACACAATGTCTAAAGACATAGACTTCTTCGACAAACGGATAACTTTGCGTACCACGAGCAAAACGTCACCTGCAAAGATTACTCTTACGGGTAACGCGAGCTTCATGACGTCTGCAGGCTTTACGCTGAAGTATGTTGATTTCGACTGTGCTAACTCTACCGCACCGTTTATCAAGATGAGCGCAACTCCAGATCCTGACATTCTCGGTGTAATTAGTGGAACTAATGGCTATTATGATATACAGCAGCCGATCATCATCAATACTTGTAACATTGACAATCTGCGTGGTTCTTTGTATACGGACAATGGTGTTAAGTATTGCGTAGGTACATGGCTTATTACGAACAGTGTGGTTCACTTCAATCTTGACGGTACGGGAACGATTGAGCAGAATTCGCTAATTAATGCGTATGGTGGTCACATTAACAACTTTACGGCGCAGAATACAACCATGTATAACACTGGCACGGAATCAGTACAATATCTTCTTCGCTACAACAACTCGGGACGTTGTGACAGAACTGGATATTTAGCTGATTATGTAAACTTCAGGAATTGTACATTCTACGGTTTCCGTTGTAGCCAATTCTGCAATTATGGTGGTTTGGCAGGACGTGCAACGTCAAATTATGTGGTTACGAGTAACATATTTGTTGACTGCGGCGACAATGTAGCACGACGTATCGTTGCCGGCCGTGTGGGCAGCGCGTCAGCTTCATTCTCTAACAATACGTATATGAATGCTGACGGTACGTTCCAAAGCGTAAACGGTTCATGTGCAGGATATGATGACAGTGGTACTGCAATAGAGGAGAATCCTGGTTTCGCTGACCCGACGAATGGTGACTTTACCGTAAGCGGTTCGGCACAAATAAGCCTCGGTACAGGTGATCCGCGCTGGTTGCCGACTAATGAATAATAATCAGTAATAACAGAAAACACAAGATATGAAAAGAAAATTCATAATCAGTCTATGTTTCGGTGTCATGGCGTTTGCCGCCTCTCCGGTTCTTGCTCAGAACACGGACATTAGAGGTACCGTAGTAGACGAACACGGCGAGCCGATTATCGGTGCGTCCGTGCGTGTGGAAGGACAGGATGGTGGTGTCATCACCGACCTCGACGGTAATTATGTAATCAAACGTGAGTTCGGTATAAAAGGCGCAAAGGTGACCATTACCTACATCGGTTACGAGCCGATGACCGTAACGGGCGGCGGAAGAGTGCAGCTTAAGGAGGACTCTCAGAACCTCGACGAGCTTGTAGTAGTAGGTTACGGTGTGCAGAAGAAGGCCCACTTGACCGGTTCTGTCGCTACCGTTCCAGTCGACGAAATCCAGGACCTTGCTTCCGGCGACCTTGCCAGCACGCTCGAAGGCCTTGTCAATGGTCTTAGCATCAGCGGCGGCAACAGCCGTCCGGGCGAGAGCGCCACAATGTACGTGCGTGGTGCTAACTCAATATCGGCTGGAGTCGGTGCCACAGCCCAGCAGCCTCTTTTCGTCATTGACGGATATGTATATCCCAACGATCTGAAGGTAGGGCGTGCGTCTCAGAATCCTGGTGCTGAGGCATTCAACAACCTTGACCCATCTGAAGTTGAGAGTATTACCGTACTTAAGGACGCTTCTGCTGCCGTTTACGGTGCGCGTGCGGCTAACGGCGTAATTCTCGTTACCACAAAGAAAGGTAAACTTGGGGCTCCACGTATTTCCTACAATGGTACGTTCGGATTCACAGATGCTGTGTCGCATCCTAAAATGCTCAGCGCATACGAGTACGGACGTCTGTATAACGCAGTTGCGGCTGCTGACCCTACGGAGCTTTCTACGCTTAACCGTCTTACCGGATTATACCAGGCAGACGAGCTTGAGGCCATGAAGGGACTTAATTATGACCTTCTTGATAAATACTGGGAGACAGGTTTCACGATGAAACACAGTGTAAACCTGAGTGGAGCTACAGAAAGGGCAAGCTATTTCGGCAGTATTTCGTACTTCGACCAGGAAGGTAATCTCGGCAACCTTGATTACGACCGCTGGAACTTCCGTGCGGGTATTGACGTTAAGGTCAGCAAGTGGTTGTCGGCAAACTTGAACGTGTCGGGCGACTACGGCAAAAAGAACACTCCTTATATAAAGATAGGTGGCTCGTCGAACGAAAAGGATTATAATATCCTGCTGACGCGTCCACGTTATATTCCGGAGTATGTCAACGGACTGCCCATCGCCGCTTACGGTATCAGCAACACCGAGAAGGACGATGATCAGAATTATTCCTTCTCTACCTTGCGTAATAACGGTGACTACAGCCGTGAGATGAACTCTAATCTGAATATCCAGGCCGGCCTGACCTATGACTTCGGTTGGAGCAAGATATTGAAAGGTCTTAAACTTCGTTTCACATATTCAAAGAGTATAAGCACGGACAAGACCAACCAGTACGGTTCGACGTTCGACATCTACACGATGACTAAACGTACAGGAAGCGGACAGCACTTGTATACTCCGATAGCAGGTGAAGACTACGCGCCGTATATCGATCCGTCAAACATGCAGGTGCACAACCTGTCTAACGGCGATGCGCAGATAAACCGTACGATGTTGCGCTCGGACAATTACCAGATGAACTTTACGGCTTCTTACAACCGTGATTTCGGTCTTCATTCAGTAGGCGCGCTGTTCTCTATTGAGAAGTCCGAGGCTGAGAGCGAGTATATGTATGGTATGATAACAGATCCGCTGCCATTTAATAACGGACAGTCAAATACCGCTACCGGTGAGAAAACCCTTGAATGGGCGCGCAGCGAGTCAGGAACGTTGTCTTACATCGGCCGTGTAAATTATGCATACGCAAACAAATACCTGTTGGAGTTCCTTATCCGTTCAGATGCTTCCACCAAGTTTGCTCCCGCTAATTATTGGGGCGTGTTCCCCTCGTTCAGCGCAGGTTGGGTGATGTCTGAGGAAAACTGGTTTAAGAAGGCTCTGCCTTGGGTAGACTTCCTGAAAATCCGTGGCTCGTTCGGTCTAACCGGTCGTGATAATATCACCCCTTGGCAATGGACCCGCCTTTATAACTCTAATCAGTGGGGAGGCCCCGTATTCGGCGAGAGTGCTGAACGTGCGCCGGGCGGAGTCATTACTACCGACAAAAACACGGCAGCGATCAATCCTGACGTTCACTGGGATAAAGTGTACAAGGCCAACTTTGGTATCGACCTTAACGTACTAAACAACCGCCTGAGCGTAACTTTCGACATGTTCCGTGAGTGGAACCGTGAAATGCTTGTCAACATGAGTGCCTCAGTAGATGCTACTATTGGTACACGTTCAGCCTCGATGAATATCGGTGAGATGGATAGCTGGGGATATGAACTTAGCGTAACGTGGCGTGACAAGATCGGCAAGGATTTCAAATACCGTATTGGTCTTAACACGGGTTATTATGATGACAAGATTCTTAACCGCGACTGGGAAACGGACTATATTTACCGCCAGATACGTAAGGGCGGACGCTCGGACATAGGCTTGTGGGGTATGCAGTGCATCGGTATGTTCCACAGCTTCCAGGACATCGAGGAGTATTTCGAGAAATATAATATTACTTCATATCTCGGCATGACCAAGGATCAGGTACGTCCGGGTATGCTTATCTATAAGGATGTTCGCGGTGAACAGCAGGCTGACGGCACGTATGCTGCTCCTAATGGAATTGTGGATGAAGAGGAAGATCAGGTGCGTCTTTCTAACCGTACTAACCCGTACAGCTTCACATTGAATCTTGGCGCAGACTGGAAGGGACTTTCTCTTACAGCTCAAATCAACGCACAGTGGGGTGGATATCAGGTTCTTGACGGTTCAATGCTTAAGTCTGGTAGCGGTGTAGGTGATCTCGAGTTCACTAACATGCCGGTATTCTGGAACGTGGACAACATGTATTCATACCAAGATGTGTATGACGCTCAAGGCAACCTTGTTGTTGCGGCTAACCGCAATGGAAGTCTGCCTAACCTGCAGTACCAAAGTGTTAACTCTATGGCATCGTCATTCTGGCGTATAAGCGCTACGCGCGTTACGCTGAACCGCTTGACGCTGGCTTATACAATTCCGCAAAATTGGGTGAAGAAGGTCGGATTGCAGAATGTCCGTATTAACGTGACAGGACAGAATCTGTTGAGTTTCTATAATCCATTCCCCGATAATTTCATCGATCCAATGTGCTCTTACGGTTCTTATCCAACGCTCCGTAAGTTTACAGTCGGCGTGAATTTAACATTCTAAATAAAGAAAAACATCCTAAATGAATATCATAATGAAGACAAAAATAATCACTATGGTCGGTTTTGGCCTTGTGTCGGCGCTTGCGTTGACGTCTTGCAGTGACAGCTTTTTGGAGGACAAGAAGAGTTACGACAAGGTTACGGGCGACTTGTATAATACGTACGAAGGCGCTGAGCTCCGTATCGACGACATATACGCGAGAAACCTTCCTTCTGCAAACAGTGGCGCATCATGGCGATATCCGTCATCTGGAACGGCAGACGATCAGTCGAAGTCTACAGAGGAGTACAGTGGTTTTGGCGCTTTTGTCAATCCCGAGATAGAACTTACTACCGAACAGAACAATGCCCCAGAGTATTTTCTTGGCTCATTTGGTAGTGTAGATGCGAATTCTTACGGACTTATCCGTTTGATCAATGACGCCATTGAAGGTATATCGGGAAGCACGTTGACCGACGAGCAGAAGGACAAACTTCTCGGTCAAGCGTATTTCTTCCGTGCATGGCGTTATTATAACTTGGTGAAGTATTACGGTGGTGTGCCTATTATAACTGAAGTACTTGATCCTGCTTCCAGTTTTTCGAGCACACGTAGCACTACAAAAGAGTGTATCGAGTTTATCTGCAGCGATTTGGACAAGGCGGCAAAGATGCTTGCCGCCAGCACGATGAACGGTAGCGGCTTTACCGGTAATGATTATGGCCGTGTCACTACAGGTACGGCTCTTGCGTTGAAGGGTAGGGTACTGTTGCTTTGGGCAAGTCCGATATTCAACCGTTCAAATGACCGGACACGTTGGACAAATGCTTATGCACAGATGAAAGAGGAGCTTGACTCCATCAATCAGTGCGGTTACCATTTGTTCTCGACAAGCAGCAATGTTAACGGTTCCGATTTCGCTTTGCAGTTCAACCAGGTAGGACGTAACCCTGAGGCTGTATTCTTTACGCTTTACAACACCCTGATAGGTGATGACTTGGAGCAGAATAGTAACTGGGAACGCAATGTACGTCCGTCTAACATTACGGGTAGTGGTATTCAACCTTCGGCTATGTTGATAGATATGTTCCCCATGGCTGACGGCAAGCGTCCGGCAACAACCGATACATATACTAAGCTTGATGCCTCGTCATACGCTTATGACCGTGAACATCCGTTCATGAATCGTGATCCGCGTTTTTACCGCACGTTCGCCTTCCCCGGCTTCCGTTGGGCTTATTCGGGCGACGACGCCGTACTGCTTGATGAAGAGCCGAACAGCCCGGTTTATAATAACGGACAGGATTTTGAGTTGTGGAACTATGGATGGTACACCGAGACCGAGAAGCGTGACAACGAGGAGAACGGCTACGAGTACGGTGCCGACAACCTGTTAAGCAACGGTAAAGGCGTTTACGTACGCAAGCGTTCTGATGACTATGACGTGAACAGTTCGCCTTTGTATACGTTCGTCAAGAACGACGATGGACCTTTTGCCCGCTCCGCGCAGCCATATATTGAGTTGCGTTATGCCGAGGTATTGCTTAACCTTGCCGAGGTGGCTTGTGGCGCTGGTGACATGGCATACGCCGTAGACCTGCTGAAGCAGATACGTGCGCGTGCAGGCTATACGGCCGCCAACAATTATGGACTTCAGGACAATCTGACATCCGACCAGGCCGCTTGTATGTCCGCAATCATATATGAGCGCCAGATTGAGTTTGCTTACGAGGGCAAGCGCTTTGATGACATGCGCCGTTGGATGCTTTACGACGGTGGCCAAGGCAAGGTGGAAGGAGCTCCTTCTACATGGACGCTTACCGGATGGGACGGCAATACTTGTACATGGCTTGGCTTCAAGCCGTTCAACAACCAGCAGCGCCGTGACAATATGGAGTTCCGTGTAGCAGACAGCTTCGGTACCGGCGGTACAACTGTTGCCGACGATGACGACCCGTTGAAGAAAGCTGGCGTGGTACGCTGTGCTGCCGTTGACTTGAGGAGCGCCGATCTTACTACACAATTAGAGACACTCAAGGCGTGGTATGAAGACAATCTTGTGCGTAAAGACTTTAAGGGTGATGCTTGGAGTTCGAATAAAGTCAAGCTTTACGTGAATTTCCGTCCGCAGTATTATTTGCTTGGCATTCCTCGTGGACCGCAGAGTAACATGAAGTCTGCTGAACAGACAATTGGCTGGGGGGATTACAATAACGGCTATGCACCGGGTACTTTCGACCCGCTTGCCGAATAATAGTATTTCGTTGTTATCATGATATGGAGGGGGCGCGCCTTAGGGTGCGTCCCTTTTTCGTTTTTATCTTTCATCTTTCAGTTTCATGCGTAGTCTGTTGAATGACAGGCGGTTACGGGCTGACAGATGAATGTGTGTCTTTCAGTGGTGGTTGTGAAACCTGACGGCAGGTGAAAGATGGGTGAAGGATACGTGTTTTGCTGTCATGCCGTAATGTGTTGTATTTCAGGGTGTTATGGCAAAACCTGACAGATGACGGATGTTTTCGGTAATTTGTTTATCTTTTGATTTACGAAAGACGGCCTTCCGCATGACGGAAGGCCGTCTTTTAGCTTGTGATTGATGGTCTTTGGGAAAGTGAAAGGTGGCTATTAATCCCCGTTGCGCATTTTTTCCCTTATCTCTTTGCGGTATTCCTTCGGGGTCTTGTCATATTTCTTCCTGAAGCACTTGCCGAAGTAGCCCACGTCGCGGAATCCTACCGAATATGCTATCTCCGTTATGCTGTTGTCGGTTGTTTCAATCAGTCGCGCGGCCTTGTTCAGGCGTATTTCCCGTACGAGGTCAACGGGGGCGAAGCCTGTCAGGCTCTTCAGTTTCTTGAAGAAAGCCGAGCGGCTCAGGCCTATCGTGCCGGCAATGGTGTCGATGTTGAAGTCGTTGGCGTTGAGGTTTTTCTCTATTATTTCATGTATCTTGTGCATGAACTCGATGTCCTTCTTCACCAGGTGCTGTTCGTATTCGTCCTTGGCGTCGTCATTGCTGTTCTCTACGGCTGTCTGTACAACCATCTTGCGCTGGAAAATACGCTGTTCGTCGAGTAGCTGGTTGATTCTTGCCGTTAGGTAGGTGCTGCTGAACGGCTTGGTTATGAACGCGTTGGCGCCGGCCTTTACGGCCTTCATCTTTTCCTCCTCGGTGTTTTTTGCCGTGAGGATGATTACCGGTATATGGCTTATGTTGAAGTCCTGGCGTACGCTGCGCAGCACGTCGAGCCCGCTCATCTCGGGCATCATGAGGTCGGTAACGATGATGTCGGGATGGTATTGGTATATTTTCTTCAGCCCTTCTTTTCCGTCGTGCGCCGTAAAGACGTTGTAGCTGCCTCTGAGCTGTAGCTTCAGCATTCGGCACATGTCGGTATTGTCTTCTATAAGCAGTACGGTCGGCACGTCTTCGTTGATGTCACCGGCCGGCCTGTTGTCCGCCTCGTTGTGCTCGGCGGTGTCCGTCCTTACTCCGCTTCCGGCCGTACTGTCGTCGAAGTACACCTCTATGTCCTTGCCGTTGAAGTGCTCCTTGTCGGTGGGCAGTTCTACCGAGAATACCGTGCCCTTGCCTTCGGCAATGTTTTCGGCCCATATACGGCCGTTGTGCATGTTGATATACTCTTTTGATATCGACAGGCCTATACCTGTGCCGGCTGAAGTGGTGTCGCCGGACGTCTTGTTGTCGGCCTGCGAGAATCGTTCGAAAATCAGCTCGAGCTGTGATTTTGGTATTCCGGCGCCGTTGTCCTCAACCCTTATCGTGCATGTCTTTCTGTCGTAGTCATGTTCGAGGGCGATGCATATCGTGCCTCCGTCGTCGGTGTATTTGAACGCGTTGCTGATGAGGTTGTTGAGTACCACGCCTATTTTCTCGGCGTCGCACCATGCCATTACGCGCTCGTCGGGCTTGTCGAATACGAACGCTATGTCACGCTCGTTGGCCAGTATCCTGAACTCGTCCATAAGCATCTCTATCATTCCGTTGATGTCGACGAGCGATACGTGCAGTTTCATCTTGCCGTTCTGTATCTTGCGGAAGTCGAGTATCTGGTTGACGAGCTGCAACATCTTGCGTGAGTTGCGGTCGATGAGGTTCAGGTATTCACGGCCTGTGGGGCTCAGCTTCTCGTTGGCCTTGAGTTCTTCAACCGGTCCCTTTATAAGTGACAGAGGGGTGCGCAGCTCATGGCTTACGTTCGTGAAGAAACGTATTTTCAGTTCGGCCAGGCGGTCGTTGATATATACCTCGTTACGCATTTTCCCTACGTACATCACGGTGCGCATTATGCCGTACAGCAACAGGACTGTAACTAACGTATATATGACGTATGCCCACCATGTGGCCCACCACGGCGGAAGCACCACGATTTCGAGCATGCACTCCGGCGAGTCGTAGTCGTGAACCTTGACGCGGAACTTATAGTGGCCGGGTGGCACGTTTGAGTATGAGGCCATGCGGTTGCTGCCGTTATGCCACTGCTCTTCGTATCCGTCGAGTATGTAGGTGTACGGCAGAAGGTTGTTGTCGGCGTAGTACGGCGATGCAAACTCTATCGTGAACGTGGCCTGGTCGTGCCTTAGCTTTATTTTCCTGGCGTATTTTACCGAGCCATGGTAAATCGGAGGGTCAAAGTCCTCGAGGTCGCGGTTCATCACCTTGAAGTCTACAACGTATGTCTTTAGCTTGATTTCGTTTTCTCCCCTTACTGCGTCCGGACTGAATGCCAGCAATCCTTGGCGGCAACCGATAAGCACGGTGCCGTCCTGCATGCAAGTGGAGGTGTTGTCTTCAACGGTGACATTGGGAAAACCCGCAAACCTGTCATAGCTCTTTACGAACGTTGAGCCGTGTTTAAGGCTGGCAAGTCCGTTCTCCGTCCCTATCCACAGACAGCTGCTCTTGTCTTCCGTTATCGACATGATGACGTTACCGCTGAGCTTGTCGTTAATCATATATGATTTCAGTACCGGGCGGTGGTGTTTCTTATCGTAGTATTCCAGCCGGTTTAGGCCGTTGCCGAATATTCCCATCCATATCCGCCCGTGCCTGTCCTTGTATATGGTGGATATGTCGTTGCTTATTAGTCCGGAATTGTTCTGTCCTCTGTAAGTCTCGAATTTTATGTCAGAGGCGTTCTTGAAGTTGCCGTCGAACGACATTAGTCCGTCTGTCGTACCGACCCAGAAGCGTCCGTTGTTGTCCTCGGCTATCACCCTTACGTCTGTGTACAGTTCGTATTTCGGATATGTCTTCATGCCGTTGCCTTTGTGCCTGAAGACAACTTTTCCTCCTTTTTGCTCAATGAGGTTCAGGCCTCCGTAGAAAGTGCAGACCCAAATGCGCCCTCGGCTGTCCTGGAATGTGTAGTAAACACGGTTGCTGCTGATGGAGTTCCGGTCGCCGCGGCGGTTGGTATATCTGGTAAGGCGCAATCCTTGTGGTGCCATTTCGTCGTCGGATACCTTGACGAGCCCCGAGCCTTTGGTCGACATCCATAAGTTCTCGTTACGGTCTTCCATTATGTGGTATACCACTCCGATGTCCTCTTTCCCGAAATGCCGTTTCACGTTATGGGTCTTTACGTCCATGCAGTACAGGTTGCCGTCGCGCGTTCCTATCCAAAGGTCGCCGTTGCGTGCCTGGTAAATTGAGCGTATGCCGTTGGCGTCGCCGCTGAAGCGTGAGGGCTCAAGTATGTCGGGAAACAGGAACCTGAAGCTGTATTTAGGGAAACATACTTTGTAAACGCCGCTTGTTGTTGACGATAGCCACATTATGCCGTTAGAGTCGATGTCAACGTCAAAGAAATGCGGCCCTACGGCATAGTCCGTAAACTCTTTCAGCCGGTTGATGTTCTGCATGGTCTTTGTCTTGTGGTCAAAGCGCCATACCTCGCCGTTGCGTTGCAGTATGAACAATCCGTTGGCTCCGGTATCCATGAATTTCATCTCGGCAAACAAGCTGTCCGTAGGCATTGTGAACGTTTGCCTGTTGCCTGTTGCCGGGTCGAGGCATGTCATTAGCCCGCGTTGCGAGCATAGCCATAGTTTGCCGTATTTGTCAGAGAATGATTTATATATTCCTTGTGCCTGCTCGGTAATAAGCCTCGGGGCGGAACCTTTGGTCAGGCTGTATAGTCCTGACGGGGTGGTAAAATACAGTTTCCCGTCAATTAGCTCAATGCTTGTCACCGGAGCGCCGGTATCCTTGAATGAATATTCTTGCGTATGTCCGTCAGTTGTGTTGATTATGTAAATGCGTCCGTTGGCCGTTCCGGCGCAGATGTATTGCCCTGCATGCCTGAAGGAAGTGAACCTTTCACCTTTACGTACGGCCTTGAGTATGCGTGTATTGCGCTTTTTCGTGATGACGTACATGTTGAGCCTTGAGCTAAGCCAGTACACGTATTCATTGTTTTCGCCAAGGACGTTATGGCGCAGCCTCATTGTCGAGGCGTCTATGTCGAGCTTGGAGTCGTAGATTTTATCTACTTGTATCTTGCCGTCACTGCCCACGTGGGCCTCGAAAATATCCTTGTTGCGCGTGAGCACGAGCACGTGTCCGCTGTCCATGCGCTGTATTTTTATTACCTGTACGTTGCGTGACAGTTTCTTTAGTTCGTTATATATGTCGTGATAGGCTTCGGTCACCTTGTCGAACATGTACAGGTGGTTGTCCGTATTGCGTATCCACAAGTATCCGTCCTTGTCTTCCACGATGTTCCTCACCTTCTGCGGCGGAACGTCGGAAGGCCCGCTGGGGCGTGTGGTGTATGGCGTGAACTTTGAACCGTCAAACGAGCAAAGCCCGTGCCAGGTGCCAAACCACACGAACCCTTCACTGTCTTTCAGCGCGCTGTATACAGTGTTGCTCGGCAAACCCTCTTCGCGCGTGTAGTGTTCTACTATCATGTCGGGCTGTGCCGTTGCGCCCAAGGGCAGCGCAATGAAGGCAAGTACCAGCTGTAACAGCTTGATAATGTTAGTGTTCCGTGTTTTCATCATACGGCAAAGATAGCACAAAAAATCCGATTATTCGAAATTTTGCGCAGACTTTTGCCATCATATACGTAAAAACTTCGTGCAGGGCGGCGTTTGGTTTATTTTATTCCGTTGTCGTTATCGCTGTTGTTCAGCTTGCGTTGTCCGGCGTCGTACTTGCGGCCGCGGCTGAAGTTGTACGACAGGGTGAAGTATATCATGTTGCCGTTGTCCTTGATCCATGTCTTGTAATGCGACTTGTAGTACTGGCTGTCGGTGTATCCCGGGTACTCGTAGCCCTGCGGATAGCCTACGAGTATGGCTCCTATGCCAACGCGAAGGTTTTTCCAGTGGTAGCTTACGCGGAGGTCTGACGAGTTCTCGCCGCCGCTCATCGACTCGCCGTAGAAGCTTTTTGGCGTAGTGTAAAAGTCTGCGTTGACCGTCCAGTTGCCTAACATGAGGCTTGCGTCGGCACCCCATTGCCATGAGTTGTAGGTGTGGCGGTAGGTAAGTCCGCGGCTGTCATAGCGCTGGTAGGCGCCGTACAGGCTGATGTCAAGCACGTCTTTTATGGCATGCAGGGTGAAGTTGGCGCGTGCCCACTTACTGATAAAGGCCCGCTGGTTCTCGGGGCGCGACACGATGATGTACGACCCGTCGTCCTGCAGCTCGGGGATGTAGCTCATCATAATGGCGTCGGGAGAGTAGCTGAGGCCTCCGTTCACCCACAGACTGAATATAGGATGGTTCCAGGTGACGTCGAGATAAGTCTGGTAGAAGGTGTATGGCGTCAGGCCTACGTTGCCGTCGGAGGCCATGAGCGAGCTGCTCTGCTGGCGCACGTCGCTGAGTTGTGAGAGCGAGGGCACTCCCTGGCTTACCTGTCCGTTAAGACGTATCGACACGTTCTTTATCGGCGAGGCCTGGAGCGAAAGTCTCGGGCGGAATGTCCACTTCTCGAATCCGATGTCGTCCTGGTGTATCGAGGCACGGTTAGCGCCCAATCCGAGCTGGTAGGTCAGCCATTTTATCTTTCCGCTTGCCTGCGCGAAGAGGTACAGGTTGTTTGAGTTGAGCACGGCGTGGGTGCCTACGCTGCCCGAGTAACGGTTGTCCGTGCGGCTGAGCGTGAACTCTCCGCCGGCAGAGAGAGTTAGTTTCTTGAAGTTTTTTGAGTATATCGCCTCGCTTATCAGCGAATATTTCTCGCCCTTAGTGGCATAGCTGTAGTCGTTGAGCGCCGCTGACTGCATCGACTGTTCGGGCGTCTGGTCGAACAGATATTCACGCATCAGGTATTTGTACTTACTCTTTATGTACGTTCCTACGACGTTGGCCACGATGTTCTGGGAGTGGGGCAGGTTAACGGAATAGTAGATGTCGAGCGACGGAGTGTACTGTTTGTCCATCCTTTCGTTGTACGAATAGAGGTCGGGCATGCCCGTTTCTTCAATTCGTTGGTTTACTCCGCGGTATGGGCTGTTGTATCCGTCATAGTTGAAGCGTATGTTCAGGTTGTACTTGTCGGGCTCGGCCAGGTTGTAACTCAGCTGTACGAAATTGGTTGTGTACATGAAATCGCTGTTGTATCCCACCTCGTTCCTGTGGCGTTCGGTGCCGTCGGGGAAGTAGTAGTCGGTCGTGGCGTCGTAGCGGCGTTGGTCGTAGCCGCGGTAACTGAAACCGTACTGTATGCCGAATTCCGACTTCTTGTGGTTGTACTTGAAGTATGCCGAACTGTTGTTGAAGCCAGTTGTGAATGCCTGCATTGTTGACAGGCCGCCTACGTAGCCGGCGTAGCGCCGCCTTACCACGTAGTTTATCACGGCGTCGAGGCTCTCGTCAGAGTAGCGTACGCCGGGGTTGTCGATATACTCCACGCGCACTACCTCGTCGGGCTGTAGCGCCATGACGTCTTGTGTGTTGGCCTTAACGTCGTTAATCCTGATTTGTACGCCACCGCCTTTGAGCGACGTGATCTGCTGTTGCACCGGGTCAACCTTTATTCCGTCGAGATGCATCAGCTGCAACAGCTCGTACCCGTTGCCCGCCGAGCGCTTCATAGCCTTGGTGGGCAGCAGCACCTGGCGGTCTACTTTATTTATGGTGCGCATTCCTTTTACTGTTACACCGCTCAGGTTAAGCGTCGTGTCAACTTTCAGCGAGTCGGGCTGGGCTGTCGCCGTGGTGTAGGTTAGCGCCGTGGCGAGTAATATAAGCATTGCTTTTTTCATCGTGGCGTGTGGTGTTTGATTGTTGATATTGATGTCGTGTAACGTTATTGGCTCAGCGATAACACGTGATTAGTGTTTTACCTCGTTTGTTTATGGTACGCAAAGGTACGCCATTTAGTGACAAAATATTTTTTATTTTGTTTAATATTAACGTAATTTAATGAAGATGGCAATTGTTGAGGCGTCTTGATCTGTAGCGTCTGGATGCATGGTTTCAGGTCTTTGTTCCTGCGTATAGCGGTCACTTTACAACCATGTCGTTACCATTACGTAACTGCCTGATATTCAATGGTATTATAAAAGGCGGTTCATCCGCAGTTCAGTTGGATGGACGAATCGTGAAGTGCAAAGAGTCTTAG
>ERZ779877.1550-NODE-1550-length-19211-cov-3.515661_pt1 | contig 19211 bp, 13 predicted proteins | sample MGYA00511556_ERZ779877 | MGnify/ENA primary metagenome ERZ779877 (study PRJEB29588, sample SAMEA2159338) | human gut metagenome | biome: human gut; feature: human-associated habitat; material: faeces | place: Denmark | collected 2008/2010 ...
GTAGGCATGGAACTTCATGCCCGTCTGCAGGTTCAGGTATTCGCGGAAGGAGAAGCCGCGGAGACTGTAGCAGGCAACGATGTCGCCGATCATGGGATCGCTGAGCAGGCGCATCACGCTCGATCCAGTGAAGATGATCTGCAACTCGGGGTAGTCGTCGTAGCAGCGGCGCAGCTCGTGGTTCCACTCCGACTTCTTGAAGATCTGATCAATGAGCAGCACGCGGCCTCCCTGGGCGTAGAATTCGCCAGCGAAGTCGTGGATGCCGCGGCCCTGGAAGTAGAAGTTGTTCATGTTGATGTAGAGGCAACGGCGGTCGCGGGCGTCAAACCGCTCCTTGGCTATCTCCAGCAGAAACGTCGTCTTGCCCACACCGCGCGTCCCCTTGATGCCAATCAAGCGGCCGCGCCAATCAATCTCGTCCATCAGGGTGCGCCTGACAGCGACATGTGTATGTTCGACGAGATAGGTATGTGTTCTGAAAAACGCTTCCATTCTTCTACTTTATTACGGTACTGCAAAGTTACGCAATATTTTTTGATTTGCAAACTCTACTTTGCAAAATTGCGTTTTTTTTCGTCTTTTAAGGCCTTTTATCCCCTTCCAGACCCTTTTTCAGCCTAAAAATAGCTATCTTTGCCGTCCAATGGCTTTACGACTCCACATTTTCAATCCCGAGCACGATATCGCCCTGGCCCATGGCAGCCCGCTTTTCACGTCGCCACGAGCGGGGCGACAGCTACGTGCCGACCTCGGTTTTCTCCCTGCGCTATGGGCGGGGGAGGAGAGCGTTGTGTGGACCGATCAGCCACATGAGGCCTTGGAAAATGTACGCCGTTTGGGCCTCGACGTGCCACTAGAATTATTTGTCGATACGCCCACGTTGCGCCGATTGGCTCATCAGGTGGAGGCGGTTGATCCGTGGGGATGGGACGCGGCCTTGTGTCACCAACTGCAGCGACTCGGGGTGAATCCTCGCATTCTGCCAACGGACGAGGAACTGAAGGAAGTTCGGGCGCTGAGCCATCGCAGGACGGCCAAAGAATTACTTGACTCAATACACAATACCTCTCTGATTAACAACACGATAGGAGATTCTATTAAAGCAACAGAAGAAGCTATTGAAAAAACAAGTAAAACTATTGAGCTTGTAGGAGAAACCATTGAGGCTACAAGAGAAGCTATTGAACTTACAGGAGAAGCCATTGAAGTAAAAGACGAAGCCGCGCTCCTCCAGCAACTGGCCCGTTGGCCTGAAGCCGTGCTGAAAGCTCCGTGGAGTAGCAGTGGGCGTGGAGTTCGCATGGTCAGCGCACCGCTCCATTCCTCTGTCCTCCAATGGGCCTTGGGCGTGATGCGGCGGCAGGGAAGTCTGATGGTGGAACCGCTCTATCATAAGGTGGCCGATTTTGGCATGGAGTTTTCTGCCAATGCCGAAGGCTTTACCTATCTTGGTCTCTCGCTCTTCGACACCTCAGGTACTGCCTATACGGGCAATCTCCTTGCTACCGAGGAGGAGAAACGCACTAAGCTCGCACGCTATCTTTCGCCCACACAGATCGACTCACTGCGCCAGTTGGTCCTGCATTGCCTCGAAGCTATTTCCCCACGCTTCCGCCTTGGCCCTTTCGGCATCGACATGATGATCGTCAGGACAGAAGATGGAAAGACACGCGTTCACCCCTGTGTGGAAATCAACTTCCGCCGAACGATGGGCCACGTCGCCATCGCGCTGCAGCAGCGTATCACAACACCCGCCGAAGCGATGGCCGTGACCTTCGAAGACGGCCATTATCACCTGCGTTGCAGGTAGCATCATCCTCCGTATATTGTCTCTTCCTCTGTACATCAATATAGTGGTTTCCTCTATTATATTATGGTATATAAGGTCTTCCACTTTATAGTGTACACAGTCTCTTCCTTTGCACATTATATCATGTACATCATATTCTGTTCAGGATATATTATATCATCCTCAATATTATATCAACCTCTGTGTGTTGATTCTTCCTCTTTCAAGACCAACTGGCGTATGGCCTCGGCGGCCTCCGATCGGCAGCGGGAGAAGCTGCCAGTCGTTGAAGTCGATGAGGACGAAGGATCCGTCGGGACTGATGATAGCATCGCCGCCGTAGATGGGGCAACGGGCCGCGGTGGCCAATCGGGAGGCTGCAGCATGGAGATCGTACTGGGAGAAGGCGTAGTGGTGGGGACGTCCATTGTGCGATTCGTCGCCAAACTTCGACTGTCCATCGTCGCCAGGGTAGAAGAAGCGGAAGAAGCCCGTGGAGAGGACACCATAGAACTTGACGATGTCGCCGGGGAGATGGGCCTGGATCAGGTAGTCGTCAATGCCGCGCGAACGAAAATCGGCGAGCGCACGGTCGAGGGCGGGACGGTCGGGACAGAAGACCACATCAGCACGGCTCTGCGCCGCCGTGTCGCCCCGCTTTAACCACCAGCCTGCCGTTCCTTCTCTGGGAGGCACGGGGACGGAAGAGGCCTCGGCAAGGCGCTGGAGAACGCTCCGCGCGCAACGGCGCACGCCCTCGGGAGGATTGAGCACGCAGACGCCGAGCCGCTCAGCCTCGTCAAGGCAGGACAGGGCCCACGACGTGCGCGCCATCGAGAAAACGACTGTGGCCGTGGTAAGTAGTTCGGGCAGCGATGGGTCTTCTTCCAAAATGATCTCGCCGTTCCACGGCGCGACGACGGCACGCATGATGGCGAGGTCTTTCTCTTCATTATTGGGCGAAAAGCGCAGCGCCCGGCGCACACCTATTACCCGCATGTCGCATCTCCGCTGAGAAACTCCTCGGCCTTGGCAATGTCGGTGGCGTGGTCGATGTCGAGGACCTTGGAAAAGCGCCAAGCCTTCAGGCGGCATCCTTCGGCGACAAGAGCGCGCTGAAAATTGCGCATCCGGCTATTGCCCTGCTCCAGGCAGCGGCGCAAGATGGGAAGGGCGTTCGGCGTGAGACCATAGATGCCTCCCGAGATATAGCGCAGGCCTTCGGAGTAGGTGTCGTGGAAACCCGTGATGAGGTCGTTCTCGCCGACACCGACATAGAGCGGGCGCTCGTCGTCGATATAATCCGTCACGGCCATCATGCCGTCGCCATCGTAAGCCTTAAAGGCCTCAATAAAACGGGCAAACTCTTCTTCCCGGAAAATGGTGTCGACAGTGGTCAGACAGAAACGGTCGTCTTTCAAATAACGGCTCAACTCATAAAAACTGTGCATGGAGCTGGGGGTCGTTTTAACCACTACCCGCAAAGGCACTTCGGAGTTCTTTTCCAGTTCATGCAGATGTGCTTTCGTCAATGGCACCTCGTTGTTGATGATGACAACCACTTCTTCTGCTCCGTTCTGTGCGAAGATGTGAATCAGACGGTCGATCATTGCCACTCCGTTCAGTTGCACCAAAGGCTTGGGCAACTGAACTCCTTCTTGTGACAACCGGGACCCCTCCCCGGCTGATATGATTGCAAACTTCATGTTATTCTTCTTCTATGCTATCTAATTTCAGTTTATCGCTATCGTCACGTTTTTCATAATACTGCTTGCGCAACGGGCGTGCGCTGATTTCCTTTTCCCATGCACGGTTGCGGAACACGTCCATGGCCACATACACGGCCTGACGGAACGAATCTTCCGAAGCCACGCCTTTTCCGGCAATGTCGTAGGCCGTGCCGTGAGCCGGCGAGGTGCGTACGATAGGCAGTCCGGCGGTGAAGTTCACACCCTCGTCCATGGCCAGTGCCTTGAACGGAGCCAGTCCCTGGTCGTGATACATGGCCAGGATACCGTCGAAGTGGGTATAATTACCGGAACCCATGAAGCCGTCGGCCGGATAGGGTCCGAAGCACTGCACACCCTTGGCAATCATTTCCTTCATGGCCGGAATGATAATCTCCTCCTCTTCCGTGCCCAGCAGACCGTGGTCGCCGGCATGCGGATTCAAGGAGAAAACGGCGATACGCGGGTTGTCGATGCCGAAATCTTTCTTCAGCGACTGGTGGAAGATTTCCATCTTTTCCATAATCAGTTCCTTGGTCAGCATGCCGGGGATGTCGCGCACCGGCACATGTCCCGTGACCAACGCCACGCGGAAGTCACCTTTCAGCAGAATCATGAGAGCCTTCTGTCCGTCGCCCACCCGTTCCTCGATGTATTCCGTGTGTCCGGGAAAATGGAACGTATCCGACTGGATGGTATGCTTGTTGATGGGAGCCGTGACCAGCACATCGAACAAACCGGCCCGATAATCGGCCAGTGCTTTTTCCAGCGCCGTCAGTGCCGCCTTTCCCGCTTCGGGAGTCGGTTTGGAAAGTTCCACCTTCAGTTCTTCCTCAATGCAGTTCACCACATTCACCCTTCCGTCCTGCGCATCTTCTGCCGTATTCACGATACTGAAGTTGGTCGGTATCTCCATGGCCTTGCGATGATAAGCCGCCACCTTAGGCGAACCATAGATGACCGGCGTACACAGTTCCAGCATGGTCGGGTCGGAGAAGGTTTTCAGGATCACCTCATAACCTACTCCATTTATATCTCCATGAGTGATTCCCACTCTAATTTTACGATTTTCCATATTTATTGCTTATTCTGTTCAGCTTCTTTTTTCACTTGCTCTTCCGAAATGGTATTGTCTACCGGAATCTCCGATACTTCCTTCTCTGAAGGGAGCTTCAAGGTGTAGAGTGCCGCATTCAGTTTACGAATCTGATCACGTTTCAGCTTGCCCGGGTTATAGACAAACCCTTCCACCACGATGACGCGGGCATGCTCACGGTCTACGCGTACATGTGATACGAACGGACCACCCATGGCATCGTTCTTCATGTCCCACAAGCCACGGGCCTCAAACGCATAATCTCCTTTCACGGCAATGTTGCGGGTGGTAAGGAAAATGGAATCGGATGTTTCCATGTACATGCCTTCCCGTTCACCTGGCAGGTTGACCTTCATCACTGAGTCGCGCTTGTGGATGAAATATTCCTTGGTAAAGGTATCCTTATCGCGGAACGGATAGGAATACATCACAAAGTTCAGGTCGTTCAGGTTGCTGGAAGCCCAAAGAAAATCTTTTCCTACCTTATACGATTCCAGTTCCACCGGCATCCAGATGTCGCAGTCGAACAGGCTCTGTACCTTCGTAGAAATCAGTTCGCTGTGCTTCTTTTCCAACAGTTTGACCTGACGGTTCATCTCGGCACGGGTGAAGAAATCGATAATCACCTGTCCGTTCTTCGACACATAATCGGCAAATTCCTGCTGGTTGGGTGCCTGGATGGTCATAATCATCTGCGGAGAAGAATAGGCATCACGGGTATATTTGAACTTGGGCTGGGTATAGATGTCCTGAATGTCCACGATAATAATGTTACGGAACAGACGGACCGACCGGTTGAACGCATCCGGTCGCACACGCGAAATACGGAACGAACGTTCCGGCTGCGGCAGTCCCGGCACATCGGTGTCCAACACATGGAAAAGGGCACTGTCCGGACTCATCCAACATTTGTCGTCGGCCACTACCATCACTTCGTAGGGGCGTCCGCTGGACCCCGGAGTGATGATGCTCTTTCCGCTGTTACGGCAGGAAGAGAATGACAGCACTGCCAAGGCTATCCCAAGATAAAATGTTACTCGTTTCATAATATTCTGGTATTAAATGGTTTCACTTTCTTTTTCTTTCTTCTCGGCCTGTTGCTGGGCGGTGGAAAGCATGCCGCAAGCGGCAAAAATATCTTCTCCGCGGGAGGCACGGATGGTGGCAAACAAGCCATGCTGAGTCAGATAATCACGGAAGGCAATCATCGACTCCATATCGGCCCCTTCCAAATCCACATTCGGGATGGCATGGAAACGAATCAGGTTCATCCGGCAATCCAGTCCCCGCAACAGCTTGACCAGTTCCTTGGCGTAAATTAGGCTGTCGTTCACGCCCTTGAACACAATGTACTCAAAAGACAGGCGGCGCTGCTTGCTGAAATCATATTTGCGGAGAATGTCCACGATTTCCGTGATGGAGAACGCCTTCTCGGCCGGCATCAGTTCCCGGCGCTGGGCGGGAAACGGCGAATGCAGGCTGATGGCCAGGTGGCAGTCGCTCTCTTCCAGGAAGCGCTCCAACCCTTTCCGCAGACCTACGGACGACACCGTGATACGCTTCGGGCTCCATTTGTAGCCATAATCGGCCGTCAGGATTTCCAAGGCACGCAACACTTCATCGAGGTTGTCGAACGGCTCTCCCATTCCCATGAACACCACATTGGTCAGGGTGTCCCGCTCGGGCACTGAATAAATCTGGTTCAGAATCTGGGCGGCCGTCAGGCTGGTGGTGTACCCTTGCTTTCCGGTCATACAGAACTTACAGTTCATCTTGCATCCCACTTGCGAAGACACGCAGAGCGTGGCCCGGTCTTCGTCGGGAATATATACGGATTCGATGTAATCACCTTCGGGCGTGCAGAACAGGTACTTCACTGTTCCGTCTACCGAACGCATCGCATGCACCGGTGCACTGGCCCCCACTTCGTAGTTCTCCATCAACCGCTCCCGGTTCTTCAATGAAAGGTTGGTCATCTCTTCAATCGAACCCACCTTCTTGTCGTACAACCACGAAGCAATCTGTCCGGCTGTAAACTTGGGCATCCCCAAATCCTGCACAATCGCTTTCAATTCGCTCAGTGTTTTCCCCAATAAAGGAGTTTTTGTCATCATAATTCTCTTATATTCTACACATTTAGCGTACAAAGTTAGGGAAAAAATAAGATATATTCCCTATCTTTGTCCGTATAAATGTATTAAATATGAATAATCTAGTGACTTGTTTCCTTCCTTACGAAGGTGATAACCAACAGAATAAGACCATCGAGGGACTGAGCGCCAGTTCCCGGACAGACCAGATATTCCTACTAACCGACCACCCGGAAAACGCAGGTGCCCCTACTGGCAAATGCCGCATCCTCCCGTTTTTCTCTTTCCAGCAGACCGACGGCATCCGGCAGATGCTCGCTCTGACGCATACGCCCTACCTGCTCATCTACACCAAGACGCAAGCGCTGGACATGGGATACATGGCGCTGGAGCGCATGTGCGACTACCTGGGTGCCCCGGAGACCGGCATGGTCTATGCCGACCACTACCAGGTGGCCGACGGGGTGCGACAGCCTCATCCGGTCATCGACTACCAGCCGGGAAGCGTGCGCGATGATTTCGACTTCGGCTCGGTGCTGCTTTTCAAGACGGCGGCCTTGCAGGAAGCCTTTGAATGTATCACCCACCAGCCGGAATACCGCTACTCGGCCCTCTATGCCGTGCGACTGGCCCTCTCCCGACAACACGAACTGACTCATATCCGCGAGTATCTTTATACCGAAATTGAAGAAGACACCCGCAAGTCGGGCGAGAAGCAGTTCGACTACGTGGACCCGCGCAACCGGAGTGTACAACTGGAACGGGAAACGGCCTTTACCTATTATTTAAAGCACATCGGAGCTTTCCTGCCTCCGGTACAACGGGACATCGACCTTACGGAAGGAGAATTTGCCTACGAGGCGTCGGTCATCATCCCCGTACGCAACCGCATCCGCACCATTGCCGATGCCATTGATTCCGTCTTGACCCAAGAGACCGATTTTCCTTTCAACGTGATTGTCATCGACAACCATTCGACCGACGGCACCACGGAGTGCATCGACCGCTATGCCGGCAACGAGAAGGTAATCCACCTCATTCCGGAACGGGACGACCTGGGTATCGGCGGATGCTGGAACCTGGGCGTACATCATCCGCTCTGCGGACGCTTTGCCGTGCAACTGGACAGCGATGACTTGTACAGCAGTCCGTCTACCCTCCAGACGATTGTCGACAAATTCCGTCGGGAACGCTGTGCCATGGTCATCGGCTCGTACCGCATGACCAATTTCCAGCTGGAGACTTTGCCGCCGGGCGTCATCGACCACAAGGAATGGACCGACACCAACGGTCATAACAATGCCCTCCGCATCAACGGACTGGGCGCACCCCGCGCTTTCTTCACCCCGCTGCTACGGAAGATACGTGTGCCGAACACCAGCTACGGCGAAGACTATGCCCTGGGACTGGCCTTCTCCCGCGAATACCGCATCGGCCGTATCTATGATGTACTTTATCTGTGCCGCCGCTGGGAAGGCAACTCCGACGCGGCCTTGAGCATCGAAAAACAGAATCAGAACAACAGCTATAAGGACAGCCTGCGTACGCTGGAAATACGCAAACGGCAGGCCATGCTCCGCCGTCCGCTTTCCTGGGAAGAAGCCTCTCCGGAGATTTCGGCAGAGGCCTTCATCCACCACCAGCTGGACACCTGGCCGCTGGCTCGCAAGAACCATGAGGCCTTGGCCGACGTGCAAACCCGTACGCTTCCGCTGGACGGCAACCCCATCACCGTGCAGTTTAACCCGGCCCGTGCCGTTTCCACCTGTGCCAAAGTGGACAAGGCTTCCATTGCAGCCCGCCCCTGTTTCCTCTGCCTGAGTCACAAGCCGGAAGAGCAACAGAGTCTTCGCATCCTGCTGGACGAAGCTTTCAGCCTGCGGCTGAACCCTTATCCTATCCTGCCGGGACACCTCACGATTTCCACGGAACGGCACCAGTGGCAGACTTTGGCCGACAAGACCGCCCGCCGGTTGCCCGAGCGACTGGTCGACTGGCTGGAAAAACATTTTGCCGAGGGCTACACCGTATTCTATAACGGAGCCAAATGCGGCGCCTCCGCTCCCGACCATTTCCATTTCCAGGCCGTACGTCAGAAAGATGTGCCCCTCATCCAGCAATGGGACAAACTGATGGACACCGCCGTAGAAAAAGGTTTCGAGCCGCTCGCCGACGGGAAATCCTGCATTGCCTACGACATTGAAGGATACATCTGTCCACTGCGTGCCTTCATTACCCAGGGAGGAATGGGTACCGGCATCCGGCTGATTGACAGCTACCTGCGCAGCCTGCCCTTGCCCGAAGGAGAGATGGAGCCCCGCTACAACCTGTTTGCCTGGAACGACCCCCGCTACGGGTTTGTCACGGTCTACATTCCGCGTACCGTCCACCGTCCGCAATGCTACACCGCCGAAGGGGATGCCCAACTGCTCGTCAGTCCCGGTGCCCTCGACATGGCCGGCATCCTCGTAACGGCCCGCGAAGAAGATTTCCAAAAACTGAATGCCGACATCCTACGACAAATCTATCACGAAGTAACACATTAAGCATCATGAAAGAACCCGAAATAAACGTGGGCATCGTCAATGCCCTTGAAATACATTTCACCCTCAACGCCAAATTTCTCGCCAAAGGAGAAACCGTCTCCGGCAAGCAGCATGTATCCTTCGACGAAGGAGGCATCTTCTGGAACGGCAACGTGTACCGCGAACTGACTTTTACCCCACTGGAAGACGACGCTTCCTTCTCGCTCGAAGACGTGACCATCGGCATCAACTTCCATTGGGAGCGACAGGAGACACAGACCTTCCTGGGCACCCTGCGACTGGTAGTAGACGAGGGAAAAATTACGGCCATCAACCAACTTCCAGCCGAAGACTACCTAACCAGCGTCATTTCGTCGGAGATGAGTGCCACCTCTTCCCTGGAGTTCCTGAAAGCCCATGCCGTGATTTCTCGGAGCTGGCTGCTGGCCCAGATTGAGAAGCGGAAAGCCCTCAGCAAACAAGACGGAGGTTTCTTCCCCTTCTTCAAGACCGATACGGAATATATCCGCTGGTACGACCGCGAAGACCATACCATCTTCGATGTCTGCGCCGACGACCATTGTCAGCGCTACCAAGGCATCACCCGCGCATCGAACCAGAGCGTGGTGGAAGCGGTCAAGGAAACCCGCGGACAGGTGCTCATGTACAAGCACGCCATCTGCGACGCCCGTTTCTCCAAGTGCTGCGGCGGGGTGACCGAAGAGTTCAACTACTGCTGGGAGGACAAGAAATATCCCTACCTCAGTGCCGTGCGCGACCTGGACACCGAATCCCCGCTGCCCGACCTGACAAAGGAGGAGGAAGCCGAACGCTGGATTCGCCAACGACCAGAATCGTTCTGCCACACCACCGACCCGAAAATTCTCTCCCAGATTCTCAACCACTACGACCAGGAGACACAGGATTTCTACCGCTGGAAGGTGATGTATACGCAGGAGGAACTGGCCGGACTGATTGCCACCCACACTAAAAGTGACTACGGCGAGATTCTCGACCTCATTCCCGTGGAACGTGGAAAGTCGGGCCGCATCAGCCGCCTGAAGATTGTAGGTACTTTGAAGACGATGATTATCGGAAAGGAACTGGAGATACGACGGACCCTCTCACCCACCCACCTGTTCAGCTCGGCCTTCGTGGTCGACAAGGGACCGGAAGTGAACGGCGTACCGGAATGGTTCGAACTGACCGGCGCCGGATGGGGACACGGCGTGGGACTCTGCCAGATTGGCGCCGCCGTGATGGGCGAAAAAGGCTATGCCTACGACCAGATTCTGCTGCACTACTACCAGGGAGCTGAAATCCGCAAGTTATACTAAATCCTGACGGCCATGCACACACGTTCTCCTTGGTATTGGGTGCCTTCGCTCTACTTTGCCGAAGGCCTTCCCTACGTAGCGGTCATGATTCTCTCGCTGGTGATGTACAAGCGGATGGGCATCTCGAACACGGAGGTAGCCCTCTACACCAGCTGGCTGAACCTGCCCTGGGTCATCAAGCCCCTGTGGAGCCCGTTTGTCGACCTGCTCCGCACCAAACGGTGGTGGATTGTCGTCACCCAGCTGCTGCTGGGAGCAGGACTGGCCGGCATTGCCTTCACCATCCCTACAAGTCATTTCTTCCAGACCACCCTGGCCGTGTTCTGGCTGGTGGCCTTCAGCTCCGCCACCCACGACATCGCCGCCGACGGGTTCTATATGCTGGGACTTACGCCGCACCAGCAAGCCTTCTTCGTGGGCATCCGCAGCACCTTCTACCGCTTTGCTACCATTGCCGGACAAGGGCTGCTCATCATGCTGGCCGGACGGCTGGAAGAAGTGACCGGCCGCACTTCCTACGCCTGGAGCATCACCTTCTTCACGCTGGCAGGTTGTCTGCTGGCCTTGTGGCTCTACCATTCTTTCGTCTTGCCACGGCCCGACCAGGACCGTCCTTCGGCCACGCACCCGAAAAGTGCCAAAGGTATCCTGACCGACTTCCTGCTCACCTTCCGCTCCTTCTTCCAGAAAGAACAGGCCCTCACTGCCATCCTGTTCATGCTGCTCTACCGCCTGCCGGAAGCCCAGCTGGCCAAGATGGGCATCCCGTTCCTGCTCGACCCCGTGGAACAAGGAGGTCTCGGCATGACTACCGCCCAAATCGGATTTGCACAAGGCACGCTCGGCATCGTCGGACTGACCCTGGGCGGCATCTTGGGAGGTATCGCTGTGGCACGCCACGGACTCCGTCGCTGGCTCTGGCCCATGGTGTGGGCCATCTCCCTGCCCGACCTGGTCTATGTGTACCTGAGCTACTCCCAGCCCGACAGCCTCGTTCTCATCAACAGCTGCATCTTCGTGGAACAGTTCGGTTACGGATTTGGCTTCACGGCCTATATGCTCTACCTGATCTATTTTGCCAACGGCACGCACAAGACCTCGCACTATGCCATCTGCACGGCCTTCATGGCCTTGGGCATGATGCTGCCAGGCATGATTGCCGGATGGATGCAGGAAACCCTGGGCTACCAGCTGTTCTTCATCTGGATTATGGTCTGCACCCTGGCCACCTTCGGTGTGACCGCTTTGCTGAAAATTGATCCTGAATTTGGGAAAAAATAAAAGAAGCGCCCCGTCCGGTCTTTATTTTCCCGCGAGGAAATGCCGGACAAAGCGCATGAAATGCAATACGGTATCGGCCTCCTGTCCCTGGGCCGATACAAAACAAAAATGCCGCTTGAACTGCAAGCCTTCAATGTCAATCACCTGAAAGTCGCCTTCCTTCAGTTCCCGCCCCAAGGCGCAAACCGACACAATGCCCATGCAATCGCTGCACCGCAGGAACGACTTGATGCCTTCCGTGCTGCCCAGGTGCATCCGCACGTTCAATGACGAAAGCTTCAACCCCTGCTCGGCCAACACCATTTCGATGGCATCCAGCGTGCCCGAGCCCCGCTCACGGAGCACCAGCGGCACGCGGGTAAACTCGTCCAATGTCAATTCCTCCTTTCCGGCCCAGCGTCCGCATGGACACACCACCGGCACCAGCTCGTCGCACAAGAAAGGTTCATAGCGCAGGTTGGGCAAGCGGAACACACCTTCCACCATCCCCACGTCGATGGTATGCTCCTGTAACGCCTTCTCCACATTGCGCGAGTTGGTATCCATGAGCGACACACTCATCTGGGGATAACGTTCCGTATAAGCAGCCAATACAGGTGGAAGTACATATTGCGAGATGGTCGTACTCGCTCCCAGTCGCAGTTCCCCCGCATATTCGTTGTTCAGCTGGTGCATGTCGTACTCCAGCTTGCGGTAATCGGCCAGGATGCGTTCGCAATGCTCCATGAGCAGCTTCCCCGCCTCCGTGAGCGAGATGGAATTCCCCTTACGGTCGAACAGGCGCACCCCGTAGAGACTTTCCAGCTCGCGCACATGCTTGGTCACGGCCGGCTGACTCACGAACAATTCCTGCGAAGCCTTGGTAAAGCTGAGGTTGCGGGCCACACTGTAGAATGCTTTCAAACGGAAATCAGACATAGGCTACTCCACGGATTAAAGTTCCTCTGCCCGGATGCCCAGCGACTGAAGCACGGCAAACCCGAGCATCTCAAAACGGTAACTGCACTCGTGTACCGGAGGGTTCATGCCGAACACCGTCACACTCTCCTTGTCTTTCATCTTCTCTGCCAGTTCTGCTACAACTGAACCGTATTCTCCCTCATCGGGCACCAGCATCACCCGGCGCACGTCTTTCGACTCCGTGAGCAACTGCAACGATTCACCGAACAAGTCTTCCCGCCGGGCCATTCCCGAAGTCTGGAACGCATACAGGGAAAACTCGCCCAACCGGCTTTGGAAAGCCATGCCGTGAATCTCCTTTTCCAGGTCGGAAGGCGCACAGAAACGCATCCGGCCATGTGCCGCATCGTACACAAAAATCACCTGTATCTCGTGCTGCCCCGGTTCCAGGCCGGCATCTAGCGCCAGACATTCCAGCAGCACTGCCAAGTCGGCTTTAGGCAGTTTCCGGCCCACCAAGGGCGCAAAATGAGCCGCCATGTCCCCGCCCACGCGGTCCAAGAAGGCAGCATCTATCAAAATCACATCAGAAGCAAAGGGTATTTTCTTTTCCATAAATTAGTTAATGTGTTTCCGTTTATAGTTGTTTCCAGTCGCCAATGGTACCCGTTTCGGAAGAGAACACGGCCCCTATCCTGTACAGCTTGCGGCTGTCCGACTCATACTCGCGGGCATAGCCTTTTTCCTCTATCTGGCGCAAGGCCTCATCGGCCGTCCCGTCCAGCTTGAACTCGAAGATATAGACATACTGCGGCGTCTCCACCACACAATCCACGCGGCCCTGACTCTGCACCTTCTCCGTGTAGACCGTATAGACGCTTATCAACTGCATAATCAGGTAGAACGTATAATGGAAATAACGCTCCCGTTCCCGTTCGTTCTCCTTGCGGCGCATCGTATAAGGAATACTTGCCAGGAAAGAAGTCAGCCCCGTACGGAAATTGTCCAATTCCCCTTTCCGCAGAAATATGGTCGCCTCCCGCACCCAAGGATAAATCTTATCCCCGTTATCGAAGTATTTGGAAGCCACCATCGACAGAAAACCTTCCTTCACCTCCTTGTTGGGATAATCCAACAGGAACAAGTCAAAATCCCGGTCAAAGTTCTTGATGGTGAGATATCCGCTCTGGTAAATCATCGGAAGCGGCTGTTCCACGTCTGCCTTGTAGTCGATAAACTCCTTCGGCGCATAATAACGGCCCGTAATTTCGTCCATGTTTTCATTCGTGTGCGAAAGCAGGCGAATCAGGTAAGTAGGCGTCCCACTCTTGAACCAGTAGTCGGAAATACGCTGGGTAGAAAAGGCATTCAACAAACTGAACGGATTATAAATATCGGTCATCCGGTCACTGAAATGATAGCCATCATACTGGGCCTTCAGTCGGTTACGCATTTCCTCATACGTACATCCGTACACCTGTGCCATGCGCTCCATCGGCTCCCGGAAAGTATTCTCCAGTTCCTCCTGAGTGATACCGCAAAGCGTCTCATACTTGCCGTGCATGCTGATGTCGAAAGGCTGGTTGAAACCGCTGAACACGCTCACTTGGGAGAATTTTGTCACGCCCGTCAAGAACACGAACTGAAGATGCTCATCGGCCCCCTTGAACACCGAATAAAACGCTTTCAGGATGTTGCGGTGCTCTTCCTCCAGATTCTTATCCACATCCAATACGTCCAATATCGGCTTGTCATATTCATCCACCAGCACTACCGCACGACGCCCCGTTTGTTCGTGGGCCGCACGGAGCACCTTGATAAACCGTCCTCCCACATCCAGCCTGTCACTTTCAGAGGGCAGTCCGTAGCAAGCCTCCCATTCGGATACATAACTATCCAAGCGTTCTTCCAGCACTCCCTTCTGCATGAAGTTGGAACCATTGAAATCCAAATGAAATACCGGATACACCTTCCAGTCCTTTTCCAAACTGTCAATCTTCAAGCCCTTGAACAGTTCCTTCCGCCCAAAAAAATAGTTCTTCAGCGTGGAAACCAGCAGGCTCTTTCCGAAACGCCGCGGACGGCTCAGAAAGTAGATTTTTCCCTCATTAGCGAGAGAGTAAATCAAATCTGTCTTATCTACGTACACATAACCATCTTCAATCAGCTGGTCAAAACTCTGTATTCCGATTGGGTATTTCATAAATGCACAATTAATATTGAATCACAGGAAGCGACAAGTACTTATTATTCAATTCAAGCCTTTAGACAAAGGTACGAAAAATATCCGAGAGCCCGCACTTTTCTCCCGTTATTTCAATGATACCAATTTCGTCCCCCCATCGGCCCATCCGGGACCACAGCACAATCCACTCGTTCACAAAACCTTACGCCTCAGTCCAAACGCAAGTGCGTTTTTCCGACTGACAAAAAGCGAGTCGTAACTGACAGATTTTCAGTATAAAATCCACACAAAATGACAATTCGTCAGGCTTTTCCAACAAATGGCTTCTGGCAAAGAGTTTGCATAAAAGTAAGCGTCAGTGCGCCGCCTGTCACAAGGCGGGAGGCTCCCGACAAAGAAAAAGAAAAACAACAAGAACGAGAAAGGAGACCATTTATGAACTTTAACAACTTTACAATCAAATCGCAAGAGGCAGTGCAGGAGGCGGTGAATCTGGTACAGAACCGTGGACAGCAGGCCATCGAGCCGGAACATTTGATGGCAGGATTGCTGAAGGTGGGCGAAAATGTAACCAACTTCATTTTCCAGAAACTCGGCATAAACGGCCAGCAGATAGAAACCGTACTCGACCGGCAGATTGCTTCCTTGCCGAAGGTATCGGGAGGAGAACCCTACCTGAGCCGTGACGCCAACGAAGTGTTGCAGAAAGCCGTGGAGGTATCCAAGGAACTGGGTGACGAATATGTATCACTCGAAGCCATACTGCTGGCACTGCTGAACGTGAAGAGCACGGTATCTACCATGCTGAAGGATGCAGGGCTGACCGACAAGGAACTGAGAGCTGCCATCCAGGAATTGCGTCAGGGACAGAATGTGACCTCGCAATCTAGTGAAGATACGTATCAATCACTGAATAAATATGCCATTAACCTGATAGAAGCTGCACGAAGCGGAAAGCTCGACCCGGTCATCGGCCGTGACGAGGAAATCCGACGGGTGTTGCAGATTCTGAGCCGGCGTACGAAGAACAACCCGATTCTGATTGGTGAACCGGGTACCGGTAAGACGGCCATCGTAGAGGGACTGGCACAGCGAATCCTTCGGGGCGATGTGCCGGAGAACCTGAAGAACAAACAGCTGTTCTCACTGGATATGGGTGCGCTGGTAGCAGGTGCCAAATACAAAGGTGAATTTGAGGAACGTCTGAAATCGGTCATCAACGAGGTGAAGAAGTCTGACGGAAACATCATCCTCTTCATCGATGAAATCCACACCTTGGTGGGTGCCGGAAAAGGCGAAGGTGCCATGGATGCGGCCAACATCCTGAAACCGGCCTTGGCCCGTGGGGAACTGCGGAGCATCGGTGCCACTACCCTCGACGAATACCAGAAGTATTTCGAAAAGGATAAGGCGTTGGAACGTCGTTTCCAGACCGTCATGGTAGACGAACCGGATACGGCCAGCTCTATCTCCATCTTGCGTGGACTGAAGGAGCGTTACGAAAACCACCATCAGGTGCGTATCAAGGATGAGGCCATCATCGCGGCCGTGGAACTAAGCAGCCGGTACATCACCGACCGTTTCTTGCCGGATAAGGCCATCGACCTGATGGATGAGGCAGCCGCCAAGCTGCGTATGGAACGTGACTCTCTGCCGGAAGAACTGGATGAGATTGAACGCCGATTGAAACAGCTCGAAATTGAACGCGAGGCCATCAAGCGGGAAAAGGACGAGGCAAAACTGGCTCAGTTGAACAAGGAGATTGCGGAATTGAAGGAACAGGAGACTTCTTACAAAGCCAAATGGCAGAGTGAGAAGGAGCTGGTGAACAAGATTCAGCAGAACAAGAAGGAAATCGAACAACTCAAGTTCGAAGCTGATAAGGCAGAACGTGAAGGCGACTACGGAAAGGTGGCCGAAATCCGTTACGGAAAGCTGCAGGCACTGGAGAACGAAATCAAGTCCATCCAGGAAGACCTGAAGAAGAAACAGGGCGACAACGCCTTGATCAAGGAAGAGGTAACGGCTGAAGACATCGCCGACGTGGTATCCCGCTGGACGGGCATACCGGTAAGCCGTATGTTGCAGAGCGAGCGTGAAAAGCTGCTCCACCTGGAAGACGAACTGCACAAGCGGGTCATCGGACAGGATGAAGCCATCCAGGCTGTGGCCGATGCTGTACGTCGTAGCCGTGCCGGACTGCAAGACCCGAGACGTCCGATTGGTTCGTTCATCTTCTTGGGTACGACCGGTGTCGGTAAGACCGAACTGGCCAAGGCTTTGGCAGAATACCTGTTCAACGATGAATCGCTGATGACGCGTATCGATATGAGTGAGTATCAGGAAAAGCATACCGTGTCACGTTTGATCGGTGCGCCTCCGGGATACGTAGGTTACGATGAAGGAGGTCAATTGACTGAGGCCGTACGTCGGAAACCGTATTCAGTGGTCTTGTTCGATGAAATCGAAAAGGCGCATCCGGATGTGTTCAACATCTTGTTGCAGGTACTGGACGACGGACGTCTGACCGACAACAAGGGACGTACGGTGAACTTCAAGAACACCATCATCATCATGACTTCCAACTTGGGCAGCTCGTACATCCAGAGTCAGTTCGAGAAGATCAATGACCAGAACCACGACCAGGTGGTAGACGAGACCAAGAAAGAGGTGATGAACATGCTGAAGAAGACCATCCGTCCGGAGTTCCTGAACCGTATCGATGAAATCATCATGTTCCAGCCGCTGAACAAGCCGCAAATCGAACAGATTGTCCGTTTGCAAATCAAAGGCATCCAGAAGATGCTGGAGGACAACGGTGTAACCTTGCAGATGAGCGACGAAGCCATCGACTTCTTGGCTACTGCCGGCTACGATCCGGAATTCGGTGCACGTCCGGTTAAACGTGCCATCCAGCGCTACTTGCTGAACGATTTGTCAAAGAAACTTCTGTCACAGGAAGTGAACCGCGAGAAACCGATTATCGTAGAGCGCGAGGGTGATGGATTGAAGTTCCGTAACTAAGTCTACGGGATTTTTCCCTTATCTTCTATTATATAAAATGAACCCTCCACAGGAAGTCCTGAAAAGGATACCTGCGGAGGGTTTTTTGTTTGTATTTCTCTTGTTGTCACGGAAGGTATTCCGGAACTCAGGGAATCGTCATGCGTTTCAGTTCGTCGAGCGTACCGTTGAACACGTTCAAATCCACTTCTTCCCGGATGCCCGGCAAGCGGCCCACGTCGGTATGCTGCCAGAAGCGCCACTGTCCTTTGTATTCCACCGAATCAGCGTAGTAATGGGCAATCCAATAAGGATAGGAGTTGAAAACAGAGTCGTTCAAGTAGCGGGTCTTGAACTTGTAGGATGTATAGAGAATCGGTTTCACCCGATAATAATGTTCGATTTTATCCAGCCAGATTTTCAAGTCGTGGCGGAGTTTCTTTTCGTTCTCCCCCCTCACCTCGATGTCAAGTACCGGAGGCAGGTCGCCCGATTCCAGTTTCACCGAACGGATAAAGAAATCGGCTTGGCGGGAAGCATCTGTCTTGGGATTGTAGAAATGATAGGCACCGCGGATGAACCCATGCTTGCGGGCCTCGTCAAAGTTATGAATGAATGCCGTATCACTGAAGTCCCCTCCCTCGGAGGCTTTCATAAATACAAAGCGTACAGGAAATGGAGATGTCTGCGTTTTCTGCAACTCACCCCAGTCTATGTTTCCCTGGTGGTGCGACACGTCGAAACCATGCACCTCAAAGCCGTATGGCAAACATACCCCATAAGCTTTCATCCCGTAGCAAGGTTTCCAGCGGTAAGCATAAGGACGGATAAAGAAATAATAAAAACAGATGACAAAACAAGCCCCTACTCCTCCCAGCAAGAGATAATAGCACCAGGAAGGCATTTGCCATTGGCGGATTTTTTTCTTTCCCTTGGGAGTTTTTCTTCCCGACGGCTTTCCGGAAGCAGTTTTTCGTCTGCCCGTTGTCTGCCTTACCGCAGGACGCTTGCGGGAAGCTTTATTCTCGGATTCGTTCACCGCAAGGATGGGTGATTTTTTTGCCATTATCAAGGTGTTTTTTTAGAAAATTCAACAGATGTACCGGAACCCGGTAGAGGTTAATTCAACAAATAGCGAAGAATCCGGCCCTCTCAACGGTCGGCCCGATTCTTCGCTAAGTCTATTCACCTGAAAGTCTCCCCCTCGGGAGAATCAGGAATCAATTATTTTGCCTGTTCGTACTGCAAAGTCTTAGTCGGCTGGTCGCAAACTTC
>ERZ779877.1552-NODE-1552-length-19199-cov-4.045184_pt1 | contig 19199 bp, 17 predicted proteins | sample MGYA00511556_ERZ779877 | MGnify/ENA primary metagenome ERZ779877 (study PRJEB29588, sample SAMEA2159338) | human gut metagenome | biome: human gut; feature: human-associated habitat; material: faeces | place: Denmark | collected 2008/2010 ...
CGGCGTTTCATAAGTCTGCGTCCAGCGTCCCACAGCTTCCGCCTGCTGACGCAGTTCGTAAATGGAAACCATGTCGCTGTTTGCCAATGCCAGCGTCGGCATCAAAAGTAACGCACCCATCATTGTCGCAAATCTTTTCATCATCGTTCCTCCTATCTGTTTTTCAAACTGTACACGCACATTTCATCCTTCACTTCTATGACGTAAAAAACTGTAATTTTTGATACTTCTATTTCAGTTCTTTGAATTATTCTTTTGTTTTCTTTTGCAAGCTATCATTGACTACTACCAATCTTTATAATCGAAAGAAATCGCTTTGTATCCATGAATTTTAAGCCGCTTTTTCTGTTTCTCTCTTTTCCAAAAATCCCATGTACAAAAAGAAGCTCGCCTGCTATGCGGGATAAGCTCTCCAACTTTCTCAAGGCATTTTCATGTCGATAGTAGGTATTAGTCCGACTAAGATGAAGTTCCGTTGAAATGTCAGTCATTCGTTTGTGTTCCACATACCGCAGCCTCAAAATATCAGCATTCATGGGATCATCCAACCTTTGAAGAAGAGAACAAACCTGATTGCGCAGGTCACTGTACTGCCGTTCCGCTTCGGCATACTCCTGCTCGGCTTCCATCAGGCGGATAACAGCATTCTCATGGACGGTAACGTCGCACGATCTTGAAACACATTCACTGCCCAGCACTGCCGAGGCTTTTGCCGCTGCTGCCCGACAGAAGGATACCCGCTCTTCCGCCGCAGTCAGGCAGCGTTCTGCAAACCGCAGCTTTTCAAAAAGCGTATCAACCGGCATTACATTCCCTCCCTTTGCAGTCTATCCAACAGATCGTATCCATCCAAATCTGACAGAACCGAAAACCATCTGGAAAAGAAGAAATTGCCGGCAGCATCCTGTGTCTCTTCATATTGCTGCAAGCGCTACATCTGGCAAGCCAATTCAGATGGAGTCATTTCCTTATTCCTCTTGAGACGCCCACGGATTCGCCTGATCATCCGGGCACGGTTTCGATAACCCTTGACTGACTGAATGATGATGGCATCTGCCAGCGCCTGCCATGATTCTGTTTCTGCCTTGACGTTACCGCCCACGGCACTCTTTGTTTTTTCTATAATCAATCAAAACTCTCCTATATAATTCACATCATCCATGAAACAGAAAAAAGCCAACTATTCTTACAAATAGTCAGCTTTCTTATCACAAAGTCTTATATTCAATCGCCGGTATTGTTCCCATTCTGATCATTCACGATTTTCTTAAGAGCATAATCGATTAAAATCAATTCCTTTTGCCTTAATTCTTCTTCCTTTTCTGCATTCTCATCCTCATCTGAAAAATACACAAAACGACAGGCAACATTAGTTCTAAACAAAATAATAGTATTGTATATTGTACTCTTAATTTCGCACAACACTCGTAAACTGAACACTAGAAATACGCATATCAATATAGAAGCCAGTACACAGTCAAAGACGAAGTTTTCAGTAAGCCGATAATCATCATGGATACACTTCATAGCAATCAGCATCGATAAAGAAAGCAAAATACTCATGAAATACAGAAATAAAATGCTCTCGAAGTATTCTGTACATACTCTCAGTTGGCTTTTGCCGTAAGATTCAGGGGAATTCGCAAGTAGCTTCATGAAATCGTTATTTAGGAATGACAATAAGATAGAGTACACTGTAAAAAGCACTCCAAATACAGCGATCTGAATAGTAAGGAAAATTTCGATGACATTTCGAAATACTTCTACTGTTTCTTCATGAAAGCCAATGCCAATTGAAAAAACAAGTGCAAGTATCCCAGAATAAACCCAAACTCCCCAGTTCTTCTTGTCAGGTTTAATTTCCTTCAAAGCATTGATAAGAAGTGTTTTTGCAGGTGGTACAGTTTTGTATTCGTCAATTACCTTCTTAAAACTCTCATTCACACCCCATCATCCTTATACTATCAATTATTTTTTTAATGCTTGGTTTGAATCGTTCATAAAGTGCCCTGTTTTCATCGCTGGTTTGCTTTACAACCGGATCACTCATAGCTTGCTCAATGAAGTAAGCGTCATTCGCAGGTTCAATATTTTGAGATAGTGGCACTTGCTTCTGCGACGCAAAAGAATCCTCTTTTATCCTTGTCTTATTTCCATGAGAGTCGATTACATCCATCGTTACTGTCGCCAATCCCGAAGAACTATTCAACAATCCTTGAATTTCCTTTTTTGACTCCGGTGAAGTAAACTCAAGTAAAGCATGTTTACTTTTCGTCTTCTTCATTTGCTCATCAATGCCCCGCGCAATAAGCTCTGGATTTATGTCATTATTTAGAGGAAAGAACTTCATTCGGAGCTTCTTGACTTGCTTAATTGTTTTTAGGACCTCTTCAATATCATTTGGAAGAGGGATATCCACGATATTCACAAACGCATACGGAAGCCGTTGATTTTTGTTTTCCTCTTTAAGGTTATGCTGTCGAACATAGTGATGAAGCATCTTGTTGACTGTCACCTGAAAACTTCTTACATCCGGACTCTTACCTTCGTTTCTAATAAGAATCATTTTGTGGTTCTTCAGAAATATAATAAATCTCGAATATGGTGCTGTAGGGACCTTTTGAGGAGAGTCAACCAGCTTACCATCCTGAATCGTAGTAAGAACGTTATATTGCGTATCTTTAATATAATTTCCCACTAATACATACTCATCGTTGATTTCCTTTATCTCAACATCGCTTACATAAAAGGAAGCCATGCCTCCAGAGTTAACTCTTCGAAAGTCTTTTTCAAGGAAAGCCGGAAACACAATGTCAGCAAAATGAGTAAGCATCGGCTCATCATTTGGGCCGAATGTAACATTGAAGTTTGCGTAGTGCATAATCTTTTCTGGCATGGCAAGTCAACTCTTTCTTAAGTGATAGTTTTGTATTACTTCTCTTACGCCTCCCTCCTTTCCTGCTAATTCAAACAGTTTATTGCCTATTTCGGAATTAGGTTACCCGTTTTTACACCAATCCTTTAGCATACCGCTCCAATAAACACAACATTCGTAGCCAGCAAGGTTTCTTCGTCAGTCAAATTAGCATAGTTTTTGATTCCTATCCATCATATCCTCTTAGTATATGCAGTCATCAGAGGTATTTGTTGCAATCATGGCAAGCAATGCCTCTGGTTATCCAGAGGCGCTTTGCTTGTTGGGGAAAATCTTCCCCAAACTCCGTTTTCGCATGACAAGTCATGCGGCTGCGCTCACCCTTCGGGGCGCTTTTCAAGACGGAAGAACGCCGTCAATATGTGCATCATCGTCCAAACTCATATCTTCCGCAACGATTGGAAGCCTGAATTTGATGGACTTGATCCACTGACCGTTGGGCTGCCGTTCCTCATAAATCTGGACTTCGGAAAGCAGCGATTCCATAAGCTGCCGCTTTTCCTGATCGTCCATGACGGAATAGAGCTTATCAAAGTAAATCAGCACCTTGTAGATGTTGTCGCCCGTCAGCTTTTCCGCCTCAATCGCCATCTTCTTGGCTCTGGCGGCAACGAGCTGGTTTTCTGTATCCTCGATCTTATCATACATCTTGTAAAGCCGGTCATCAAGGTCTGCTTTGCGTTTGATGTAGTGCTTATCGTCCGGGTCGAGAGAATCAATTTCATCCATCAGCCGTACCTTTACGGAATAGCTCTGGCGAAGCTGCTTTTCATGCGCCGCGATCTCCTGCTCAATGGAAGAGGTATCCACCTTCATGCTGATTTTTTCCTGCATCATGGCGGCGAACTTCGGATTGCTTACCAGCTTTACGATAACCTCAGCAACGGCGCTGTCCAGCAGTTCTTCATTGATCTGTTTCTTGAAGTCGCATTTATGACCGCGCGTCATCGCACGGTGCTTACAGCCATAGTAATAAAAATCCTTGTATTTTGAGCCGTCCGCCTTATGTTTGATGCTTTTGTTTCCATACATTCCTACGCCGCAGACCGGGCATTTCACAATACCGGACAGCAGATGTATTTTTGTATCCTTGCCCCTGTTGACGTGTTCGTATTTTTCCGCTTGCGCCAGCAGCTTGACCTGCGCCTCGTGCCATAGTTCTTCGGAAACGATTCCCTCATGCAGACCATCTACCAGCAGATAATCGTCCTGTTCTACCAGCCGGTAATCATTTCGGGTGCCATGCACCTTCTCCGTCCGACGTCTGCCATAGGCGATTTTCCCGCAGTATACCGGATTTTTCAGAATCCTGCGGATCAGCGCCGCATCGAATAAGGGATTTTTTCCGTTTTGTCTTTGAATTTTGTGAATCCCGTGGGTTGCAAGGTATTTTGCAAGGCCGTTTGCACCGGTATCCGTATGCACATACTGGTCAAAAATCACGCGGATTGCCGCAGCTTCTTCCTCATTGATGAAAAGCTGTCCCTTTTCCAGCTTGTAGCCATAAGGCGCAAAGCCGCCGTTCCATTTTCCTTCACGGGCTTTCTGGATTCTGCCCTCCATTGTCTGCACACGGATATTTTCACGCTCAATTTCAGCCACAGCCGAAAGAACGGAAATCATCAGCTTTCCCGCATCCTTGGAGGAATCGATCCCGTCCTCCACGCAAATCAGATTGACGCCAAAGTCCTGCATAACCTGTAAGGTAGAAAGAACGTCTGCCGCATTTCTGCCGAAACGGGAGAGTTTGAACACCAGCACATAGGACACGCCGTCTTTACCGGACTTGATATCCTCCATCATGCGGTTAAACTCTACACGCCCTTCAATGGACTTGCCGGATTTACCGGCATCATCGTATTCGCCCACAATCTCATAGTCATTGAACTCGGCATAGGCTTTCATTCTGGATTTCTGTGCATCCAGAGAGTATCCGTCAATCTACATGGCGGTGGACACGCGAGTATAGATATAGACTTTTATCTTTTCTTTTTTCATCATATCTTCTCCGCCTTAGTCTACTTTTTATCTGTTTTCTGCTCCAACAGCTTGATGGTTTCCAGATAATCGCGCTCAACTTCACTGAGGGTACGGGCTTTGTACTTTCTGTACTCGCCGGTTGCCTTGTCGATAGCCTGCTTATGGCTGACACTTCCATTACCAATCAGCAGCTGCTCTCCGCTCATAGTCAAAATCCGATTAAGATGCTCTGACCAGTCCTGCATGGTCATTGCCTGTTCTCGCTCTGCCTGTCGTTCCGCAAAATCCAGATAGCCGGACACAAGCTGCCCCATAGCACGAAGCTCTTTCTCGTTCAGATAGTTCTTGGCAACTACCGCCTCTTTCAGCGTGGGCTGACTGCCCGCAAAGGTGGTCAAGCCCATAAATTCTTTCTCCGCATCGGCGCGTGTGTAAATGACCTCCGCCGCGGTTTGTCCATGAATGGCATAATGAATCTTGTTTTGGACTTTCTTGAAAAACTGAATGGAAATTTCCGCCTTGGGGTCATAGTCAATACTGGTCGCGTAGATTTCAAGCACCTGACGGTAAAACACCTTTTCGGAAGCGCGGATATCGCGGATACGCTCCAGCAGCTCCTTGAAGTATCCGCCGCCACCCAGATTTTTCAGGCGCTCATCATCCAGAGCAAAGCCTTTTCGCATATACTCCTTCAAAATTCCCGTTGCCCAAATACGAAACTGCACGCCGCGCTGAGATTTCACACGGTAGCCGACAGAAATGATAACATCAAGATTATAATAATCGACATCATACACTTTTCCGTCGGCGGCAGTATGGGCAAATTTTGCCCATACTGCTTCCTTTTGAAGCTCTCCCTCTTTGAAAATGTTTCGCACGTGCTTACCAATCACACTTCTATCACGCTGAAACAGCTCTGCCATTTGGTCAATGGACAGCCAAACCGTATCGCCATCAAAGGTCGTTTCAATTTTTGCCAATCCATCTTCTGTTGTATAGATAATCATCTCAGACTGATTGTTATCTTTATTCTTTCCGTTCATGTCATTCACTCCGTCAAGTTTATGTGCCTCAATGCAAGGACACTTTTATTCTCCTTACATTGAGTTTGGACATCAATTACACGTTAATCATATCATGCCGTTTCTATATTTTCAACGTCATCCTCAGAATGTTCCAAATTATTTACAGTTTCTTTGTTACCAAAAGGATGCGTCGGTTCCGGAAGGTTGTCCAAGTCCAGAGCCGCTGCATACTTTTCTATCAGGTTTGCAAGCAAATCGGCAAAGCCGCTCCATTCATCCTTACCCTCTGACAATGCAGTTCCTCTCTCTGGAACGCCTTTGCCAGCGGGTATTACGGCTTCCGCAGTATTGCCGCGACAGGGGGCTTGTCCGGGTCAATCCCGAAGTCATACGCCAGCTTCTTCACCGCGTCATAGCTGCTCAGATTGAACAGCCTTGCCACCAAATCAATCACGTCACCAGTTGCCCTCACAGCCGAAACAGTAGAAGTAATCCTCGTTCAGCTTCATGCTGGGTGTGCGGTCATCGTAGAAGGAACAGCAGATCATGTTGCCACGGTTCACTTCCAGACCGTAGTGTTCGACAGCTTGTCTCACCGTGACTGCCACCTTTACACTTTCAAATAAATTCATACACATACCTCCGTAATTTATTTGACAATTTTCTCTTGTCACCTCAATATACGGAGAAAATCGGCGTCAGCCGGGAAATCCGGCATTCGCGCAAAAAAAGAAAATGCCGCTCTGAATTCTTGCAAAAACGCAGAGCGGCATTTGTTCACAATATGCGTCTTGATATTATTCCACTTATTGAATATAATAAGATCAGATATTGGCAGAAAGGACAGGTGCGGTATGAAGTTTTTATCGACCTTTGAGACAGCGGAGAAATGGGGTATCTCCCACCGGCGCGTAAGCATTCTCTGCAATCAGGGGCGTATCTCCGGCGCACAGCGAGCAGGAAGCCGTTGGATCATCCCGGAAGATGCAGAGAAGCCCGCCGACGCCAGAATTAAGAGCGGAAAGTATATCAAAGGGAGAGCTGCGGAAGGAGGCGCATAACTGATGGATACTGTATTTCTACCCGGTAATGTCCGGCAGCGACTTTCTGATTTGATGAAGCGCTATAATGTTTCTCAGACGGAACTTGCCCGTAAAATCGGCTGCAATGACAGCCTTCTCAGCCGTTTTCTGAGCGAAAAAACGGACAAGCTCAGCGATGAAAATATCATCCGCATTATAAGAGCTTTTAACGTATCTACCGACTTTCTTCCGGGCGCAACCGCTGTCCCGGATAGAAAGAATTATGAAATTGACGAATTGGGATTGTCGGCGCAGGTGGCGAGAAACCTCTATACCGGAAAAGCAAATGCGCAGGTCGTTAATTATCTGCTGGAAAGCCCGTGCTTTCTTGAACTGACCTACATATTGGAGCAATACTTTAAATGGCACGGTTGCGGCCGGATACGCCGCGCAGAACCAGCTATATGCCACACTCAGCAGTTTGATGCGAAAATCGGCAAAAACAAAAGCCTCTGCACAAGCTGCGAATGAAATCAATCGTCTGAAAACACCTGTTTATCAGACTGATCTTCCACCATCGAAAGCCAGTTCATGCTGGCGGTCAAAGAAGTGAAAAAGGAAATTGGCAATGATTTTGCTGCAATTCGGGCGGTGACAGCCGAAGAAGTTGAAAAAATGTTTTCAGAGATTACGAAAGGCCAGGATATGGAAAACCTGACCGTTACGCCGAGGCAAGTATCTAATATGATTATAGGCAATGTAGCCGGTATGGGCTGTGTTGATCCGGATGCTCTCAATACGCTCGACGAGGCATCGACGGGTCTTTTCCAGTCCACCTTAGATAACGCTGCATCACAGGAGAAGGGTGATGAGCAAATCGAGCAATGAGCAGCTCTGTGCGCTGGCTCAAAAGGGATATACCCATGCCGCCAATCTTCTTCTGGAATACAATTCGGGCTTCATCCGCAAAACAGCCAATAAGATTTTTCTGAAATCCAATCTGGTAGAAAGCGATCTTATAATAGAAATCGGTGATTTGGAACAGGAGGGCAGCATTGGCTTATTGAAGGCAATTCCCAGCTATGATAAAAGCATCGGCGTCAAGTCTCTGACCTATGCCGCTCCATTCATCCGAAACGCCATAACTGAATTACTGAACTTGAAAATAATGCTTCCTGTTACAGATGATGGTACTCCTGATTACGAATATATGGAGCAGTACGCCAAAAATCTGATGCTTCAGAAATACAAACAGTATTTGGCGTACCTTGATTCAAAAGAAAGGATTGCTCCCGCACTACCAAATGATTAAAAGCCTTACTATAGATAAAAACGGAGGTATATATGCAATTAGCGAAAATCAGAATTAAAAATTATAGATTGCTTGTTGATGCAGAACTGGAAGTTGATCCGAAAACAACATTGATTGTTGGTCGAAATAATACTGCCAAAACCTCGTGCTTCGAGTGTATCGGTAAAGTATTGGATGGAACTCCGTTTTCTTTCAATGATTATCCGTTGCTCAAAAGGGAAAATCTATATACTAATTTTGCTTCGTTCATGGCAAAGGAAATCACTTTTGAAGATCTCTGTGAACGGCTGGAACCAATATCTATAGAGTTCCTTGTAGACTATTCCTTGGATACCCCGGAGGATAACTTAGGTGCATTGTCTCCGTTTATTATTGACGTAGATGTGGATACCACTACAGCGTTGATTCGTGCCGAATACAAGTTGAAGGCAGACGAGAAAAGCATTTGGAAAATATTAGAGCCAAGCTATTATGTAAATGGAATCTTTTCTCCCGGTGACGATGTTCATAATGCTATTATAAGCAGTTTTCACAAGCTTTTTGAAATGACGATTTATGCGATAAATCCCAAAAATGCAGAGGATAAGCAGATTAAAAAGCAGAAAGAACTATCCGAATTATTTCCATTTCACATTATTCAGGCAGAGCGCCGCCTTGGTGAAGACGGAACGCAAGACAATTCTTTGTCTTCACTTATCTCTGATTTCTTTGACATGAGTGAAGATGAATTAGATCCAAGTGTTTCTGAAAAAGTTAAGGAACTTCGAGTAATTGTTGAAACCGCCAACAAAAACGTCCAACAACAAAGTGATAGTATCCTAAGCGCTCTGGTCAGTAATGCAGTTGGGTTCGGTTATCCCAACGGAGAAGAACTACAGTTAGGCGTTACAACCCAACTAAGCATTGATGATCAGATAAAGAATCAAACACAACTTTCTTATACTGCTGGAACAAGTAACGAGCGGCTTCCCAGTACCTATAATGGCTTGGGGTATAAAAACCTGATTAAAATGGAATTTCTTCTTGCAGCCTTCGCCAAAAAGGTAGAAAAATGTGGGGATTCCTGTATACCGTTGCTTTTTATCGAAGAACCAGAGTCTCATATGCACCCGCAGATGCAGCACGCTTTTGCAGAGTACTTAGAAGCATTTCTTGCAAAAATTACTTCTATAGGGATTCAAACTTTGTTGACTTCACATTCTGCTCACATTGCAAATACAATGGTTTTTTCTAAAATTCGATATGCGCAAAAAACAAAGGCCGGCGTTATCTATAAGAACCTAAATACGTTCGCTCATGAAAATTCTTCTAACATTGATTTCATCCGAAAGTACCTTACTATAACCAAGTGTGATCTGTTTTTTGCAGATAAAGCAATCTTTGTTGAAGGTGCATCAGAGCGTCTGTTGTTACCAGACATGATTGATAAATGCGCTAAGGCGGGGAATTTTGATTCTCAGGAATATAAACTGCCTGCCCAGTATTATGCCTTGGTTGAAATTGGTGGCGCCTACGCCTATAAATTCATTCCGTTCGCAGAGTTTTTGGGTATTCCATGTCTGATTCTTACTGATTTGGATTCTGTATCTGGTCAAAAAGGTGCGAACGGGAGAATATATTACAGCTCCGTTCCGGTCTCGCGTGGCGAAACAACATCCAATGAAACTCTAAAATGGTGGGTACGGAAGAAAAAAGAGATTCCAGAGGATGATAATACTCAAATTGCTCTAACCGATATTACATCCATGTCCCCGGCTGATAAAACCCGATGCAGATGTCACATTGAGTTTCAAACAACAGAGAACGGATTGTGCGGACATTCTTTGGAAGAAGCAATCCGGAATGTCAACCGAACATATTATGGATTGGGTGATACTCCTACTGAAGACGATCTTGAATTTTCAGGGAAGAAAAAAACAGATTTTGCTCTTAATCTCATTTGTGAATGTGAGGATTATGCTGTTCCTGCTTATATTAAAAATGGGCTGGTTTGGCTCAATGACCAGCAGGTGCTTGTGTAAGGAGATGAAAATTTGTGAGTGAAGAACCCAAAAGAATAAACTACAACCTTGCAAAAGCTGAAGCCGATAAAGTAGATGAACAAATCATTGCGGCACTTCAGAATGGAAACAGCTTTCGTGTAGAAGCTGGTGCAGGCTCAGGTAAGACATATTCGCTAAATAAAGTCATTGAATGGATTCAAGAAAACAAATGGGCGGAGTATCGTCGAAAGAAGCAGACTGTAATTTGCATAACATATACTAATGCTGCGGTAGATGTGCTTGCTGAACGACTATCAAAAGATTCATTTATTCTTCCATCGACAATTCACTCCTTTGCATGGAACACTATCAAGCAGTATCAACGCTTTCTCATTGATGTTGTCACAAGCGATCCTGACTTCTTGCCAGACAAAGGAGATTTTTTCGAGGTCACGGGAGTTACATATACCTTAGGGCATCGTTACAAGGAAAATGGAATTCAATATTTATACCACGATGATGTTCTAAAGCTCTTTTGTCGGCTTTTAGATAATGCAAAATTCCGGCGTGTGTTCGCAGACAAATATCCTTTGATTTTAATCGATGAGTATCAAGACTCCTATAAACCGATTATTGATCGTTTCATTAGTTTCTTTATCGCCGAGAAAAAAGGTCCTCAATTTGGCTTCTTTGGGGATGCATGGCAAACCATTTATCAATCCAACAACGCTTGTGGTCTAATTGAAAATGATAACCTTGAGATTATAAAGAAAGGCTCAAATTTCAGATCCGCACCAAGAGTCGTTCAACTTCTAAATGATTTGCGACCCGACTTACCTCAAGCATCTGCAATAGATGACTTTGACGGAGAAGTGATTGTAATTACCTGCGATGATTACACTGGCCCTCGCCGGATAGAACGCAATCTAAAAGGTGAATTACCGGCGGAAGAATTGAAAAATCGACTAAGCAATATCACAGAGAGGATCAGGCGAGAATCATCCAAAGATGATACGCTAAAGGTTCTAATGATAACGCATAAAGTCCTTGCTACACAGCAAGGGTACGAACAGCTTTTAGAAATTTTAGCTGACGGACTGAGCGATAAAGAAGACCCATTCCTAATATTTTTTATGGAGACTGTTGAACCAATCTATAAGGCACTCAAGAATTCAAATATGCAGTTGCTTTTTGATACACTCGGAATTAAACGCTTTCCTATTAAGAAAAAATCCGAAAAAGCCAAGTGGAAAGAGCTACAGCAGCAGTTAGAAAATGCTCGCACTAAAAGAGCAATTGACGTATTTGAGCTAGTCAAGCAAAGCAAATTGATTCCCATTCCCCCAAAATTAGATGGGTGGTATCATCTATATCAGGAAGCGCCAGAAACAGTATATGCTTCCAATGCTTCAATCCAATCATTTTTAGAATTGGAATACCTGCAATTTGCCGCAGTAATCGATTTTTTACACCCTGATGCTATGTTTTCTACTGAACACAGCGTTAAAGGTGAAGAATATGACAATGTTGTCTTTGTTATCGGAAGAGGTTGGAATCTATATCATTTTGAAACCTATGCACCGATGATAACAGGTCGTTCTTCTATTCCAAAAGGCAAAGAAGCATCATTTGAACGAAACCGAAATCTTTTTTATGTATGTTGCTCAAGAGCAAAAAAAAGATTATTTCTTTTCGTTACCATTCCTACTGATTACGAGTTTAAAACTTTCTTAATGAGTCTTATTGGCAAGGATAATATCTATACCTACTCGCAGTTTTTGGAAATGGAACGCTAAATAGTAAGGCACAGCCTACCAATCAACAATGACTGGTAGGCTGTGCCATATCTATTCGCTAATTCATCAATTGATATTCCGCGTGAGTTTTCTTCGCACAACGTTCTGAGTTATCAACGGGAGCCAACTATGCTTCAAATAGCTGACACAAATGTGCAGTCGATTCCGTTTAAATCATCCCAAAGTGCTTCAATGCCTCCGTGATCGCTTTTTCTTTCTCCGGTGGACATTGGGGCTGCTTAGCATTTGCGGACTTGGGTTTATTGTAGTTCTCACGCTCAATGATGCCGTATTTCTGTTTCACCTGTGCGATATAGAGGTGACTGATTTTCAGTCCGGTATGCTCCATTACATATTCCTGGATTTCCTCGTAGGTGGCTTTGCTCTCAGCCGCAGTCAAATCCAACTCGTCCATCTTCACTTCAATCTCGGTATGTTCTTTACTTTAAAGTTTGGACAATAAGTATACCGTATTAACGCTCTTTTTTCTTTTCTGCCTGTCGCTCCTTTTCTTTTTCTTCGACGCCAAGTATCCGTTCCACATTGGCACGCACCGTCAACAGTTGCCGCATTTCATCCTGCGCCTGATGATACGCTGCATATGCCTGCTTTTTCTTCTCTCTCAGCGCATCATACTCAGCTTGAATCGCTTTTACCTTCGGTATCTTTTGTGTACCAAGCGCTGAGAAAGCCTCCTTTGCCGCCTGATGCAGTTTGATCTCCTGTTCATGCTCTGCTACAAACTTCTTTGAGTACCCTGCCATGCGGTACGCAGCATAAACCTCCCGCGTCTTAACGTAGTTGATGATGTGTCCTTTCAACGTATGGAGTTCTGCCATGCGCTTTTCCGTTTCACGAATCGTGACTTGCAGCTCGTGAACCCGTGCAATCGCCGCATCCGTTTTCGCCGTCAAATCCTCAATGTTCATCAGATTGTTTTCAGACAAGTAATTGAGCGTCTGAGCCATTTGTTTAAGGTTAAAGACTTTCGCCCATCGCTCATACCCTGCGCCTTTTCCAGCTTGCAGCTTTGCCTGAATATCGACCAACAGATTGACCTGCCGCATCGGTTGAACTGTTTTCTTTTCTCTTGGATGATGCTCTTTCTCGCCTGCGATTATCGCTCGAAGTGCCGCTTCCGAATAGTCCTCTCCCAGCGAATCCAGTCGTTTGAACCGCTCTTGTCCTTTTCCTTTCAGACTGATTCGTTTTCCCCTTTTAACCTCCCATCCGCCTCTTTGGAGCATGGTCAGCAGTTCTTCAAAGTCTTTCGGTTGGCGTGCCAATGCAGCATCAAGTGCTTCCCTCAGCACATCCCGCTGAGAGGTTTTCGCTTCATTACCCAGCCATTTATTATAGCTCTTGCCCCGTCCTTTAGGCTGCTCGATAATCGACAAACCGTTCTGGATGCACAATGTATCACTGATCCGCCGGATGGCTTTTGAACTGCCCCAGAAATTGCGAAACTTCCGATCACAATCAAGATTCACCGCCGAAATAATAATATGTGAATGGAAAGAATTTTGTCAAGGAATATTTTATCTTTTTCAGTTCTTAATAGCTGAGAACCTTTAAGAAGAGATGTGGATCTATTTGCAACTCAGCCACGCACTTAAGCGCCTTTGTACTAAATCCGGCTGCCTGTGGAGGCCAAAAAGACCCTGTCGGAATAAACCCTTTATCCTTATTAGCTTCTCTTAGTTTATTCATTTCCTTAACAACTGGCGCATCTACAAGTTCCAGTGTAGTTCTATTTAAAATTTTTCTCGTTGGCGGATAATCTATATAACTGTAATCTGATTTTCCTGCATAAGCATATACTATTACATTTAAACTATCAGACATCACTTTAGCAAGACTTTGTCCGCTATTACCAAGGTTACAAGATTGGAGATACACTTCCGCGTTTGACCTAAATGCACTTCTATTCCATTTTTTTATTACATCTTTGTCAATATCAAGTTCATTATTATGTGTCGAATAGCCTAATTTTATTGTACCGCCCTCATTTACAATTCCATGAGAAAACACTGCCATCTTTGTTATTTTATCAACTTCTCTTGATGGACTATTGACATACAAAGTACAGGATTCAGCACTTTTTAGGTATGTTATTTTTATACGTTCTCCTCCCAATTCTCTTGCTGCCTCTTCAAAATTAGGTTTATCAACTCCTTCTATCCATCCATCATCAGCTATAAGCCATCCAATATTTTCTTCTGGAAATGCTATCAGATCATCACGTATTTCCCCAAGCGCAGACGATATGAAGTTATAATCACCATATTTTATTTCTCGTTCACCTTCCGTTGGTGGTGTTTTAAACACATTGCCAGAGATAACAACTATTTCATATCCATCAAAGTCTGCAAATCGAATAGGAGAATTATCACAATACAGCATTTCATTAGATGATTTTTTCCCCGGATCCTTCTGCTCAAACCTCCCAATCGTCGGCTCATACTGTCTGGCTCTCAGGTTAATCATGTCCGTCACCGCATCGTAGGCTTCGGCGTTATAGGCAAAGCCGCTCACCTTCTGCGTGCTCATCTGCTCTCCGAAAGCGGTATACGAGAAAGACTGCACCTTCACAGTAACATCCGGCAGGGCAGAGGATACCTTTTCGCCCGCAACAGGCGCAGTCACCGTCTGCACAACCGAACCGCGTCCGTCATAGACATAGCTGGTCTTGCTGTCTGCCGTATACGCTGCGATGCGTTCCAAGCCGTAGGCATAAGCGGTTGTCGCCGTATGACCGTTCGTTTCCGTCCGGGTTTCGGAGATCACCTGATAGTATTCCTGCGTGATATCGTACAGATAATCCGTCGTCGCCCACGCCAGTTCTTCCGGCACGTCCGCCGCGTCGTCCTGCGCCTGCGGGACAACGATTTCCGGCTGTCCGGCAATATTCCCGCGAAACAGTTCTTCAAGCGTGGAGCGGGATTCGTCGCCTGTTTCCTTTTTGCTCAGGCGCATACCGTTCGCATCGTAGGTAAACTGCTGCTGATACCCGTCATATCCGACGTAGGAGGTGAGCTGGTCGAGCGCGTCATACGCATAGCGATCCGTCAGCTTGCCGTAGGTCTTGCTGGTCAGCGTCTTTTGAATCAGGCTGCCGTTCTTATCATAGCTGTACGCAATCTTGCTTTGACCGTTGGTCATGCCCGTGAGCTGATTGGCCGCATTATACGCCATTTTCAGTGTCACGTTCTGGCCGTCCGTCCCGGTAATCGCCTTTTCCAGCATGTTTCCGGCCTTGTCATAGACGTAGCTTTCGCCGTAGCCCGTGCTTTGCAGGAAGCTGGTCAGCTCTCCGAGCGCGTTATACGCATAGCTGTTTTCCGTCTCCGTTCCGTTTTCCGTGCGCTTTTCGCCCGTGATGTAGCCGTTCCTGTCATAGCTGTAACGGAACGCAATGTCGCTTGCGCCGCTGGTGGCCTGCTCCGTCAGGTTGCCCACGCTGTCATAGGCATAGCGCGTGGTCATGTTCCCGGAAACCGTCTGGATTCTTCTGCCCGCCGCGTCGTAGACATAGCTTGTCGTTTCGCCATCCAGCCCCACAACGCCGACCATTCGGTTCATCGCGTCATAGGTATAGCTGACCGTCCTGCTGTCAGGATAGGTCATGGACGTTTTGTTGCCGTATGCGTCGTAGGTATACGAAACCACGTCTCCATTGACATTCTCCACGGAAATCAGGAATCCCTGCTCATTGTACTGATAGCGAATCGTTCCGGCTTCGCTGGATACCTCTGTGAGCTTGCCGATTTCGTTGTAGCTGCTCGTGACGCTCTGCCCGTCTCCGACGTTCTGACGGGTCAATGCGCCCGTTTTGTCGTATTCAAACGTCATCACCGCGCTGTCCGCCTTGGTGACGCTGCTCAGCCATCCCTCCGGCGTGTAGGCATACTGCACCCTGTTGCCCAGCGCGTCGGTTTCGCTCGTCAGGTTTCCGTCCTTGTCGTAGGTGTACTTTGTCGCATGGCGCAGCGCGTCCGTCACCTGCACAATATGATCCATTGCGTCATAGGCATAGCTGGTTTTGCCGCCCAGCTCGTCAACAACCGCAATCAGCCTGTTGGCCTTGTCATACTGGTATTGCTTGGCGTTGCCTTCCGCATCCGTTTCGCCGATAATATTGCCTGCAAGGTCATAGCTCAGGCTTTGACTTGCGCCGTTGGCATACGTCACCTGCTCCAGCAGGCTCTCCGCCGTGTAGCTGAACGTCGTCTGGTTGCCCAGTTCATCCGTCTGACCGACAAGGTTGCCCAGCGCGTCATAGGCATACGCGGTTTCCGTCCCGTCCGCCGCAATCTGCCTGACCATGCGTCCGAGCAGGTCGTATTCGTAGGCCGTCGTCTGTTCGCCCTGCGTCATGCGAACGACGTTTCCGCTTTCGTCATACGCGTATGCTGTCGCCAGCCCCGTGCGCGGCGTAGATTGAACCACACGGCCCAGTGCGTCATATTCGGTTACGTCCTTCGTTCCATCCGGGTAGATGATCTCCGTCAGATTGCCGTTCAGGTTGTAAGACAGCTTTATGCAGCGCCCTTCCGCATCCGTAACCGAGGAAACGTTGCCCATTGCGTCATACTCGTACAGGCTCTCGTTTCCGTTGGTCACAACAGAGATCAACTGGCTGTTTTCGTCATAGCCGTATTCGGTCACAAGCCCGGTTGCGTCTGTCTGCGTCGTCAGTCTGCCGGAAATATCGTAGGCATACTGCGTAACGGCGTTGCCCGGCGCTGTGATCTTGGTCACGTTGCCCAGAGCGTCGTATTCAAACAGCGCTTTCTGTCCCAGTGCATCGGTGATCTCGCTGACCAGTCCTGTCTTGCCGTAACGGTATCTCGTCGTGTGCTTGTTTGCATCCGTTTCGGAAATAACGCGTCCTGCTTTATCGTAGGCCGTCGCCAGCACGCCGCCGTTCTTCTGAATAGCCGTCGTCGCGCGCCCGTTCTTGTCGTATTCCAGCCCGACGGCCTGTCCGAGCGCATCCGTCATGCCGATGAGATTGCCTGCCGCGTCATAGCTGTATGTCGTCGTATGGCCCAGCGCATCGGTGGTTTCGATGAGATTGCCCACGCAGTCATACGCATAGACAATTTTGCCGCCATTGGGCGCAATTTCCGCCGTCACTCGATTCAGCGCGTCGTATTCATACGCCGTCACATTGCCCAGCGCATCCGTCACGGAGAGCAGATTGCCGTTTGCATCGTAGCTGTACGCCGTCGCCGCGCCCATCGGGTCGGTGATTGCGATGATTCTGCCCAGCAGGTCATATTCAACGGTCGTTTCGCCGCTCTTGACGCGCTCTCTGCCCTCTGCTACTAGGTAATTAAGGGCAGGTTTCCCTGCCCTGTGCAGACTGAGTTCTGCCAGACTTGTAAATGAATTTGCGCATAATACTTGACGGTACCTTTTGTTTCATTAGCCTTTATCCACCTCTCTGACAAAATATCGAGAACTTGTTGTATCAGTTCTTTTTCAATTTCTTCTTGAGAGGTTCCATCTATTCTAAAATATTCCTCAAGCGTGATATTCGGCTCCTTTTCTTTCTATTTATCCAGTGTTTTCACATTCAAACGATTAAAACTATCTATATATTGTATAAAATTATAGAAATACAACGTGTTTCTTTCCGTTTTTCAAACATTCAACTTTTTTCAAAAAAAGATGCAGCTATAGTACGCATCTATATCTGCACCTTTTTTCATTTATACTCACTTAACAATGGCTATAAGTCCAAATATCGTTATATAATTCACTTTCCAATTCTTCAATAAATCTTTTATATTTATCTATTGATGTATAGAACAAACATCCTTCTTTATATCCATAGTGTTCTCCGTTCGTAATTGTTCCAACATTAAGCCACAGTACAATTTCTAGTTCATCATCTTCACAAATCGGATTAACAATCATTTCAAAATATGCTTCAAGCGTACAAAAATCTATTTTCTTGTTTTTTGTTATACATAGTTCTTTACTATTTTTTATAAAGTTTTTTATTTCAAATAAAGTGAACGTTGAATCTTCATTTATATTTCGATTCAAAGTTGGTGTATTAAGATTAAATGAAAATGGAATCCAATTTTCATAGTCTGTTCTATTTTCTAATACATCATAATTTTGATTATGACATATTTCTATCGAAACTTTAATGTTTCTTTCTTGAGAATACAAAACTGCCATATCAAATCCTCCTTATCTCAAAATAGGTAGTGAAGAAAATCCGCCATTATTGTTCAACATTCGTACAACATCACTCCATGTCTTTAGCGATTTTGTATTTCCCCCAACCGTTGTGATAATTTTCCCTTCGTTGTTATAGATAACAACATCATAATATCCTCCCGTTTTTTTAGCATATACTGTTCTTCCACCAGGCTGATATACTTTCTGACTGTAGTTTTTTGTAATATCCTCTATTTTTTCTTTTGTAAATCCTCTTTCATTCTTTCTCTTTTCTCCGTGTTTTGTATCTTTTTTATCATCGTCATCTCTGTGATCATTAGGATTAGGCGCATTACTTCCTGCCACACTTGTCACATATGAAGATGGAACAGGAGTAGTTTTGGGTGTAGGTGCAGGCCCGCAAAGTGAATTCGAAGCAAGGATATGATCTCGTTCCTGTAACCGTTCAGCTTCTTGCTTTTTCTTCTCGTTTTGTTTTTCCTGACTCCTCAATTTGTCAATAGACGAATTTTTGCGTACCCCATAATTATTATTTGCTTTCTGTGCTCCAGAAACTATACCCCAAATAATCAATCCTGCACCGATTAGTGTACCTTTAATCACCTTAGTGCCTATCAATGCTCCAAGTATGGATTGACCTGTTGGGTCAATATAATCTATACCATCATTCTGGCAATACAAATAGCGATTAAGTGATATGGGCTGTCCTGCGTTGCCTCTAACAACGTCTTTCTGATTAAACCTCCCAATCGTCGGCTCATACTGTCTGGCTCTCAGGTTAATCATGCCCGTCGCCGCATCGTAGGCTTCGGCATTATAGGCAAAGCCGCTCACCTTCTGCGCACCCATCTGCTCTCCGAAAGCGGTATACGAGAAAGACTGCACTTTCACAGCAACATCCGGCAGGGCAGAGGATACCTTTTCGCCCGCAACAGGCGCAGTCACCGTC
>ERZ779877.1558-NODE-1558-length-19144-cov-2.640002_pt1 | contig 19144 bp, 8 predicted proteins | sample MGYA00511556_ERZ779877 | MGnify/ENA primary metagenome ERZ779877 (study PRJEB29588, sample SAMEA2159338) | human gut metagenome | biome: human gut; feature: human-associated habitat; material: faeces | place: Denmark | collected 2008/2010 ...
GGGGTAAAAAAGAAGCTATTAAAAAAATGGATATACGACCACAAAAGAACACAACCGTATGTGGCGAAAAAATTGAATATGCCCGTTGACGTGTTCAAAGAGAAAATCAATAATAAAGGAACGTTTAATCGGGAACAGTTGAAGGCGTTAATCTATTTAATGGGCGCGTGGGATGCGTTTCACGTAATATATTTTCCGTCAAAAAGGCAAAGGAGAAAAGTGTATTGGCAAGTGTTTGGGCAGTATCGAGAAAAGGAGAAATTGAATGGCAGAAACGAAAAGATTAAGCGATAGAAACAAGTTAATACAAGAATTATTGACGGACGGTAAAGGTTTAATGAACTTTTACCGCTTTGTAGCGCAGAATTCGCATATCAACTTGCACGACGCTTGTCAAATCGTTATCAACCGTCCAAACGCTTCCGTTTGCTTTTTATTTTCCGAGTGGAACGAAATGGAACGCCGTATCATCAAAGGACGAAAAGGTATTCCGTACTACGACGACAACGGGAATAAGCGGTTTGCTTTTGACAAGAACGATACGTGGGGCAAAGAGTATAGACGCGCGATTTACCCTATGGGCAGGATGTTGAAAGGCTTGCAGTTTTTAACGGGCGCAGAGTTTGACGAAATTCAAGGCGATTATTGGAAAATCAAGGTCGGGATAGTCAATTACCTTAATCAAAACGAAATGTTCTCCGAAGAAGATGAAGAAAGAAACCGTGTCCTTATAGACGGTATTTCCTATTCTTTATATTGTAGAACAGGTTTTCCCAAGGATCTTGGCTTAACCTTTTACGGTATGCCGTATTCTCTGAATGAGAACGCGGAACTGTTCAAAGAAATCGTTGCCGATACGGAAACGTTATTGAGCGAAATTGAAGAAGCGTATAACCACCCCTTGCAAGAAAAACCGCTTGTAGACGATACAGAAGAAGAAACGGTATCGGACGAGCCTGTTTTGCCTATCAAAGAGCCGAAGTACGTGGAAATTCATTCGGCTGCGCAAAGCAATTACAAGGGATACTTATTGCTTGTGCATTATACGGACGTAGAGAAACAACCTACACCCGAAGAACTGTATCTTGGCAAGCCCGAAAACTACGAGATAGGGAAATATGACAATAGCGACAATTCGCTTATTTTCTTATCGAATAACCCTAAAATGTTCTCGCTTATGCGTGGGGACGGGTTTACGCTTTCCCAACAAGAAATGGTAGAGAAAGGGTATTTTACCGAGCAAGACTATAAAGAGTTCTACGAATTACATAACGGCTTACTAAAAGACTTTGAACGAGAACGTGTAGTCAAATTCGGTATGAACGTAAACGACGATAATAGCGGTGTTCCGTTTAAGTATCCGAATTGGAAAGTCGAATCTAAAAAGCCGAGAAGTAATAACGCCTTATATAACTCTTATATGGACGCGCAGGAAGAATACCCTAACGCCGTGGTAATTATCCGTCTTGGCGATTTTTACGAGATATTTGGTGAGAACGCGAAAGTAATTTCCGAAGAATTGGATTTGACATTGACGGGACGCGACGTAGGGTTGGACTCACGTATTCCTATGGTCGGTTTTCCGTACAGTACGGCAGATAGATACGTAGAAAAAATCCTTGAAAATCATTCGGTTGTAGTGGTGGAATCGGGAGAAGAACCGAAATATATTCTTTCCCACGCCGAAGCAAGAAAGGATAGGGAAAAGCCTTACTTAATTGAAGTTTCAGAAGAAGAAAGCGCAGAGCTTGGCGACGTATTTGACGATGAAGAAAAAGTAGACGAACCCGTAGAAGTTTATGACGGGGAAATTGACGAAGAATACGACCACGAAACGGAAGACTTTGACGACGAGGACGAAGAAGAAGTAGAAGTAGAAGAAAAAACGCAACCGAAAGAAAAACAAGGCAAGTCGATAAAAGAGCGTAAGCGCAAAGAAAAACCGCAAATTTCGTTATTTGACCTTATGGAACAATTCGAAACGAAAGAGACGAATTATAAAGATTTGCAAGAACAAATGATAAAACGTCAGTTAAAGCGTGGTAGCGGTATTCAACACGGGAAATTTCGTATCTATGAGAAATACCAACAAAACCCGTCCATCAACGAATTTGCCGAGTTCTTGAAAAAGGAATATGGTCTTGGCGGGTACGGAAGCTACGGGGACAGCCAACATCACGATGCCAAAGGCATTAAAATGACTTGGACGAAGGAAGAAACCCGTGAACTCATAGCCGAAGCGTTCTTGAAATGGAACGAAGTGGCAGTACATATCGGCGATTTAATCGACGATGACGAGTATTTTACCGAAAAAGAGAAGGGCGAATACGCGGTTATCCTTGCTAAACGTAACGCCCGTATCAACGCAAAAACGGACGGAGAAAAGTTAAAGGTAATCGCCCGTCAGTTTATAGACGAAGAAACGAGATATACGTGGAACGGCAAAGTGGACGTACAAGCGCATAAGTTTGAAGAATCGGCGCAGTTTGTCAGGGAACATAAGGAAGAACTTGCGGAAGTTTTGCGTTTAGAAAAGGAAGTCAAGCTCGTAAAGGTAAATGAATTGGCTTATATGTCTGACCTTTACGTAGAGTTTTATCCTGAATACTGTCCGAGAGTAGAAAAAGAAGAAACGTCCGACCAAAAGAAAATTAAAGGAATCGTTGAAACAATCGTCAAAGACGGCACGGAAGAAACGCAAACAATGTCTTGGATGACGTACTACGACGAGTTTGAAGATGACGAGCAGTTCGTAAAAGAGCATAAAGACGATATTGAAAACGGTTTGTTGAATAGAGAAGAAGTCGCAAGCGTGGAAACGTTCGACGACGGTATTTCCGTAGTGTTCTATGCGGACTATTGCAAGCACGGCAACGAGATAATGGAAGAAGGCGACGAAGCAACGCCGAAGAACACAAGTTTAGACGAAATCGGGTTAGACCAAACGGCGCTTGGCGGTGCAAAATCGAAGTTTAGAAGCAATATCGAAGCGATACGTTTAATGGAACGGCTTTACGTAGAGAAACGAGAGCCGACTACGGCAGAAAAACTTACGCTTGCAAAATACGTAGGCTGGGGCGGACTTGCGAAAGCCTTTGACGAAAAGGACGAGAATTGGCAAAAGGAATATAAAGAACTCAAAGAAACTTTATCGACGGACGATTACGCGAACGCAAGAGCAAGCGTATTAAGCGCGTACTATACGCCGAAAGAAGTGATTGAAGGAATGTATTCCGCGCTTGAAAGATTTGGCGTAAAGGGCAATAACAAAATTCTCGAACCTGCGATGGGTACGGGTAATTTCTTTGGATATATGCCGAAAGGGATAGCGGAGAACGCGAAACTCTACGGCGTAGAATTGGACGAAATTACAGGCAAGATAGCCACGAAATTATATCCCAATGCGAACGTGCAAATCAAGGGCTTTGAGCAAACGACGTTTCCAAACAATCATTTTGATATTGTGGTAGGCAACGTACCGTTCGGGCAGTTTGGCGTATTTGATAGCGATTACGCGAAAGAGAATTTCTATATCCACGAGTATTTTATAGCCAAGTCGATTGACAAGTTAAAGAAAAACGGCATTATGGCGGTTATCACGAGCGCGGGGACTATGGATAAGCGTAGTCAAGCAATGCGAAAGTACGTAGCGGATAGAGCCGAGCTTATCGGTGCAATTCGTTTACCGAATACGGCGTTTAAGCAAATCGCCGGCACGGAAGTTGTAGCGGATATTCTGTTCTTCCAAAAACGCGAAGAAAAGATTTACGCGGACGGGGAAAATACAAAATGGCTTGCAAGTAAGGAATTGCAAGACGGATACCTTGTCAACGAGTATTTCCATAACCACCCCGAAATGGTACTTGGAACGTTCAAAGAAGAAATCGGAATGTACGGCGCGAAAGACTTAACCGTAATTCCCGACGGACGAGATTTGAAAACCGCGCTTATGGAAGCGATAGAGAAACTTCCTGCTAACTTCTATACGAACCCCGAATATTCTCTGGAAGAAGAAGCGGGCAAGGTAGAAGTGGACTACACCGTAAAACCGACTTGTTATAAAGCGGAAAACGGCAAGCTCTATATGAGAATGGGCGACGAAATGGTCGAGCAGGACATTCCCAAGCATCCGCAGGACGCATACGAGCGTATTCGCTCAATGATAGAACTTCGCAGTCAATTACGGCACGTATTGGATATTCAATCGGGTGGTTGTTCGGACGAGAAATTAGCGGAAGAACAAAAAATACTCAACGCCAATTACGACAAGTTCGTAAAGAAATACGGGTACCTAAACAGTTCAACGAACAAGAGATTGTTCAAGGACGACGGGGATAGTGCGTTGGTATTTGCTTGCGAGAACTATTCAGAAGAAAAGAAAACCGCCACAAAAACGGATATTTTCCATAAGCGAACGATACGCCCGTATGCCGTGCCGACAAGTACGAACGACTGTTTTGAAGCGTTGCAGATTTCCAAGAACGAGCGCGGTAGTGTGGATATATCGTATATCGAAGAACTGACGGGCAAGGACTATGACACGATTTTATCTGAACTTGGTTCAACCGTTTATCGAAACCCCGTAGAAGTCAATCCCGAAGATAAGTATTCAGGCTTTGAAACGTCGGAAGAATACCTTTCGGGCAAGGTCGTACAAAAATTAAATATAGCAAAGCGATATGCAAGCGAGTTCCCGAATATGGGTTATGAGCGAAACGTGAAAGCGTTGGAAGAAGTACAACCTACGCCTATTCACGCGTCGGATATATCGGTAAAGGTAGGCACGAATTGGATAGACAGGCAGTATTACGTACAGTTCTTATTTCAGCTTTTACGATTGCCAAGATACTACTATCCCGACGGCATCACGATTTTCTATAACAGTTTCGATTCGAGTTGGCGCGTGGACGTAGGTATGCACGTACGAAGGCTTTCTGAAATGAACGTAAAGAGCGTGTATGGTACGAACGACGCAGGCGCGTATAGATTGTTTGAAGATTTGCTCAATTCAAGAGCGACGACGATTTATGACGTAATCGAAGAAAACGGCAAAGAACGTCGCGTAGTCAATCAGGCGAAAACGATAGCGGCGCGTGAAAAGCAAAACAAAATCCAACAAGAGTTCAAGGCGTGGATATTTAACGACCCTGAACGCAGAGAAGATTTAGAAAGGGCGTATAACGCAAGGTTTAACCAAGTACGGTTGCCTACGTATGACGGGAGTTATCTAAAATTCCCTGAAATGAATCCTGCCATCGAACTTCGTCCACACCAAAAGAACGCGGTGCATAGAATTATCACGAGTGGGAACACGCTTTTGCATCACGTTGTTGGTAGTGGTAAGACTTATACGGTTGTATCGGCGGCTATGAAATTACGGCAATATGGACTTGCTACAAAGCCTATGATAGTCGTACCCAATCACTTGGTAGAACAATGGGCGGATTCGTTTAGAGTACTGTATCCGAGCGCGAATATTTTGGTGGCGCATAAAGAAGATTTGGCGAAAGATAACCGAGAGAGATTCGTATCGAAAGTGGCTATGGGCGATTGGGACAGTATTATTATCGCGCAAAGTACGTTTGCAAAAATTCCTATTTCCAAAGAACGACAAATTAAAAAGATAAACGAAGAAATCTACAAAATCGACCAAACGATAGCGCATTTGTGGGAGAACAGCGAAAGACCGCAAGGCGCAGTCAAGAACTTGGAACGTATCAAGAAAAACCGTAAAAAACTTCTTGAAAAATTGATGGACGATAGCAAGAAAGACGATTTGCTTATCTTTGAAAAGTTGGGTGTAGACTACTTATTCGTAGACGAAGCGCACGCTTATAAAAACCTTGCGTTATTCACGAAGATGAACAACGTATCGGGTATTTCCAAAGCGGCAAGCGCGCGTGCAAGTGATATGCAGTTAAAATGCGAGTATATCAACGAATTGCACGGTGGGGATAAAGGCGTGGTGTTCGCTACGGGAACGCCGATAAGTAATTCAATGGCGGAAATGTATACACTCCAAACGTATCTTCAAAACCAAACCTTACAAGAAACGGGCATTACCTTCTTTGACGGTTGGGCGGCGAACTTTGGGGAAACGGTAACGGCATTAGAAATGGCTCCGTCCGGGAAAGGCTATAAAGCCAAGACAAGATTTGCAAAGTTTACGAACCTGCCTGAACTTTTAACAATGTATCACGCGTTCGCGGACGTGCAAACGGCGGATATGGTCAAATTGGACGTACCTACGGTAGACAAGAAAGTGGTTGCGTTGAAACCGACGGAAACGGTATTACGGCTTGCAGACGAGATTGCCGAGCGTGCAGAGCGTATTCACGATAGGGCGGTAGACGTTCACGTGGATAATATGCTCAAAGTTACGTCGGACGGCAAGAAAGTAGCGTTAGATCCGCGCGTTTACGATAGAGCTTGTGCGGACGAGCAGGATAGTAAAATCAATGCGTGCGTGGAACGAGTATTTGAAATTTGGGAACGCACGACGGATAACAAAGGCGTACAACTTATCTTTTGTGATTTGTCAACCCCGAAAAAAGCGTTCAAGGACTATGAACACGGTCAAGATTTTGACGTGTATAACGACATTAAATACAAGCTCGTTCAACGCGGTATTCCTGCGGAAGAAATTGTTTTTATTCACGACGCGAATACGGACGCGCAAAAGATGAGTTTGTATAAAGACGCAAACGCAGGGAAAGTGCGTGTGTTTATCGGCAGTACCGAAAAATGCGGGGCAGGTATGAACGTACAGCAAAGATTATTTGCTTTGCATCATTTGGATACGCCGTATAGACCGCTTGACTTGCAACAACGTGAAGGTCGAATTGTACGACAAGGAAACAGTTATAAAAACGTAGAGATTTACACGTACGTAACCGAGCGAACGTTTGATAGTTATTCCTATCAAATCTTGGAGAATAAGCAACGGTTTATCAGTCAAATCGAACGTGGGGATATGACTATAAGAGAAGCGGAAGATATAGACGAAACCACGCTTTCGTATGCCGAGATTAAAGCAATCACGGCGGCGAATCCGAGAATTAAAAGGAAGATGGAAGTGGATACGGAAATTCAAAGACTACGGGTGCTTGAAAGCGAATATCGAAAGAGTTTGTATAGTACGCAAGACAAGGTAAGAAAGTTTTTCCCCGAAGAAATCCGCAGACAAACGCTGTATTTGGAAAACTTACAAAAGGATATAGAAACGGTCAAGGCAAAATACAATCCCGACCCCGAACAGTTCTCTATCAACGTGCTTGGGAAAGTCTATACGGATAAGGTAGAAGGCGGTAGGGCGTTAATGGATGCTCTTAATTCGCATAAACCCGAAACGGTGGTAGCGGAATACGCGGGATTTAAGATTAGTCTAAATCCTATGTCTATGTTATTGGAAGCCCGAAACGTATCCTTAACAGGCGCAGGGCAATACAAAATGGAAATCGGGGATAGCGAAGTCGGTTTGCTTCGTCGTTTGGATAACTTTATGAAAGATTTTCCTGAACGTGAATCAAGAGCAAAAAACAAACTCACTGAGCTTGAAAACAACTTAAAAGTAGCGCAAAGTCAGTTGGACGTACCCTTTGAACACGCGGACGAATTGGAAAGTTTATTGAAAGAGCAAGCGGAACTAAATGCCGAACTTGATTTGAATAAACGCGACGAAGTCGTAATCGAAGAAACGGAAGACGGAGGAGAGGACGAAACGTATATGAGTGTACCTGAACAGGATAAAGTAACACAAAAGAAAAAGCCGAGAAAGCCGTTTGGGAAATCGCAAAAGGCAATCTACGATAAAATCAAAGGCAAGTCGCCTAATGCTTATGTTTTCGTAAACAACGGGGGCAGGTACGAGATTATGGGCGATTATACGGCAGAAATTGGCGGTACGCTGGAAACGGGCGAGTACACGGTTACGAGTTTAGACGGAGAAGAACTTGATAAAGTGATTCGTAGCATTGTGGATCGTGGATATACGGTAAAAATCATTGACGAATACGAAGAAATCAAAGAGGAGGTAGAATTTTTGGACAAAGAAGATAAGGTGGCAAGTATGGAAATAGACATAATGCCCGATACGACGATAGACCAAGACGAAATGCACAAGTACGGCTATCAATGGGACGGAATGTTGCCGTTGCGACGCCGTTCGGCAGATAGACTGCGTGAACTTGGTTTAACGGTGCATAAACTTTATTCCAACGATACGGAAAGTGAGTACGACGGCGAGATAAAACAAGGGGAAGAAAATATCCTTTACGGTATAGAAAAGCCCGATTGGAAAACGTTTATCGAAAGTAAGGACGGTAGGGCATATTTGTACGCTCGCCTTGCGATGTGTAAATCGGGAAGTCGTGTAGTACACGAAAATCTTTCCTACGTAGATGAAAAATTTACCATCAATTTCATTGAAAACAATTTCCTTGAAAAAGCGGTAATAGAAGGCTATTTCTTTGAAAAGGAAAAGCCGAGCGCGGAAGAAATGCGTAAATTTATTCCGAACTTATTATGGGAATTTACTGGGCGTATCCATTGCGACGAGTTATTGTATTACGGTTGGGTGGAATACGACGTATCGTCTGCATTGGCGGACAATCTTGAACCTGACGAGCTTTTGGAAGAAGCTAATAAGACCTATGAGCGTTGGAAGTTGGAAGATTTCGTATACGACAAAATGCCGGTGAACGATTTACCGAACACAGTCAAAATAGGCGATATCGCAGACGAAGAAACGGCAGATAAACTTGCGGAAAAACTCAAACCGATATTTGCGGGTAGCGATTGGGCAGGCGATTTGGAGGGCGAAGAGTACGACGAGTGGTACGACGGGTTTGTAAAGTCTAAGGTAAAGCCTCTGCTTATGGGCAAGCATTATCTTGACGTAGATAAGGAAATCGACGAAATGACGGACGGAATGACGGTAGACGAAACGCTTGATTTTCTTGGCCTTGATAAAAAGGACGAAAAGATTGATTATGAAAATGCCATAAAAGAAATCGTGAATAGCGAGTTTAACGCGTTCCAAGAAGAACTTTTGAAAAAATCGCCCGTAGAAGTATTCCAAAAGAATTATGAAATCTACGTCAAAACAGAGTTTTTAGACACGATTTTAGAATGGGATATGGACGAGGAATACTACGTGGCTTTATATCAAGATAAGGATAAGGGTATTCTCCAACAACTTTATGACGATTTTCTTGGAAGTGATAACGTGAGCGTAGAGGATTATGGCGAAACGATTGAATTTATCGAAGATTATTGCAAGTATTATCACAAAGATATTATCGAGGGCATCCAAAATCAACCCAAAGACGAAAACGTAGTATATTTAGGTGAACGCGGAAACACGGCGTATTACTATTTCAAGGATAAACTTGGGATTGAATACGACGAGCCGAGAATAAAGAAAGAAGCGGACGAATACATAATCGCCGCGCCCGTATGTTATCTTCCGCAAACGTATTTAGAAGAACATAATATCACGTACTTAAAGGTAGGCAGGGATATTGACGAAAGCTTATTAAACCCCGAAATGGAAATCAAGGCAAGGCGTGAAATGGACAAGGCGTATAACCTAAAATTCCCGTTAGAAGCGACAAGGATAAGCGCGGATTGTAAAAGGAATATAGAGCAATATATCCGAAGTCATTTCAACGGTATGCGTTTGGATATGGAATACTTTAATGACCTTGTAGAGCTTTACGGTTTGGAGCGAATGAGATACGTGCTTGCGAATACGGTGCAATTAAATGAAACGGACGGAAGATACAGTCCACAAAACAAGGAATGGGCGAAAGCCGTGGTTATCCATAACGAAGAAAAGGATAGACGTCTTTTCAACGTGGAATCCCACCCGGCGATTGTGGACGGCGTGATTACGGCGTTTCGGAAGATTGAAAAAGAGAACGTGAACTATACGCGGATAGAGATAGACAACGGCTACGGTAAAAAAGTAACGATACGTCCAGATATTACGTTGCCATTTTTCAAAGATATGGTTAAGGGTAATTCGTACGGTTTAGGAATACGGCTCTTTGAAGTAGTCCAAGAAGACGGAAAGGATATGCTATATCCGTTTGCGGACTTGACGAAATCGTTTGACGAGTTTATCGGCATCAAGAACGCGGCATACGTAGATACGAACAACTGTCCGTTCGCCAAGCAATTTTTAGAAAAGGGAATAGCAAAAGACACAGGCTTTACCCGTCAAAGCGGACGTTGGGAATACCCGTTGTGGGTATTTGACGAGAAGTTTTTACGGCAAAGCGGAGAAGAAGCGTATGACAAATACGCGAAGCAGTATGAAGAAAAAGAAGATATAAAGGAGGGGCAAGAAATGCCGCAACAAGCAAACGATAAAAAAGAATGGGTAACGGTAAAAGTATCGCAAAACGCCGTTATCAAAAGATACGATAAGCATAGTTTTATGCGTATGCCTACGGGCTATTACGGGGATTGTACGTACAACGTTTACAACGATAGAATGAAACGAGGTACGCAGATTACCGATTTACAAAGCGATAGTAGAGAACTTTGTTATGAACTCAAATTTGACAAAACCGAGAACGTGATTTTGAAGAATCAAAACGGCGACGAAACCGTATTATCGTTTGAAAAGTTCAAAGAAATAGTGGACGGTACAACAAACGCAGATTACGAGTTCAAAAATAACGACGGCGTAGAAACGAAATGGTTTACGTCGAGCGTTCCGAATGACGCACTACTCAATATGGGCGAAAAGGCGTCGCTGTTTACGTTTCCGAATGGTACGGGGCTTGAAAAGTACAGTTTTTATATCCCGAACACGTTTGTTAAAGAAGATACGGAAAGCGAAGATGGTAGAATTGAAATTTCTATCCCGTCCGATTTGCGTATCACGGCAAAGGATAAGGACGGAAACGCAATCGAGATTACGCCTTATCAAGTTTATTCACTTTTGCATAATACGGAAAACGAGCAGTACGTAAGGCAAAAAGCGAAAACGGAATACGAAGAAAGCAAAGCAAAACCGCAACCAAAACCCGAAGTAAAGCAAGGCGACGAGGGCGGTTGGAAATACGTGTCAGTACCCGAAAGCGCAAAGATAGCCGAATACGAAGATTCCACGCTTTTTCGTATGCCGACGAGTGGAGATTATAAAGGTTACGCGTATTTTATCCCGAACAAGCTCTTGAAAGCGAACGAAGAAAAAGGCACGATTCGCATCGCGCTTCCCGACGGGTTTATCGTGAAAGCGAAAAACAACCGAGCAGGAAGGGAAGAAGAAAAGAAAGTCGAATTCCAAGCGGAAGATTTTGTGGCGTTGGTAAAGGATAAAGGTGAAGGTGATTATGAAAGTTATCAAAAGCCCAGCGGGGAAAAAGCGGCGGACGTATTTTCGGCAACGGAATCAAGACTTACGGAAAGCGTGCCCCAAGAGATGAAAGATAGGCCGAATTGGGTGGCGATTAAGACTTGGTATAACGAGAAAAGAGGCAAAGTAGAAAAACGCCCGATTGATTGTAATACGGGCGAGTACGCGGACAGCGTAAACCCTGCCACGTGGACGACGTTCGATAAAGCAAGGGCGTTTGTAAAAGAAAAAGGCTATACGACGGTTGCGTATGCTTTGGACGGAAAAGGCGGTATCTGTTGTATCGACCTTGACGGGTGTTTGGACGATAACGGGAACTATTCCGCGCTTGCAAACCAAGTAATGCGGAAATGCGGTAAGACGTATATGGAATTATCGGTCAGCGGAAAAGGCTTGCATATTTTCGGAAAAACGAAAGGAATGGACGTGCGTTCGTTCTCCAAAGACGGGGATATGGAGTTTTACCAAGAAGGACGGTTTATTTCTATGACGGGCGACGGCGCGAGCTATCCTCAGCTTGAAAGTTTTGATAAACCCGATATGAAAATGTTGATTTTGCGAAAATGCGAAAAGCGCGGCGAATGGAAAGGACAAGGGCAAGGCGTAGAAGGACTTTCTACTATGACGGATAGGGACGTCGTAGAAAAGGCTTGCGCGGACAAGAAACACGGTGCAACGTTCAAGGCGTTATACGAAGGGCAAGATTTACAAAACAATCATAGCAATTCGGATATGAGCCTTATGAATAGACTTGCGTTTTGGTGTAATGGGGATAAGGAACAAATGCTCCGAATCTTTGCAACGAGCGGACTTTACCGCCCTGAAAAATCGGACGGATATTACGAGGGAACGGCGATTAAAGCTGTACGCGATACGACGAGCAGGTATAGCGTAAAACCGAAAACACCGCCGAGCGGAAAACCTACGAACGGTTCGGGTAAAGGTGGCAAGTAAAAGGAGGCGAGATATGCATAAAAAAATACGAGATACCCCTGAATTGAACGTGCCGAATGGCTACGAGTTTGAGGATATGTACGAAACGGACGATACGGGTTACGGTTTTGATAAGCCTATGGTCGAGGAGGAGGTAAGAGGTAGTTTTGGCAGAAGAAACGAAGAATAAAACGTTTGAGAAAAGCACGCACCAACAAAAGTGGTTGGTCGAGCAATTGATGTATAACCTTAAAAACGACGAAGTGCTTTGGCAACAAGGTTGGATAACGCGTGGCGCACCCGAATCGGCAATTACGGGCAAGAAATACCGTGGTTCAAACAACTTTTTATTAACGATAGTTGCGTATAAAAGGGGATATAGAGATAACCGATGGGTAACGTATAACCAAATAGAAACTCATAGTTGGAAGTTCAAAACGGATGCGGAAGGCAAGAGCTTGGGCAAAGGCGCAGGCGTACCTGTCGAGTTCTATTCCTTGCACGATAGAAAGACGAAGAAAGCGTTTGAAAAGAGTACCTTGTTTGGAATGAACGAAGAAGAACAGCAAGAGTATATGAAAGAAAACGTATTCCCTATCCGTCGTTCTTATTACGTATTCAACGCCGATTTAATCGACGGTATTCCTGAACTTGAACACCACGAAATAGACCCGAACGAAAGAGTAGCGCGTGCGGATAGATTCTTGCAAATGTGGAGCGAGAAAGAAGTACCGATTATTCACGGTGGTTCACAGGCGTATTATTCGCTGAATAAAGACGAGATTCACTTACCGCCATTGAACGACTTTCTTTCGTTGCAAGATTATTATTCAACGGCGTTTCACGAAACGGGACATTCTACGGGGCATCAATCACGGCTTAATAGAAAACTTGACAATAAGTTTGGTACACCCGAATACGCGGAAGAAGAACTGCGCGCGGAAATTGCTTCTATGTTCTTGGGACAAGAGTTTGGTATATCTGCGGACACGAACGCAATTCGTAATAACAGCGCGTACGTAAAGGCTTGGATAGAAAAATTGGAAGAAGATCCAAACGTATTGTTTAAGGCAATCGCGGACGCGAACAATATTATGAAATATATCGTAGCGAAAGAGCAAGAATTTAACGCAACGAAAGACGTAGAACACTACGCGATTGTAGAAGATACGGATTACTACGACAATCCCGTCTATAAGGTTTATATGACGGCGGATTATGGTCAAACGCGCCCTGCATTGAGCTTTGCGTTTTCGAGTAAGGAAGCATTATTACAAGAGTTTGAAAAAATGCAAGAATTGCCGTTTTGGAAAGACAAAACCTTTGTGGAAGTAAGCAAAGATGAGCTTGACAAAATCAGCATTGAAAAAGCAAAGAACGGTGAAACGGAAGAAATACAATCGGAACCGTCCGACGTGTATGTTCCCCCGTCCGAAGTGGTGGCGAAAACGACCACGAAGACCAATCCTTCTGAAATGAAAAATCGAGGGATAGAAACCTTAACAAGAACGGAAGATAGAGAAGTCGTAGAGAAAGCCAGCAAGACCAAGCGTGGGGAAAAATTCAGTCAACTTTACAACGGTATTTCCGTTTTAGGGAGCGAAGAAAAGGACGAATATTCGTTGATGACGCGGCTTGCTATGTTTGTGAACGGTGATAAAGAACAACTTATGCGGATATTTCAATCTTCCAAACAATTCCGTGAGGGGAAACCTATGGAATATTACGAAAAAATGGCGGAGAAATCGTTGGTGTTTGTTGCCGAGGTTAAGGATAACGCGGCGAAAGCCTTGCCGATAGGTAAAACACCCAAGAATCCGTTCGGTAAAAACGGAAAGGTGTAAATGCGAAAAGGCAAAATTGTCCTGACGGTCATCAATATCATTATCTTTATAATGAGCGTGATTTGTCTAATTGGGACGGCAAGAAACAATAAAAAAATCAACGACGTAGCAGAGAATTTTACTTATTGTGAAGAAAATGGAAACGTAAGTTTAACGTTAAAAAGCGGAAAAGAAATAACGATACGTTTTAGTGAAAAGAGCGCGACGGTGTATCAGGGGTATACGGCGAACGGGAAAAGAGAAAGTATAGAAATCGTATCGTTTGTCCGTTGGTATGCAGAGCAAAAAGGCTATGAAGTCAGTCAAGCATATACGGAAATGTACGGAGAATACCGCTTACATAACGCATTATATAGGCTCGGATATAAAAGAAAACAAACGGGCGATTCGGAGTTGGATTACGGGAAAGATAAGCGGTGGTACGTAAATAACATAAGCAGAATAATTGGACGTAGTGGTTTTTAATAAAAGGAAAAAAGGAGAAGAACTTGAAAAAACACAATTTAAGAGTAACGAAAGGTTTAAGTGAAGCGTTACAAGCGATGGACGATAAGCGTAGGGGAAAATTCATTGACCTTCTCTTGGCTTATCAAGAAGAAGGCAAAGAGTACAAGGGCAACGACATGGTATTAAAAGTAGGCTTTGCGCTTGCGAAAGCAGAAATCGACAGAAGCAATCTGAACAGTCAAAACGGCAGATTGGGAGGTTTGAAAACGGCAGAAAAAAGGCGTACCGTCGTGGCGGTTCAAGTAAGAAGTCCTATGGAATGTAAGACGGGAATGGAACTGTTGAGTAAGGCGTTGGGGGGCAAGTAAACAGGCAGAAAATGTCGCAATTTTTCAATTTTTACCAGCAGGATAAGAAAATTGCCACAACCTACGTTTTAGGCAATTTTGAGCCACCGACAAGGCGGTGGGAACAATCAGGAAACCTGATTTTGTAAGGAGGACAAAATGGGCAGAAAAAGTGTAATAACAGACAAAAGAGCAAGGCGGTATATCCGTATTTTGGACGAAGATAAATGGGCGGAGATAGATAAATTGCGTACTATCAAAAAGTACGATAACAGTTTTAATCAGCTCATTAACGACGCGCTTGATTACGGCTTGCCGTTGCTTGTAAAAGCGGAATTTGGAGGAGTAAAATCGGACGGGGAGTATATCCCTGCCGAACCACCCGTAGAAGAATCGTATCCCAAGGAAGCGGATATGTATTATCGTTTGGACGAGCTGTTGGACGAAATTGTAGGCTTACTACAAGAAGTGGTAATGAACGTGACGATAAACAAATCGTTGATTTGTTCGCTGTTCAATATGAAAATCCACGAATTAAGCACGGAGAATTTAATCGCCCGTTCGTTCAAAAGCGGACATATGCGAGATACACCTGATTATCTTGAAAACTACGAAATGCGGGCGATGAAAGAAATCAATCAAAGGAGGAAGAAAACCTGAATAATCAACCGATAGTATTAAACTTAAGATATACACCGTACAAGTTACCGAAGACCGCAACCGAGCGAGAGCGTGCCGAGCATAAAGCGGAACGAGCGTTCTACTCTATGACGGGCGGAAAGAACGTGCTTGAATATATCACTTCGGAGGGTAAAGTAGCAAGCGGTATAACGGCGTTGGAGTATTTACAAAAGAATACGGGCGTATTCAACCAAAACGGAATGATAAGCCAAGACGAATTGGAAGAAATGAAAAAACGGGCAATGGCAAACCAAGGGAATATCTGGCACGGGTTTGTATCTTTTAACGAACAAGAATCGGTAAAGATAGATACACCTGAAAAATGTATTCGATTGGTCAAGCAAACCTTTCCAAGTTTTTTGAAAGACGCGCATTTGAACGCAAAGAATATAGATTTGATGTGCGCTTTGCATTTGGATAGACCGCATCATTTACATATTCATTTCGTATTTTGGGAGAAAGAGCCGAAGCTAAAAGGCAAGAACGGAGAATTGCATTACCGTCCAAAAGGGAGAATATCCGAGAGTGCAATAGATAACTTTTTCGTTCGTCTTGGCTTGTTCGTAGACGAGAATAAAAAAGAAACGCATATACGACGTGACGAAGCCATCAAGCAAATAAGGGGAATGACCGCCGCAAAAACCGCAATGAATACCACGGAAGAAATCAAAGCGGAAATCCTATCGCTTGCCAAAGACCTACCGAAAACGGGGCGGATTAGCTATGGCAGCAAGGATATGGAGTCATTCAGGGGCAGGGTAGATAACATAGTCAAGATGCTGCTTGATTATGACGGGAAAGCAAGGGCGGCAAACAGTGCGTTTTATAAAGCGTTGGAAGAAAGACGACGGGCGATAGCGAACATTTGTGGAAAAGAATACGGGTTGACGGACAAGAATATAAAACCCGAAAAGTTGGATAAGGATTTGCCGAAGTATCACCATAAAATCGACGAAAAAAGCATCAAAATCATTGAAGAAATAGAAGAAGATTATCGTCGTCGGCAAGGTAATCTTGTATTAAGACTTGCGAAGTTCATAAAGCCCGAATACTACGAGCGAAAGAAAGGCAAGAAGTATAAAACGAACGATAAGAAATTAAAGCGAAGTTTAGTGATTTCGGCACGGAACGTAAAAAAACGGTTTGATGGATTTTTCCTTTCTTTTGGACGGGATATATGGGATTTATTTGAGAGGGATTTTTCTCACCGCTTGCAAGATATAGAAAAAGAAATCGAGCGTGAACGGGCGAAGAAAAACGGCGAAAGCCAAGAAACTAACAAGGAGGGAACGGTAAAAGATTGAGAAAAGAAGCATTAAAGCATAAAAAGAAGAAGTCCCGAAGTCTTGCGGTCTTGTTATGGTTTATCATTTTTGCGTTCGTCCAAGTACTGGTCGCGTACATATATGCGCTGTCGGGTGCTAACAGTATAACGGAAATTCTTGGGAAAAGGAATTTTTGGTTATTGGGCGGCGTAGCAAACGGGCTAATTCTTATCGCGTATCTAATGATGTATCGAATCGATGCGCAAAATATCGCGCTAAACGAAAACGATTTAGAAGATACGGAATGGCTAACGAAGAAAAAGCTAAAAAAGATGAACGAGTTTACGGTGACTTCTTGGAATGGCGTAGAAGAAAAAGACGACGCGATTGTCATTGGAGCAGAGAAAAAAGGCAAGGATGTGGAAATTATCGCAACCAAGCAATTACACGCTCTTATCGTCGGGACGACGGGGAGCGGTAAAACGACGGGCTTTGTAGACCAAAACATTTGCGTACTTGCGCGAACAAAAGGAAAGCCGAGTATCGTTATATCCGACCCGAAGAAAGAGCTTTATGAAAAGCACGCAAACCATTTAATCAAAGAGGGATATAAAATTTCCGTACTTGATTTAAGAGAGCCGTATTCATCGGCGCGGTGGAATCCTATGCACGTGCTTACCCGTCGTATCCGTCTTATCAAAGAATTGCAAAACGATTTGCAGTTCAAGGACGGAAAATATTACGGCGCTGGAGAAGTGTTCTTATCCTATCGTGATGCGAGAACAAGAGTGCAGGAATTAAAGGACGAAATTTTTGAAAACGCTATGGACTTGGTTTATACGCTTTGTCCTGTCCAAAATCACGAACAACCGAATTGGGAAATGGGCGCAAGAAACCTAATTTTTGGGTTAGTGCTTGCCCTTTGTGAAGATTGTATCAAAGGAAAAATCGAAGAAAAACAATTATTGCTTTTCAACGTGTATCACAATATCACGAAATATTGCTCCGAAGATACGACGGCGCTTCGAGAATATCTTTTAGAAGGGCGTGACGAATTTTCAAAGGTGCGCGGGCTTGTAAATACCGTACTCATCACGAGTGATAAAACGCTTACGAGTTATCTTTCGGAAGTGAATAGCTATATGCAACAGCTCGCGGACGATGGGATATTATCCTTAACGAGCGAGAACGATTTGGATATCGTGAATATGGACGAAAGTCCGAAAGCAGTGTTTATTATCGTACCAGACGAGCGTTTTACAAGACACCGTTTCGTAACGTTGTTTATTACGCAGATGTATAAAGAGCTTGTAGAAAAAGCGAATTTGAATTTACGTAGACACCAAACGGAAACGGCTATCTTGAAACGGAATACTTATTTTGTATTGGACGAGTTCGGTAATTTACCGAAGTTTGAAAATATGGAAGGAATGGTAACGGTAGCGCGTTCGCGTGGTATTCGGTTCTTGTTCGTATTACAAAGTTTTTCACAGTTGAACGTGAAGTACGGTAAAGACGTAGGCGACGTTATCAAGACGAACTGTAACGTAAAAATTTTTATCGGTACGGATGATAGCGATACGCGTAAAGAATTTTCCGAGCTTTGCGGACAAAAGAAAATCAAGAATTTTTCCGTAAATACGAGCGTGGAACACTCTGCAAGCTCGTCAACGGGCGCAGGGAATCAACCGCTAATTACGGTGGGTATGCTGGAACGGTTAAACGGTGACGAAAAGGGCGACGCGATAGTTTCGGTGCGTGGATACGAGCCGATTTGGACGAAGTTTACGCCGTCGTATAAGTTAGCGCATATCTATTTCAAAGACGGAAAGGCGGATATGTCGAAGCGTGAAGCGGTCTTGTTTGAAAAGGAAAACTACGTATTCGATATTTACGAAGGCAAAGGACAAAGCGATGAAGAAAACATTTTGGATGCAATCGAAGAAGCAGAAAGAGAAGAAATAAGAATTGAAAAGAGCCGAGCAGAATATTTGAGAGAGTTAGACGAAAAATGGCAAAAAGTTGTGAATGAAATCAACGAACGCTTACGCAAATTCGTCACTTACCTTGACGGCAAGGATAGCCGATTAGTGCTTTCGGCAAAACTTGAAAACAAGCCTGCATTGTTATATACGATGATGGAAAAGTATTCGCAAACAATGGCAGAGCGAATTATGGGAATGGCAGATTTTATATCTGCAAAACTTCTTGTGCTTCAAGACTTGCAAAACCAAGCAAAACGATAAAAGGAGGATTAAA
>ERZ779877.1559-NODE-1559-length-19131-cov-8.683634_pt1 | contig 19131 bp, 19 predicted proteins | sample MGYA00511556_ERZ779877 | MGnify/ENA primary metagenome ERZ779877 (study PRJEB29588, sample SAMEA2159338) | human gut metagenome | biome: human gut; feature: human-associated habitat; material: faeces | place: Denmark | collected 2008/2010 ...
TTCGGGACATTTCCCCCTGATAGGGGGAATCGGCCCCTGGAAGGGGAGCCTTTTCAGAGCGCAAAAAACCACCCCGTGTGCGGGGCACGCGGGGTAGCGGGGTCAGCGTTCTTCCAGGATCTTGTTGAGCTCGCGCATGAAGCTGTCGATGTCCTTGAACTGCCGGTAGACAGAGGCAAAGCGGACATAGGCGACTTCGTCGAGCGGCTTCAGGCGCTCCATGACGAGCTCGCCGATCTTTTCTGTAGAGATCTCGCGGTCGAGCGAATTCTGGATGGCCTGTTCGATCTCATCGGTGGCGCGCTCAAGCTCGGCCAGCGGGACCGGGCGTTTTTCGCATGCGCGGAGCATGCCGTTGAGGATCTTATTGCGGTCGAACTGCTGGCGGCTGCTGTCGCGCTTGATGACGACGATGGGCAGACTCTCGACCGTCTCGTAGGTGGTGAACCGCTTCTGACACTGCAGGCATTCCCGGCGGCGGCGGATGCTCAGCCCGTCGTCAGAGTGGCGGGAATCCACGACCTTGCTTTCCTGATAGCCGCAATACGGGCACTTCATGGTGAAAACTCCTCTCCTCTTGCGTATTTGTCCATTTTCTGTTATGATTGTAGCAAAAAAGAGCGGGCTTGTCTACCTATTTTGTAAACGGCGGCGTGCGGCTGTCAAAGCCAGTCCTGCAGGACATCCTGCAGCGAGTCCGGCGTGACGGCAAAGTAGGCGAGCTGGTCGATGAGCGTGAAGATCCGGGTGCCGCGCATGGTGATGCGCGGGATGCCGGCGTAGCACTGCGCCTCGCCGGTCTGCGCGAGGATCTCCACGCCGTAGCATTCGGCGCAGCCGTCAAGCAGACTGTCGTTGAGCAGATAGTATTCCAGGTGCAGCGGCGTGCCCTCCTGGGTCTTGACATCTTTGGTGTGGATCAGACTTTTATTTCTCATGGCATTTCCCTCCCAGAACTATTGAACCATACCGGCCGGGATTCGAAAACAGGAAAATTTCGCGCGATTCGACAAAGCCGCCGGCGTTTTTGGAAGCTCCGGGCGGCAAAATCTCCGGTTTTGGAGAAAAATCGTGGGACGGGGAATTTTTTGTCGAAAACTTTCGGGCATAGGAGGGCTGTGTATGCAGTTTGGAAAACGGATCGGGCCGCTGGCGCGGCGCGTCGCGGCCATGCAGATCCCGGTCTACGCGGGCAACGCGTCGTTTTTCCTGCTGCTGTCGGTGTTTCCGGTGGTGAGCCTGCTTTTGTCCCTGCTGCCCTACACGCCGCTCACGCTCGATCATCTGCTCGCGTTCTGCGAGGAATTCGCGCCGGATTGGACGCTGCGGGCGCTGGAATTTTTCGTGCGCACGCTCTACGCCTCGAGCTCCGCGGCGATCGTATCGGCCAGCGCCGTGCTGACGCTCTGGTCGGCGTCGAAGGGGATGCTGAGTTTGCTCTACGGACTTGACGCCGTGGCGGAGGTGCGCGAGACGCGCGGCTATGTGCAAAGGCGGCTTTTGTGCGTGCTTTATACGGTCGGGATGCTGCTGGCGCTGCTGCTGACGCTGGGGCTCTATGTCGGCGGGCAGGCGCTGCTGCGGTTTCTGACGGGGCGCGGCTTTTCCCTCGCGGCGGTGCTCGAGCCTGTGCTGCGGCATCTGCATCTGGTGTCGCTGGTGTTGCTGACGGCGCTGTTCACGGGCATTTTTCTGGCCCTGCCGGATAAGCGGCAGCGGTTCGTGCACGTGCTGCCCGGCGCGGCCGGAGCTGCCTGCGCGTGGGTGATCTTTTCGGAGCTCTATTCGTGGTATGTCAATCATATCGCCCGGGCTTCGGCGCTCTACGGCAGTCTTTCCGTGCTGCTTCTGATGCTTTTGTGGCTGTATGCCTGCCTTTCGATTTTGTTTTACGGAGCGCTTTTGAACCATCTGCTGTTTGACCGGCCGGAGCCGGAGGAGAGATGTGCATGTTCGGATACGTGATCGCCGACCTCGGCCGGCTGACAGAGGCGCAGCGCCTGCGCTACCACAGCGTCTACTGCGGCCTGTGCCGCGCGCTGTATGCGGATTACGGCGCGGCCGGGGCGCTGGCGCTGACCTACGATATGACGTTTCTGACGCTGCTGCTCGCCGCGCTCTATGAGCCGGAGGAGAGAAGCGGCGCTGCGCGCTGCCTGCGCCACCCGGTCCGGGCGCAGCAGTGGGCGAGCTCGGAATTCACCGCCTACGCGGCGGCCATGAACTGCCTGCTCGCCTGGGAAAACTGCCGGGACGACTGGGCGGACGAGAAAAAGCTCTCCGCCGCCGCGGCCGGGGGAATGCTCGCGCCGGGCGCGAAGAAGGCCGCGGCGCGGTACCCGGAGAAGGCGGCGGCCATCCGCCGCGCGCTCGGGCAGATCGCACAGGCAGAAGCGGACCGGACGGGCTATTCCGAGACCCCGGCCAACGCCTTCGGGGACCTGATGGCGGAGCTGTTTACGGTGCGGGACGACCGGTGGACCGACGGGCTGCGGCGCTTTGCGCGCAGTCTCGGCAAGCTGATCTATTTTATGGACGCCGCCTGCGACCTGCAGGCGGATAGGAAGAAAGGGCAGTATAACCCGCTGCTGCTGCTCGGCATCGGGAGCGGGGCGGAGTTTGCGCCGCAGCTGCGGCTGCTGGCGGGCGACGCGGCGGAGGAATTCGAGCGGCTGCCCATCGTGCAGGACGCGGAGCTGCTGCAGAACATTCTCTATTCCGGAATCTGGACACGGTTTGAAGCGGCGTTTCGGCCGCAGCAGGAGGAACAGGCATGATCGACGATCCCTACAGCGTTCTGGGGCTGACGCCGGACGCGAGCGACGAGGAGGTCAAGCGCGCCTACCGGGCGCTGGCAAAAAAATATCACCCGGACATGAACCCGGGCGACGCGCACGCGGCAGAGATGATGAACAAGATCAACGCCGCCTACGACCAGATCAAAAATCCACAGCCGCGCACGAACACGCAGCAGCGGCAGTATCAGGACGATCCCTTTGCCGGCTGGTACCGGCAGGGCTATCAGCAGAGCTGGGCGCAGACCGACCCGATGGAGGCGGCCCGGCGGTACATCTTCGTGCAGGAATACGAGCGGGCGCTGCGCGAGCTGCAGACGGTGCCCGAGGCGCAGCGCACGGCGCAGTGGTATTATTTTGCCGCCGTCGCCAACACGAATCTCGGCAACCGCGTGCTCGGCTACGAGCAGATCACGCGCGCGTGCGCCATGGACCCGACCAACGCGGAATACGCCGCCGCGCGCGAGCAGATCGGCCGCAGCGGCACGGCATATCATGACCGGCAGACGGGCTTCGGCTTCGAAGGCGTGGATCTGAACCGGACCTGCTGCGGCCTGTGCGCGGCGCTGCAGTTTTTGTCCTGCCTCTTCGGCGGCCGAGGCTGCCCGGTCATCCTGTGCTGCTGAGATAAGGCTGTTTTTTTGAGGCGGGGTATGCTATAATAGACGTTGCGTCAAGGGAAGGACACTTATCAGAAATCAGAGACTGCGGTTTTTCTGGATCATTCCCGAGATAGCTGATAATACTCAAAAAACAGGAAGGTTTCGGGCGGAGCAGAGCCCCGCCCCTACAAACGGTCCCGCAAGAAGGGAATGTCCATCTGGATTTCCACCGCACCTTCTATTGATGGCAGTTGTTCTACGGTAACTAGTTTCAAATTTGATACCTCCGTATCAGGCGGCGCGTAGTCAGACGCCCGTGAGGTGAGTATCGAGTGGAACGACGCCCAAAACATTGGGGCTTGCCTAAAATCAGAGGCAGAAAGCACCAAACGCATCCAAGCACTCTTTTCTTCCCTATCTTTTCTCTTGCGAGAGAAAAGATAGGGCCGCCGGAGGCACGTCAGAACCGGCCTCGACGGAACGAGTCCCCGCTGTTCGCGGAGCCTCTTTTCCTCTGAGCCCGTTTCTTCCTCTTTCCCGCCGAATCGCTTCGCTGGATTCGCCGGGAAACATAGGCGTGGAACATTCAATAATAACCAGACAGGAGATCTCTCATGGACAACGACTACAGCTCCGAGCGGCTGGAATACCAGAGCGGGCAGCGGAACGAAAAAGAGCGGCGGGGCGAATATACCCCCCGGCCAAAGAGCCAGATCGTACTGGCGTGGGTGCTGATCGCCGTGGTGGTGTTCGGCATTCTCGGCATGTGCTACTGGGAGATCTTCGGGAAGTTCTGAGCATGCGCATTTTGGGGATCGACCCCGGCTACGCCACGACGGGGTTCGGAATTTTACAGGCGGAGCGCGCCTCGGTGCAGCTCATCAACTACGGCACGATCACAACGCCCACGACGCTCTCGTTTCCGGAGCGGCTGGAGATGCTCTACGACGACATGGCGGAGCTGCTGGACACGGTCCGGCCCGACGCGGTGGCGGTCGAGGAGCTGTTCTGGGGCCACAATGTCACGACCGGCATCGGCGTGAGCCACGGCAGGGGCGTCATTCTGCTCGCCATCTGTAAGGCGCACACGCCGCTGTTTGAATATACGCCGAATCAGGTCAAGCAGGCCGTCGTCGGCTACGGCAGCGCGGACAAGCACCAGGTCATGGAGATGACCCGGCGCATTCTGCACATGGAGAAGGTCGCACAGCCGGACGACGCGGCGGACGCGATCGCCATCGCGCTGTGCCACGCGCGCTCATCGACCTCGCTTCTGGCGCAGAAGGGGATATGATAACAATGTTTTACTATTTAAATGGGACCGTCGCGCTGCTCGACGCGAACCTCGCGGTCATCGACTGCGGCGGCGTCGGCTACGCGTGCCACACGAGCAACTATACGCTCGCCCGGCTGCAAAACGGCAAGCCGGCCAAGCTCTTTACCTACTGCAACATCAAAGAGGACGCCTTCGACATCTACGGCTTCTCCACGCGCGAGGAGCTCGACTGCTTCCGCCGTCTGATCGGCGTGACGGGCGTGGGGACGAAGGCGGCACTCGCCATCTTGTCCGCCGTCTCGCCGGACCAGCTGACGCTGGCCGTCATGACGCAGGACGACAAGACCATCACCATGGCGCAGGGCGTGGGCAAAAAGCTTGCGCAGCGCATCATCCTCGAGCTCAAGGACAAGCTCGGCGCGAGCCAGCTGGAGCTGAACACCGCGCAGATGGCCGCCTCCGGCGCGCCCGTGCGCGGCAGCAAGAGCGCGGAGGCGACCGCGGCGCTCGTCGGCCTCGGCTACTCGCAGACCGAGGCGGCCGCCGCGCTCAAGGGGCTCGACGTGGAGAACCTGTCCATCGAGGATATCATCCGCCAGGCGCTGCGCGCAGCCGCACGGCAGTAAGGAGAAGCGGACATGAGTCTGGATTTTTCACAGCAATACGACGCGCCCATCGTCACCACGAGCCTGACGCCGCAGGACGAGGGCGAGATCAGCCTGCGCCCGAAGCTGCTGGCCGACTATACCGGCCAGGAGAAGGCCAAGGGCAATCTGTCCGTCTACATCGAGGCCGCGCGCCGGCGCAATGAGCCGCTCGACCACGTGCTGCTCTACGGACCGCCGGGCCTCGGCAAGACGACGCTCGCGGGCGTCATCGCCAACGAGATGGGCGCGGGCATCCGCGTGACCTCCGGCCCGGCCATCGAAAAGGCCGGGGATCTGGCCGCCCTGCTGACGAACCTCGCCCCGGGCGACATCCTGTTCATCGACGAGATCCACCGCCTCAACCGCGCGGTGGAGGAGATCCTGTATCCGGCCATGGAGGACTTTGCCATCGACATCATCGTCGGCAAGGGCCCCTCGGCCAACTCCATCCGGCTGGATCTGCCCAGATTCACGCTCATCGGCGCGACGACGCGCGCCGGGCAGCTCTCGAGCCCGCTGCGTGACCGCTTCGGCGTGCAGCTGCGGCTGGAGCTGTACACCCCGGAGGAGCTTTCGCTCATCCTGCGCCACGAGATCATCCATCTCAGCCGCCGGGATCCGGCCTCGAAATTCTTCATGGTCTTCTGCACGGCCATGTGCTGGTTCAATCCCCTGATGTGGGTCGCCATGCGCAAAAGCGCGGACGATTTTGAGCTCAGCTGCGACGAATCCGTCCTCCTGGCCCAGCCGCAGCCCGTCCGGAGGCAGTACGCAGAGCTGCTGTTAAAGACCGCGGGCGACGAGCGCGGCTTTACCACCTGCCTGTCCGCCACGGCCAGCGCCCTGCGCTATCGGCTCAAAAACATCATGGCGCCGGGGAAAAAGCACACGGGCGCGCTCCTCGTCGGGCTGACGTTTCTGCTGCTGACGCTCTGCGCCGGGCATGTGGCGCTGGCCTACGACGCGCAGCCCGGTGCGGCGCGGATCTTCGACGGCCGGCCGCCGGAAGACTTCTCCCTGCGCTATGTGGACGTATGGAATGATGACCGCGGCAGCGGCACCGACTTTGGCTGCACGGACGAGGCGGCGCTCAAGGACTATCTCGCCGCGCTGCAGCTGGAGACCTATACGGAAGCGCTCGACCGATACGGCGAGTGCCGCTCGCTGCAGCTGCTGTTTGACGCGCCGGAGGGCACGCTGAGCGTGACGCTGGCTGACAACCAATCCATCCACGTGACGCGCCTGTGGCTGAAAAACGCCCCGAGCGAGAGCTATTATCTGGCCGAGCCCATCGACTGGCAGCTGCTGGACCGGCTCATCGTCCCGCGGCCGGCGCTGCGGGTCTGGTTCAGTCTGCCGGGGCAGGATGAAGACAGCTGCTTCTTTGCCGGGGTCTATTCCATGACGCAGACGCTGCCGGACGGGACCGTGCAGGTCCTGCAGGAGCCGGATGAAGGAAACTACAGCGCCTTCGGCACGACCGGCGGCGGAAGGACCGTGCGGCTGGAGTTCGGGCAGACGCTGCTGGAGCCCTATACCGTCACCTGCCAGACGCCGGACGGCAGCGAACGCCGGATCTTCACGCAGGACGAGCTGCGCGGCGGCCGCGTGCCGCTGCTGCCGGGTGAGAGCGCCGATTATACCGTCGCCGCCCGCCTGCAGGGCGAAGACGGCAGCACCTACGACGCCGTCTTCTGCTTCCGCTACGACCGCCTGGCGGGCGGAACGTGAGTTTTGTACGATACAGGCGAAAGCGCACCGTTTTTGCGGTGCGCTTTTTTGCTGCCGGATTGCAAAAAAGGGGTGAATCTGCTATAATCAATTATTCAGTATATGCAGTTCGGAGGATATGCACATGGAACGCAAACCCGTTGTGATCGCGCAGGAGGAGCTGGCCAGAGAGGCGGCGGTCTGCGGCGAGATCAAAGCCTGGTGGGCCTCGCGCGGCCGGACGCCGCGGGCCTACGTCGACACCTATGGCTGCCAGCAGAACGAGGCGGATTCCGAGCGGATCCGCGGCATGCTCCGCGCGAGCGGCTATGACATCGTCGACACCGAAGAAGGCGCGGACTGCATCGTCATCAACACCTGCGCCATCCGCGAGCACGCGGAGACCCGCGTCTACGGCAACGTCGGCGCGCTGGTCCACACCAAGGCCCGGCATCCGGAGCAGAAGATCTTCCTCTGCGGCTGCATGATGGGCCAGCCGCAGGTCGTCGAGCGCATCAAAAACAGCTACCGCCACGTCGACGGCGTGTTCAATCCGCATGAGCTCTGGCGCTTCCCGGAGCTTCTGCAAAGAGTCCTGAAGACCGGTAAGCGCATCTTCGCCGTGGACGATTCCGCGGGCAACATCGCCGAGGGCATCCCGGTGGTCCGCTCGTCAAACCTCAAGGCGTGGGTGTCGATCATGTACGGGTGCAACAATTTCTGTTCGTACTGCATCGTCCCCTACGTGCGCGGCCGCGAACGCTCGAGAAGACCGGAGGAGATCCTGGAGGAGGTCAAGGGCCTCATCGCCGCGGGCTATAAGGACATCACGCTGCTCGGCCAGAACGTCAACTCCTACGGCAAGGATCTCGGCCTCGGCGTCGATTTTGCCGACCTCATGGCGAGCATCGCCAAGCTTCCCGGCGAGTTCTGGCTGCGCTTCATGACGAGCCACCCGAAGGACGCGAGCAAAAAGCTCTTTGACACCATCGCCAGATACCCGAAGATCGCCAAGCAGTTCCATCTGCCCTTCCAGTCCGGCAACGACCGGGTATTGAAGGCCATGAACCGGCACTATACCCGCGAGGAATACCTGAAGCTGGCGCATTACGGCCGCGAGATCATGCCGGAGCTGGTCCTCACCAGCGACGTCATCGTCGGCTTCCCCGGCGAGACGGAGGAGGAATTCGAAGATACCCTCAGCCTCATCGAAGAGGTGCGCTACGACGCGCTGTTCACCTTCATCTTCTCCCCGCGCGCCGGGACTCCGGCCGCGAAAATGGACGATCCGACACCGAAAGAGGAGAAGAACCGCCGCTTTGACCGCCTCTGCGACACGCAGAACCGCATCTCGCTCGAGATCCACCAGGGCTACGTCGGCAGGACGCTGCGCGTGCTGGTCGACGGGCGGGAAAAGGAGATGCTCACGGCCCGCACCGAGGGCGGCCGCCTCGTCCGCTTTGCAGGCGACGACAGCCTCATCGGGCAGTTTCTCGACGTCACCATCACCGGCTGCACGACCTGGTCCCTGGTGGGAGAGGTCAAATAAAAGGCTCCCCTCTCAGGGGAGCTGTCAGCGAAGCTGACTGAGAGGTTGCAGCAAATTTACAGCTTCCCATTGTCTCCGACGGCCCCTTCTTTTCCGCCTTGCCGGAAAAGAAGGGGGAGAAAAGGGACGCTTGGGCGCGTTTGGTGCATCCTGCCTCTGATTTTAGGCAGGAACCAATACTTTAGGCGTCGTTCCACGCGGTACTCACCCTACGGGTATCATACTACGCGCCGCCTGATACGATACACCGGATTTGATGGCAGGTGCCTTTGAATTTGTGCGAAAAAACGCAATGCGAAGATTTTTTTGGCGATGTACGGATTCGCCGAGGCTTTTGAGAGAGAAAACCGGAGGTTTTGATTATGGCTGAGCTCACCCCGATGATGCAGCAGTATTATGCGGTCAAGGAACGCAATCCGGACTGCCTGCTGTTTTTCCGGCTGGGGGATTTTTATGAGATGTTCGAGGAGGACGCGCGGATCGCTTCGCGCGAGCTCGATCTGACGCTCACCTCGCGCGACCATGCCAAGGACAAAAGCGCCGAGGACAAGATCCCCATGTGCGGCGTGCCCTATCATTCCTCCGAGAGCTATATCGCCCGCCTCGTCGCCAAGGGCTACAAGGTCGCCATCTGCGAGCAGATGGAGGACCCGGCGCTGGCCAAGGGGCTCGTCAAGCGCGACATCATCCGCATCGTGACGCCCGGCTCCGTGACGGAAAGCTCGATGCTGGTGGAGTCGAAAAACAATTATTATGCCTGCGTCTACGGCGCGGCGGGGACCTACGGCCTGTGCTTCTGCGACGTGTCGACCGGCGCGTTCAGCGCGACGCAGATCTCCGGAGCCGACGCGATGCAGGACGTGCAGAACGAGCTCGGCAGCTTCCTGCCGTCTGAGGCGCTGCTCGGCGGCACGGCGGCGGAGGATGAGACGCTGGCCGACCTGCTGCGCGAGCGCTTCCACACCTGCGTGAACCTCGGCAAAGACGCGCAGTTTGACCCGGCCCTGTGTGAGGCCGCGGTCACCGCGCAGTTCGGCAAAAGCACGCAGGAGCTTGGCCTGACTGAGCTTCCGCGCGTGACGCTGGCGGCCGGTGCGCTGCTGCTGACGCTGCGGGATCTGCAGAAGAACGACCTGCCGCACATCCGCGAGCTGGAGCTCTATGTTGCGGGCAAATTCATGCAGCTCGATCTTGCTGCCCGGCGGAATCTCGAGCTGACGGAGACGATGCGCGGCAAGGAAAAACGCGGGAGCCTTCTCTGGGTCCTCGACAAGACGAAGACCGCCATGGGCGGCCGTCTGCTGCGCGCGTGGATGGAGCGGCCGCTGCTCAGCCCCGCGCAGATCACGCGCCGCCTGACCGCCGTCGAGGAGCTGGTCAAAAAGACCATCGACCGCGAGGAGCTGCTGCTGTCGCTGCGCGAGATCACCGATTTTGAGCGCGCCATGACCCGCATCATGACCGGCACGGCCTCGTGCCGGGATCTGGCCGCGCTGGCGCAGGGCGCGTCCACGCTGCCGGAGATCAAACAGCGCCTGTCCGGGATGCGCGCGCCGTATCTGCAGAGCATCTATGAGCAGCTCGACACGCTCGCGGATCTCAAGGAACAGATCGACCGGACCATCGTCGACGATCCTCCCTTCCTGCTGCGCGAGGGCGGTCTCATCCGCGACGGAGCGAACAAGGAGCTTGACGAGCTGCGCGCCGTCCAGTCCGGCGGCAAGGGCATGCTCACGCAGATCGAGGCGCGGGAGAAGGAAAAGACCGGCATCCGGAATCTCCGCGTGGGCTACAACCGCGTGTTCGGCTATTACATCGAAGTTGCCAAGGGACAGCTGAGCCTCGTCCCCGATACCTATATCCGCAAGCAGACGCTCTCCACCGGCGAGCGCTACATCACCGAGGAGCTCAAGGAGCTCGAGAGCACCATCCTCACGGCCAAGGACCGCATCATCGCGCTCGAATATGAGCTTTTCACCCAGCTGCGGCAGGCCGTGGCGGCCGAATCCGCCCGCGTCAAGCAGACCGCGCAGGCCATCGCCCAGCTGGACGTGCTGTGCAGCTTCGCCGCCGTGGCGGTGCACAACAACTACTGCAGGCCCGAGGTCGACCTCGGCAATACCGTTTCCATCACCGCCGGCCGCCATCCGGTGGTCGAGCAGGTGCTCAAGGGTGCGCTGTTCGTCCCGAACGACACGCGGCTCGGCGCCGACGACTGCCGCACGGCCATCATCACCGGCCCGAACATGGCCGGTAAATCCACCTACATGCGCCAGGTGGCCCTCATCGTCCTCATGGCGCAGATGGGCGCATTCGTCCCGGCGCAGTCGGCGCAGATCGGCATCGTCGACCGGCTCTTCACCCGCATCGGCGCGTCCGACGATCTGGCCTCCGGCCAGTCGACCTTCATGGTCGAGATGACCGAGGTCGCCGACATCCTCAAAAACGCCACGCCGCGCTCGCTGCTCATCCTCGATGAGATCGGCCGCGGCACATCGACCTTCGACGGCATGGCCATTGCCCGCGCCGTGCTCGAATACGCCGCCGACCGCAAGCGGCTGGGCGCCAAGACGCTCTTTGCCACCCACTATCACGAGCTGACCGACATGGAGCAGACACTCCCCGGCGTCAAAAACTTCAACATCGCCGTCAAAAAGCGGCAGGGCGACATGATCTTCCTGCGCAAGATCGTCCCCGGCGCGGCCGACGACAGCTATGGCATCGAGGTCGCCAAGCTCGCCGGCATCCCCGACCGGGTCATTACCCGCGCCCGCGAGATCCTGAAGGAGCTCGAGTCCGGCGCGCCCGAGACGGCAAAGCCCGCCGCCGGGCCGGTGTCCGACCAGGTCTCCATGCTCGACATGCAGTCGGACGAGCTGCGCCGCGCGCTCGAGGCCGTCACCGTCGAGACGCTCACGCCCATCGAGGCGATGAACGTCCTGTATCAGCTCAAGCAGCTGCTGTAATTTCCGGAAAGAAAGGAGCCGTTCCGCATGGCCCGAAAAGCGTCGAACAGCATGTCTTCCCGCCTGACGAGGTTTGAGACCATCGCGGGCTGGCTGTATCTGCCGTTCTATCTCATCATTCTGAATCTGCTTCTGCAGCTGGCGAACGAAAAGCTCTCGCTCGGCATGAGCGCGCTGACGATCAACATCGCCTATTTTGCCATCAATCTCGCCGCCACGCTGCTTATCTTCCACGGCTTTCTGCGGCAGTCGTATTTCGGCGGCTCGTTTTGGAATTTCGTGCAGGCGGTGGTGCTGGGGTTCGCGCTGTATTACGCGGGCACGTGGGTTTTGCAGTTCGCGCTCACGAAGCTGGCCCCCGGCTTCACGATCTATAACAACGAGACCGTCGGCTCGCTCATCTCCGACAACGAGTACATCATGATGGCTGTGACGATCATTCTCGCGCCCGTCATTGAAGAGACGCTGGTCCGCGGCCTCGTGTTCGGCTCCATCCGGCCGACCTCGCGCGTCATGGCCTATATCGTCTCCGTCGTCTTATTCACGCTCATGCACAACTGGCAGTATTTCCTGCTCTATCCGGCGGGGAAGGTGCTGCTCAGCTGTATTCCGTATCTGCCTGCCTCTGTTGCGCTGGCCTGGACCTATGAAAAGGCCGGCACCATCTGGGCGCCCATCACGCTGCACGCGCTCATCAACGCGCTGTCGTTCGGGCTTTTGCAGCTGAACTTCTGACCGGGAGGGAACCTATGCCGAAGATCATCCAGCTCGACCGCCACGTCGCGGACCTCATCGCCGCGGGCGAGGTCGTCGAGCGCCCTGCTTCCGCCGTCAAGGAGCTGGTCGAAAATTCCATTGACGCGGGCGCAAAAAATATTACAATAGAATTACAAAATGGCGGAATGACCTTCCTGCGCATCACCGACGACGGCTGCGGCATGGCCCCGGACGACGCCCGCACGGCCTTCCTGCGCCACGCGACGAGCAAGATCCGCAAAAAAGAGGACCTTGCCTGCATCGGCACCCTCGGCTTCCGCGGCGAAGCGCTCGCGGCCATCTCGGCTGTGTCGAAGATCGACCTTCTGACCCGCGCGCAGGGCGCGGCGGACGGCGTGCGGCTGCATCTCGAGGCCGGGAAGGTCCTCTCCGAGGAACCGGCCGGCTGCCCGTGCGGCACGACCATTCTCGTGCGCGAGCTGTTTTACAATACGCCCGCGCGGATGAAATTCATGAAATCCGACGCGGCGGAGGCCTCCGCCGTCTTCTCCGTGGTGCAGCAGCAGGCGCTGGCCCATCCGGAGATCTCCTTCCGCTTTTTAAAGGACGGGCAGGAGCAGCTGCATACCGACGGCCAGGGCGACCGCATGGCCGCCATCTACGCCATCTACGGCCGCGAGCTTGCCAACAACATGCTCTCAGTGGACGGCAGCTGGGAAAAGCTGCGCGTGCGCGGCTTCGTCACCCGCCCCACCGCCACGCGCGGCAACCGCGCCTGGCAGAGCTTCTTTGTCAATAACCGCTACATCAAGTCGCGGCTGCTCTCCGCCGCCGTGGAGGAGGCGTACCGCAACCAGATCATGGTCGGCCGCTTCCCTGCCTGCGTGCTCGAGATCGATATGCCCGTGCAGGCCGTGGACGTGAACGTCCACCCGGCCAAGACGGAGGTCAAGTTCCTCTCGGAGCGGGAGGTCTTCGACGCGGTGCACTATGCCGTTTTGTCCACGCTCTCCAGAGCGGCGGGCCGCCCGGAATGGAAAACGCCGGAGAAAAAGCAGGAGGCCGCACCGCAGCCGCAGGCACAGCCCAAAATCGTCCAGCCGCCGAAGCCCGGCTTCTATCAGACCATGCAGGCATCCGAATACCGCCGCCAGGCCGCACAGCAGCCCATGCCGAAGCAGGAGCAGCCGATGCTGGCCTCGCCGGTGCAGCTGCCGCGCTCCGAGCCTGCGCCTGCGCAGCAGGCCTTTGATCTTCCAAAGCCGGAAGCAAAACCGGAGGTCAGAGCGGAGCCGAAGCCCGAGCCGCGGCCGGAGGCAAGGCCCGAACCGAAGCCTGCAGAACGACCGGAGCCGAAACCGGAACCGGTCAAGGCGTCTGAAGTACAGCAGCAGGAATTTGCCGTCAGGGAAGAGCCCTTCCGTATCATCGGCGAGGCGCTGCACACCTATATCATCGTCGAGCAGGGCGAGGCCGTCCTGTTCATCGACAAGCATGCCGCGCATGAGCGCATCCGCTTTGAGGCGCTCAAAAAGGAAGACCACCCCATCATGGCCCAGCTGCTGCTCGCGCCCGTCTCCGCGGAGCTTTCGCGGGAGGAAGCGGCGGCGGTGCTGGAAAACCGGGCGCTTCTGGAGCGCTGCGGCTTTGAGGCCGAGGATTTCGGCGGCGGCGACGTGCTCATCCGGCAGATCCCGTCCGACGTGGACGTTGAAGACGCCAAGGCCCTGCTGCAGGAGCTGGCGGGCAAGCTGCTCGCCGGAAAGACGCTCGACCCCAATGGCCTTCGGGACGAGCTGCTGCACTCGATCGCCTGCAAATCGGCCATCAAGGCCGGCTGGCAGACCTCCGACGAGGAGCTGCGGCGGCTGGTGCAGGAGGTTTTGACGCGCGACGACATCAAATACTGCCCCCACGGCCGCCCCGTCTGCGTGACGCTCACGAAGCGGCAGCTGGAAAAGCAGTTCAAGAGGGTATGAGCATGGACCGGATCATCTGCGTCGTCGGCCCGACCGCTTCGGGCAAAACGAAGCTCGCCGTACAGCTGGCCAAGGCCTATGACGGCGAGGTCGTCTCCTGCGATTCCATGCAGATCTACAAGCATATGGACATCGGCACGGCCAAGCCCACGCCGGAGGAGATGGAGGGCGTCCCCCACCACATGATCGACTGCGTCGAGCCCGGCGAGGATTTTTCCGTCGGCAAATACGTGCAGCTGGCGGACGGCTGCGTGCAGGACATCCTCTCCCGCGGCAAAACCGCCGTCATCGCCGGCGGCACCGGGCTGTATGTCGACAGTCTCATCGCCGGGCGGACCTTCGCGCCCGTGCCGCAGACCGGCAAGCGCGAAGCGCTCGAGGCGCAGCTGCGGCAGGAGGGCGGCGAAGCGATGCTGCGCAAGCTCCGCGCCGTCGACCCCGACGCCGCTGCGCGGCTACACCCGGCGGACGAAAAACGCATCATCCGCGCGCTGGAGGTCTATGCCGAGACCGGCCGGACCATCACCCAGCATAACCTGGAGACCCAGCAGATCCCCCCGCGCTACCGGCCCGTCTGGATCGGGCTGGACTACCTCGACCGCGCGGTTCTGTACCGCCGGATCGACCTGCGGGTGGATCTGATGCTGCAGGCGGGGCTGCTCGATGAGATCCGCGCGCTGCTCGCCCGCGGCGTCAGCCCGCGGACGACCGCCATGCAGGCCATCGGCTATAAAGAGTTCTTTGACGCGCTGGAGGGCCGCAGCACGCTTTCGGCCGCCGCAGACCTCTGCAAGCAGCGCTCGCGCAACTACGCCAAGCGCCAGCTGACCTGGTTCCGGCGCAACCCGCAGCTTTGCTGGCTGCGGATGACGGGGCAGGAAGATTTTGCACAGATCCTGGCCGCTGCCCGACAGAATATTCCTTTTTCCGCGCTTTGAATATGCTACGATATGGGTACAGACTACAAAAAAGAAGGAGCCGGTACCCATGCAGAAAACCACAGAAAATTATCAGGACATCTTTTTGAATCAGGCCCGCCGCGAGCGCACCATGCTGACCGTCTTTCTGATGAACGGCTTTCAGATGCGCGGCGTCATCACGGGCTTTGACCAGTTCGTCATCCTGCTGCAGTCCGACGGACGCCAGCAGATGATCTATAAGCACGCGGTGTCTACCATGACGCCCGCAGTCCCCGTTCACCTGACGCAGAACTGAGCTGCCGCTCCGTCCTGCGGGAAGGAGCAGTATGAAACAAGGCAGATCGTATTTTACCGTCATCGTATGGATCCTGCTTGCCGCGATCGCGGCGTATTTCGTCTACAACGTGGCAAGCAGCCTCTACGCGCCGCTGATGACAGCGACCGTCACACAATATGAAGCCGGGGCGGGCTACTACGCCTCCGGCTTTGTTGTGCGTGCCGAGGAGGTCGTCACCTCCGAGTACGACACGACCGTCCTCGCCTGCGCCGAGGGTGCGCACGTGGCCGCGAACGACGTCGTCGCCACCGGCTACCGCTCGGACGACGCCAAGACCCGCAAGACCCGCATGGACGAGCTGACCGGCCAGATCGAGCAGCTGCAGTACGCCTGGAGCGCCGCGTCGAGCGTCTACGACCAGGCGGCGCTCGACAGCAGCATCGCCGACAGCCTCTCGCACCTGAGCCAGTATCTGGCCCGGCGCGATATGAACTCCGTCTCGGACCTCACGCCCGAGCTCAAGGGCCTGGTCCTGCGCCGCACGTCGGACGCGGCGGACAGCGCCTCCTTGCAGCTGCGGATCGACGATCTGCAGGCGGAGCTCGCCACGCTCGAATCGCAGGCCGCGGGCGACACCAGCGACATCCGCGCCGGGACCGCCGGGACGTTTTCCGCCGCGGTCGACGGTTATGAATATGTGCTGACGCCGGACAGGCTCATGGAGATGACCGTCGCCCAGTTCCAGTCGGTCGAGCCGGACGAGACCGACGCGAACGCCATCGGCCGCCTCATCACCTCCGCCACCTGGTACTACGCCTGCGTTGTCCCGGCCAACGAGCTCTCCGGCGTTGAGGAGGGCGATAGGGCCACGCTGACCTTCGCCCGCGACTATTATCAGCCCGTCAGCATGCGCGTCGCCCGGCTGAGCGGCAACGAGGCGGGCTCGCGGCTGCTGATCCTGTCGTCTGACCGGGCGCTGCAGAACGTGACGCTCCTGCGGCAGCAGTCGGCGGAGATCGTCTTCGCCTCGTATTCCGGTCTGCGCGTGCCCAAATCGGCCGTCCGTGTCGAAAACGGTCAGACCGGCGTGTATATCCTCGAAGGCACGCTCGCCAAGTGGAAGCCCATCACCATCCTCCACGATACCGGCGAAAGCTACGTCGCTGCGCTCGATACCAGCTCGACCGACAATCTCTGGCCGGGCGACGAGCTGATCATCAATGCGAAAAATCTATACGATGGAAAGGTCGTCAACTGATATGTCTACGATTGCTGAAAATATTGCGAACATCCGTGCCCGGATGAACGAGGCTGCGAAAAAAGCCGGCCGGGACCCGTCGGAGATCCTGCTGTGCGCCGCGACGAAGATGAACGACGCCGACCGCGTCAAAGAGGCCGTGGCCGCGGGCGTCGACTGCTGCGGCGAAAACCGCGTGCAGGAGATCCAGGCCAAGCGCCCCCTCGGCGCCTACACAGGAAAGCCCCTGCACTTCATCGGCCATCTGCAGACCAACAAGGTCAAATATCTGGTGGGCGTGGTCGATCTGATCGAGTCCGTCGACCGCCTGGAGCTGCTCGAGTGCATCGAGAAGCAGGCGGAAAAGGTGGGCGTCGTGCAGAACATCCTCTTCGAGGTCAACATCGGCGCGGAGGAGAGCAAATCCGGCTTTACGAAGGAAGAAGCCGCCGCGCTGGCCGCACGGATGCGGGAATTTCCGCATGTGGCGCTCAAGGGACTCATGGCAATTCCGCCGGTCAGTGAATTTCCTGGCGAAAATTGCAGATATTTCGCCGAAATGCGGAATCTTTTTGTTGACATAAAGGCAAAAAAATACGATAATGTGTCCATGGAATGCCTATCGATGGGTATGAGCGACGATTTTACCGACGCCATCGCCGAAGGCTCGACCATGGTGCGCATCGGCACCGCTATTTTCGGAAAGCGAAACTACAATACCTGATTGCTACGAAAACTAGAGAATCACGATTCTGGAGGATACACTACAATGGGATTTATGGATGACCTGAAGAAGCTGACAAAGCCCTATACCGAGGATGACGACGATTTCGATGAATTCGACGACGACGCCCGTCCCAGCCGCCCCAGCCGCTCGTCGACCGCGCCGAAGCCCTCGTATTCCGGCTTTGATCTCGATAACGACGATCTGTCTTCTTCCGGCAGCAGCTCCAATACCGGCCGGCGCACGCTCGGCGGCAGCAATGCCTCGAACGGCAAGGTCGTAAATATTCACACCACGGCCCAGATGCAGGTCGTGCTCGTCAAGCCCGACCGGTTCGACAACGTCTCCGACATCGCCGAGCATCTGCGCAGCAAGCATGCCGTGGTTCTGAATCTGGAATCCACGAATAAGGATGTTGCAAGACGGCTGGTCGACTTCCTGTCCGGCTGTGCCTATGCGCTCGACGGCAAGATCAAAAAGATCGCCATCAGCACGTACATCATTACGCCCTATAACGTTGACATCGTCGGCGATCTGATCGACGAGCTGGAAAACAACGGCGTATATCTCTGATCCAAACTTCACTTGCAGGGAGGCAGCTTCCATGTTCACACCGCAGGAAATTCAGGAGCAAACCTTTTCCAAGGCCGTCTTCGGCGGCTATGACATGCAGCAGGTCGATGATTTTCTCGAGCCGCTGACAGAGGATTATATCACCCTTTACAAAGAAAATTCCGTGCTCAAGGCCAAGATGAAGATCCTGGTCGAAAAGCTGGAGGAATACCGCGCGCAGGAGACGCAGCAGTCCTCGGCCACCGCCGAGGCCGAGGCCAAGAGCGCCCAGCTGCTCAAGCAGACGCAGGCCAAATGCGCCGCCATGCTCCAGAACGCCGAGGTCAATGCCCAGGCCAACGCGCAGGTCAACGCCGCCAACGTCCAGCTGGCCCAGCTCAACCAGCAGATCCACGCCGAGCAGGAGCGGCTCGACTACGCGAAGCAGACCGCGCTCAACTTCATCTCCGTGATCGAGCGGGACGTGCAGGGCCATCTGGGCCTGCTCGAGACGCTCAAGTCCCGGGATCTGACGAAGGAAGAGGCTCCGGCCCAGCCGAAGTCCGCGCACGAAAAGCCCTACGACTGGCAGGCCGACAAGGCCGAGCCCGCCCCGGCCCCCGCGCCGAGCGTCAGCACCGAAAAAATCGCGTCGGAGATCTCCGACAACCTCGAAAAGCTGATCGGCAGCGAGCCGGAGACGAAGACCGTCTCCACCCCCGCCCCGGCCAAGCCTGCCGCGCGCCCCATGCATCCCGAAAGCGCGACCATCAAATTTGAAGACCTCAAATTCGGCCGCAACTACGACCCGACGTCGTCCAAATGAACCAAAGCCCGGCCAATGAGCGGGCCGCATAAGACAGTTAACAGGCACAGCGGGATCATCCGCTGTGCCTGTTCTTGTTGTATAAAGAAAACCACCGGCCATGCCGGTGGTACCAAAAAGCTTTAGCTATGCCCAGAAAAAATATCCGAGCGAAGCGAGGAACAAGTCTGGAAAGCAGTTGATAACGACTCATGAAAGATTTTCACAGCTGTGAATGAAAATAACGCAAGTGCGTCGGATCATGGTGTCTGCTATACTGGATATAGCAGGCGAAGTCCGGTTGCACCTTGGCGGAAATACCACCCCGTTTGTTCAACGTGGACGAATTGCCCAAGAGAACAGCAGTATGTTGCA
>ERZ779877.1572-NODE-1572-length-18982-cov-4.235959_pt1 | contig 18982 bp, 16 predicted proteins | sample MGYA00511556_ERZ779877 | MGnify/ENA primary metagenome ERZ779877 (study PRJEB29588, sample SAMEA2159338) | human gut metagenome | biome: human gut; feature: human-associated habitat; material: faeces | place: Denmark | collected 2008/2010 ...
CGTTGGTGGGCAGGGTGTTCATGGTCAGGTAGACCTTGCGGCCGCGGGCATGGGCATAGATAACGCCCTCGGTGAGCTGCTCCGGCGTGAAGTTGGCCGGGGCAGAGCGCATCCCGAATTCGGGCAAGCTGCAATACACGGCATCCGCGCCGTAGTTGATGGCGTAGCGAAGGCGTTCCAGATCGCCCGCCGGGGAAAGAAGTTCCGGGATTTGTAGCATAATGATCCTCTTACTTATAATTTTTATTTACCTGCGCTGCTTTTTCGCAGTTGGCTTGGTGCTCCGCATAGGTGCGGGCGTAGTAATACTGGCCGCTGAGGTCGGTCACGAAGAAATAGCAGTCTTGGACCTCCGCATCGGGCTGGGGGGCCAGCGCAGCCCGGATGGCGGCCAGACCGGGGTTCGAGATCGGCCCGGCGGGCAGGCCGGTGCAGGTGTAGGTATCGTAGGCATTCCGGATGTTCTCGGGGATATCCTTCCAGCCGCCATAATACGGAGCCACCCAGTTCCAGAGGTAGTTGTTGTCTGCATCGCTCTGGACATAGCTGGACGTGTTGCTCTGCAGCTTGGGGTAGGGCGAGCCTTCTGCCAGACGGTTGCGGAAGACCTGGGCCACATTGTTGTCCTGGTCATTGCCGGCCTCCTCCTGCACGAAGGATGCCAGCGTGATGACCTCCGAAAGGCTCAGGCCCTGCTGGTCCAGCTCCTTGTACATCGCGTCGGTGAACTGCTGGTCAAAATGCGAATAGAACGTTGCAACGTAGTTGTGCACCGTATCATCCGCGAGAAATTCGTAGGTATCCGGGAAGAGATAGCCCTCACATTTCAGGAAACGGTCCGGGGCCTCCGTGTCGTCGGGGACATACTGCCAGAACGTGTATTCGCTGAAATCGCCGGTGTTGGCCTCTTCGAGAAACTCCTTTGCGGTGCACAGCCCTGCCTGTTCCATCTTCTGTGCGATGGCAATGGCCGTCGTGCCCTCCGGGAAGGTCAGGCGGACGCTCTCGGCCTTGGCGTATTCGGAAAGGGCTGCGATGATCTCATCGTAGGAGCTGCCGGGCTCCAGCGAAAATTCGCCGTACTGGAGCTTTGCCGCCGCGCCCTCGCGGCCCACGTACCAGCGGAAGAGCTGCGGGAAGCGGATGACCCCCGCCTCCTGCAATTTCTTGGCAATGGTGCTCACGCCGCTGCCCTGCTGGATGCTCACCGTCACCTCGGTGCCGGGCTTTCCGTTGCCGTGGATCTCGTTGTAGGCAAACCCCCCTGCTACGCCTGCAGCCAGCACCAGCAACAGTACCACTGCCAGCAAAATCTTCACAGCACCGCCTTTTTTCTTCGAGGCGGTGTGTCTCTCCTTGTGTGCCATACGCACCTTCCTTTGTTGTTTTTCTGCGTCTCAGCCTTCCAGCATCAGGCGCATATAGCTTTCCGATACGTCAAAGGGCTCCCCGTCAAAACGGATCATGCCGTACTCCTGCCGGGTGCCCTCCCCCAGGAACAGGGGCTGGGCGGCACCCACCGTGATGACGGCCTTTTCCACGATGACTTCCTTCTCGCGGGCGGCTTCCATCAGGATCTCGGCGGCGCGGTCGCTGTCGGCCATCATCTCCACAAAATACAGAGTATCCTCCTTGCGGAAGTAGATGCCGTAGCCATGTTCGTTGGACACGATGGTAGCGCCCCGGGCGTACAGCTCCTGCAACACCACCGCCATGCGTTCCGGGCTCAGCTGCACGGTATCCTTCCAGAACTGTTCCCGCAGCTCGCACAGCTTTTTGGCCGTCACCGTGTCAAATTCCGCCTGGCTCCACAGGTTGCGGCTCACCTCACGAGGCAGGCAACGCAGGGCAAAAGCCTTTGCAAAGCCTTTATCCTGCAGCAGAGCGGCCTGTGCTGCATCTGCCGGAACTGTCACGGTAAAGCCTGCGCCCCGCAGCTTTTGGTGGGCGCACAGGGTATCCAGCAGACCCGCCAGCAGCAGACTGCCCTCGCCGCACAGGCACAGGTAATTGCCCGTGCGCCCCTGCAGGGTGACCGGCACAGCCAGCGCAGCCGCCACGATGGCGTCGTTTTCATCGGCCACATAAATGTTCTGCATACCGGCAAAGCGTTCCAGTACCATTTTTGCAAAATCTTCGGTATCATGATGCTGGCTCTGCCACAAAGCCAGCACTGCCGCCTCATCGGACGGCTGCATCAGACGATACATCGTTCAGGATGCCCCCTCTTATCATATTTTATCGTTCAGCCCAGTGTTTTCCGAGCAAGCTGCTGTACCTCTTGCTGGATATCTTCAATGCTGCGCATGGCGTCCCCGCTGGTGCAGTGCACGGTATCCCAGCCAAGATGCCGGGCGCAGAACTCGGCAGCAGCACGGCTGCGCGCCAGATAAGCCGTATCCTTTTCGTGCACGTCCTTTTTGCTCTCGTCGCCGTGGTAGCGCTGGGTCATCAGCCGCTGGCTGACCGCCGGGTCTACCTGCAAATAGATGACCCTGTCCGGTGCGGGCAGTCCCAGCAGACGGAACTCGTAATCAAACAGCCAGTGCAGATATTCCTCCCACTGCTCCTGCGGAAGCTTCGAGCACTGGTGCACCGCGTTGGAGGTGGTGTAGCGGTCGGCGATGATCACACCGCCCTGCTCATAAAAGCTGCCCCAGCTGGTTTTATAGCTGGCATAGCGGTCCACCGCGTAAAAGCTGGAAGCCGCATAGGCGTTTACATCGTCCGGGTGCTGGCCGAACTGCCCTGCCAGATACATTTTCACAAGGGCACTGGAGTCGCTCTCATAATTCGGGAAGGTGATCTCCCGCACAGAAAAGCCCTGTTCCTTTAAATGTGCTGCCAGCAGCTTTGCCTGCGTGGCCTTGCCGCTGCCGTCCAGCCCTTCCAGTACGATCAGTTTTCCCTTGCTCATACGCCTGCAGCCTCCTTGATGGATGCATATTTTGCGCGCATCTCAGCGGTTTTTCCGCAGCACATTTTTCCCTCCGGGCAGGGGCCGCTCACGCAGGCCGGGCCGGACTTTGCAAAGATATGCGGTGCCACCGGATACACCAGCTCGAACATTTTTTCGGCCAGCTCCCGGATCTCCCACTGGGCGCGGCTGCAGCAGCGCAGGTGGAAAAAGTTCTGCAGGCTGCGGGCGTTCATGGTGACCACCATTTTGGTCTCGCAGGCGTTGGGCAACACAAAGCGGGCGTCCTCGTTGGCCTGTTTAGAAGCCTTGGCGCGTGCCTGCTTTTCCGGCATTCCCTCAGCCATCAGGCGGGCGGTGTGCCCCTCCTCCAGCTTGTGGGCAAGGTCGAGATAACGCTGGGCGTCCTCCTCCATGCTGGCAAGGAAAGCTGCCTTTGCTTCCGGGATAGCCTCGATCTCCGGGGGCGTCACATAGCGGAAATCATCCAGACGCACATAGCGCTGGCTCTGCACGCTGAAGGATGCGATGCGGTGCCGGGTGATCTGGGCAAGCAGAGTGCGGCTGACCCCCTCGATGCCAAAGGTAAAGCTGGCGTGCTCGATGGGACTGGCATGGCCAAGGTCGCTGAGCATGGTCAGGAATTTTGCAGTTTTTTCCTCGTCCAGCCCGTCCAGAAGGTCGGTGATGTGGGCGTCGGAATAGCAGAGCTTTGCGGCAGCCGCCACCACCTTTTCCGGTTCCGGGGTGTGGGCGATCAAACGAACAGTCATCATAGGGTCATTCTTCCTCCGTAATCTTGGTCAGGGGCGCAAAATTGGCCATCGTTTTCTTGATGCCCACTTTTTCAAAGTTGATCTCTACGATCTGATCCCCGGCAGCGGGCTTTACTTTCAGCACCGTGCCGCAGCCAAATACTTTGTGCTCCACGATGTCGCCCGGCTCATAGTGCTTTGAACCGGAAGCTGCCGGTTTTACGGCAGAATTTACTGTAAAGACTGTTTGCTTTACAGTGTTTTTCGTCGCATTTCCGCCGGAATATGCGGAGCCAAATCCGCTGCTTCTTGTGGTCGGCTGGGTGGAGCTGTTGCCATAGTGACTGCCAAAACCGGAGGAAGCAGGGTTTCTTCCTCCGTAAGAAGAGCCGAAACCACGGCTTTCGCCGGCGTTATATTCCCGGTTCAGGTAGCCGCTGCGGTTGCCCGAACTGTAACCCGAGCCATAACCGCCGCCGTAGCTGCTGCGGCTGTAACCGGAGGGGCCGGAGTAACCGGATGCTCCACCGGGCACAGTATCACTGTACTCAGAGCCCCAGCCGCCCATGCGGGAACGCTGTTCCAGTACAGGGCTGCGGGTTTCCTCGATATACTCCGGCTCGATCTCACGCAGAAAGCGGCTGGGCTCGTTGCGTTGGGTTCGTCCGTACAGCATCCGGGTGACACTGTTGGAGATGTACAGTTCCTTTTTGGCGCGGGTGATGCCAACGTATGCAAGACGGCGTTCCTCCTCCAGATCTGCTTCGGAATACTTGCTCATCTCGCTGGGGAAAACGCCCTCCTCCATACCGATGAGGAACACATAGGGAAACTCCAAGCCCTTGGCAGAGTGGATGGTCATCAGTACCACCTGATCGCTGCTTTCGTTGTAGCTGTCGATATCGCTGATGAGGGCGATATCCTCCAGATAGCCTTCCAGTGTGGCTTCCTCGCCGTGCTGGTCGCAATAGTTTTTGACGTTGTTTACCAACTGACCCAAGTTCTGCAGCCGGTCGGCGGCATCCTCGTGCCCCTTGGCGGCGTCTGCTTCCAGCATGGCCTTGTAGCCGGTCAGCTCAATGACATCGGAAGCGAACTCATCCAGCGTGCGGGTGGCAAGGGAATCCTGCAGGCGCTGATAGATCTGCCAGAACTTGAGCAGCGGCATGACCGCGCGGGAGAGCTTGGCGTACTGGTCAGCATGGCTGATAACATCCAGCATACTGACCCCCTGCTGCCCGGCAAGGTCTGCAATGACGTCAACGGTGGTGGCACCGATCTTGCGGGCGGGCTCGTTGATGATGCGGCGCAGCCGCACATCGTCCCGGGGGTTGGCCACGATGGACATATAGGAGTGGATGTCCTTGACCTCCTTGCGGTCGTTGAAGCGCTGCCCGCCCACGATCTTATGCGGGATACCTGCGCGGGTGAAGTAGCTTTCGATGGGAGCCGACTGGGCGTTCATGCGGTAGAGGATGGCATGGTCTGCCAGATGCCCGCCCGCCTTCAGGTGCTGGCCGATAACGTCCGCGATATGGCTGGCTTCATCCTGCTCGTTCTCGGCGGTGTACACCTGCACCTTATCACCCTCGCCATTGTCCGTCCAAAGGGTCTTGCCCTTGCGCTCGGTGTTGTGCTGGATGACGCAGTTGGCTGCGTTGAGGATGTTGGAGGTGGAGCGGTAGTTCTGCTCCAGACGGATGGTCTTGGTGCCGGGGTAGAGCTTTTCAAAGTTGAGGATATTTTCAATGGTAGCGCCGCGGAAGCGGTAGATGCTCTGGTCGTCATCGCCCACCACGCAGATGTTGCGCTCCGGTCCGGTGAGCAGACTGACCAGACGGAACTGCGCCACACTGGTGTCCTGATACTCGTCCACCAGCAGGTAGCGGTACTTGTTCTGGTAGAACTCCCGCACGTCCGGGTGGTCGGCCAGCAGCTGCACGGTCTGATAAATCAGATCGTCAAAATCGAACGCACCGGCCTCTTTCAGCTTTTTCTCGTAGGCTGCGTAGATGCGGGCGGTCTGGGTGCTCTTCACGTCTCTGGCGTGGTCTGCAAGTGCCTGCTCCGGGCTGACCAGCTGATCCTTCCAGCGGCTCATCTGGTTGATGGCGGCCTTGATGGGCAGGAATTTATCATCGATGCTCAGCTCTTTATATACGGTTTTCATTACACGCTGGGCATCGTCTGTATCATAGATGGTAAAGCTGCGGGGGTAGCCGATCTCTTCGGCCCAGCGGCGCAGAATGCGCACACAGGCCGAGTGGAAGGTGGAGGCGAACACTTCGTCCCCTTCCTCGCCGCCCAGCATCCGGCGCAGACGCTCTTTCAGCTCCCCTGCCGCCTTGTTGGTAAAGGTAATGGCCATCACATTCCAGCTGCGCACCGCGTTCTGGCGCAGCATCCCGTCCAGCCAGCTGGGGGCATCGGTGCCGGTCATGATGGCGGTACGCAGAGCCTTGACGTCCTCCTCGGTCACCGGGCGGGGCGTTTCCTTAGAGCCGTGTGCCGAGCCGAACCGGATAAGGTTGGCGATGCGGTTGACCAGCACGGTGGTCTTACCGCTGCCGGCACCGGCAAGGATGAGCAGCGGGCCATCCGTGGTAAACACAGCCTGCCGCTGCATATCGTTCAGGCGGCCGAATTGCTTTTCAATGTAAGTATCACGCAGGGTGCAGAATTCCTGCCCGAGAGATGCTGCCATGGTTTCACCTGTTTCCTTCGCTGTTATTTATACCGTATAGTATAACACATTTCGAAATAGTTGTACACCAAAACTGCATAGAGTTACAGCTGCTTTTCCAGCAGATAGCGGTCGTAGCCGCCGTACATCTCCCGGCGGCAGCGGATGACGAAGCCGCCGGCCTGTGCGTTGTGCAGGCTATAACTGTTATCCGGGCTGACGGTAGCGCCCAGATGAGTGATATTCGGCGGCAGCAGCGGCAGAGCCGCTTCCAGCATGGCGCGCTGCAAACCGTTGCCCCGCCAGTCCGGGTGCACTACTGCGCTGTCTGCGTTGGCCCAGTGCTGCCACTGCGCTTGCGGCACGCCCAGAAAGGCGGCATAGTTTTCATCGCTCTGCCCACACAGACGCAGGATGAGGTACGCCCCCAGCCGCCCCTGCTGCCACGCACCGATGCATATCCCGGTGCGCAGATAACAGGTAATGTTTTCCAGCGTATCCGGCACAAACTGCTCCGGGTGCGGCATGGCGGCGCGCACTTCGTTTTGCAGCGCAAACACCGCCGGTGCCTCGGCAGGGGTGCAGCGCCGCAGGGTGACAGCCTGCCGGGCGGACTTGCCGCATACTTTTTGCAGAAAATAGTCCATCTGTACTATGCCCTCCAAAATAAAATCGTACTTTTCAGCAGATTCCAGTATAAATGACGCTTTTCTAAATGTCAAATTATGCTATAATAAGAGAGAAGGGGCTGTGGAGGAATCCTCCCGGCCCGTTTGTATGAAGTTCGGGGCGGCGCTGCCGCCCGGAAACGGAGGAACCATCCATGAAAGATCCCGCACTGGCATCGTCCAGCCGCTTGGGCGGCGCTGTGATCAGTGACCGCGTTGTTGCAAGCCTGCTGGAGGAGCTGACCAACGGGCGCTATGCCCAAGCCGACCGCCTGCCCGCCGAGGTAGACCTTGCCACCGAGTTGGGGGTAAGCCGCACCGTGATCCGTGACGCGCTGAGCGAGATGGAGCGCGCCGGTTATGTGGAACGGGTGCGCGGTATTGGCACGGTAGTGAACCGCGCTGTGCTGGGGCTGCGCAGCCGCTTGGACCAGAAGCTGGAGTACTACCCGCTGATCCGCAGTTTTGGCAGCTACCCCCATGCCGACGGCATTCAGGTGATGCTTCTTCGTGCAGGCGAGGAGATGGCCCACGCGCTGGCGCTGGAAGTCGGCGATGAGGTGATCTGCATCAAAAAGCGCATCCTTGCCGACACCACCCCGGTGATCTACTCCATCGACTACCTGCCCCGCAGCCTGTTCGGCAACCGGGACTACACCCGCATCGACCTGACCGGCGACATCTTTGAGATCTTGGAGCAGGAGTGCCACCAGCAGATCTCCTCCAACGTGGCGCACCTGAAGGCCAGCTGCGGCGACGAGGCCATCCGCGCAGCCATGCGTCTTGCCCCGGGCGAGGCCATGCTGCTGCTGGACGAGGTATGTTTCAATCGTTTGTGCAGGCCGGTGATGCGCTCGCTGAGCTACTACACAAACTTCTTTGATTTTTCCATTTTACGCAAGCTGCTCTAAACCAAAAAACTGACGGAGGTATGCACCCATGCGACATCTGATCGACCCGTTGGATTTTACCCAACAGGAAATCTCCACGCTGCTTGATCTGGCCGACCGCATCCATGACGACCCGGCCGCGTATCAGGAGGTGGCCCGGCATAAAAAGCTGGCTACCCTGTTCTACGAGCCTTCCACCCGCACCCGCCTCTCCTTTGAGGCAGCCATGCTGAACCTTGGCGGCCATGTGCTGGGCTTTCCCAGTGAGAACGTGTCCAGCGCAAGCAAGGGCGAAAGCGTTGCCGACACCATCCGCGTGGTGTCCTGCTATGCGGACATCGTGGCCATGCGCCACCCCAAAGAGGGCGCACCGCTGCGCGCTTCCCGCTACTCCCGCATCCCGGTGATCAACGCGGGCGACGGCGGCCACCAGCACCCCACCCAGACCCTGACCGACCTGATGACCATCCGCCGCCGCATGGGCAGGCTGGATAACCTGACCATTGGTCTGTGCGGTGATCTGAAGTTTGGCCGCACAGTCCACTCCCTGCTCAAGACCATGGCGCGCTGCAAGAATGTGCGCTTTGTGCTGATCAGCCCGGAGGAGCTGCGGGTGCCGGATTATATCATCAACGATGTGCTGGAGGCCAACGGCATCCCCTACAAGGAGACCCGCAGTCTGGAAGAATCCATGCCGGAACTGGACATCCTGTACATGACCCGCGTGCAGAAGGAGCGCTTCTTCAACGAGGAGGACTACATCCGCCTGAAGAACAGCTATGTGCTGACCCGCGAAAAGATGGCACAGGCCAAGCCCACCATGGCAGTGCTGCACCCCCTGCCCCGCGTGAACGAGATCGCACTGGATGTGGACGATGACCCCCGCGCCGCTTATTTTGAGCAGGTGCAGAACGGCGTTTACGTCCGCATGGCACTGATTATGACTCTGCTGGGGCTTGCAGACCCCAAAGCACCGAAGGAGGAAAACTGATATGTTGAATATTGACGAGATTCAGAACGGTATTGTCATCGACCACATCAAGGCAGGTACTGCCATTGGTCTGATGGATCTGCTGGGCATTGCGGGCAACCGCACTGCCAGCGTGGCGCTGATCCAGAACGCCCGCAGCAAAAAGACGGCAAGCGGCCGCAAGGACATCATCAAGGTAGAGGGCGATGCCTCCTGGCTGAACCTGGATGTGCTGGCTTATCTGGACCCGAACATCAGCGTGACCATTATTGAAAACGGCAAGGCTGTCCGCAAGGAACAGCCCAAGCCACCCAAGCGTCTGGTGAACATTGTGCGGTGCAAGAACCCCCGCTGCATCTCCAGCATTGAAGAAGAATGCGACCAGATCTTTGAGCTGAGTTCCAACGGCAAGTACCGCTGCATCTACTGCGAGCAGGAGCTGCAGGTAAAGCCGGAGTAACTGCGCTTTTTACGATTTTAAATGCGCTCCGCTTCGCTCTGCGCATAGTTTAAGGAATTGCATTTTAGTATTGCAGCTCAGCCAAGCCTGCGGGCTTGGCTGAGCTGCTTTTTCACGGGAGGGACGCAGAGAGAAACTGCAGCTACCGCGCTGGTTTTCTACCGAAACAGTCGCGCGGCGGGTCGGCTTTCTGCTGACTGGCAGATACGATGATTTAATAGATAAAAAGGACTGCTATACTGGGCAAAACCCATGTACAGCAGTCCTTTTTGGTGCAAAAGAAAACTAACGGGACTCTTTGCAGCGCACGACACCCCGGCTTGCCTATGTCATTCCCGTACAGCAGGCAGCGCCGGAATTGCGACGCATCGAGAAACTTTATCGACTGCAACCCCCAAAAGGCCCGCCGCAGAAAGTCCCGTCAGCAAGGTACTGTGCATTCCTGCACAGCCCAAAAAAGCAAAGGTAGGCAGCCTGCTTACACGCACCGCAGGCTGTTTTTCCATCCAGCAACAAAGCTCTTAAAAAGAGGGGGTGTAACCCTCCCACCGCAACGTGACCATGTCCGCACGGAAGGCTTCCTTTACTGACCACAGTATAGCAGAGTTACGCTTCTGTTGCACAAAAATTGTCATATTCTGACGGTGCAGATGTCATGAATTGCCGGTGGGCACCGCACAGGTAAAGCGGAACCAATTGTCCCGGCAGCTCAGGGTATACTCCGCGCCGTGGCGCAGCAAAACATCCCGCACGTTGGAAAGCCCCATGCCGTGGCCGGGCTCCTTGCGGGTGGTGCGGGGCAACTGCCCATCCGGCGGCAGCTCCACGTCCCGCTGCACCCGATTGCGCACCGAGAGAAGGTATTCCTCCTCCGTTTTGCGCACTCGCACGTAGACCTCCGGCGGGTACGCCTGCGCTGCGGCACAGATGGCGTTATCCAGCAGATTGGCCAGTACGGTGACCATGTCCACTCCGCTTAGCGGGAAATCCCGCAGGTCGCAAAGATCAAAATACACGCTTACGCCCTGCCGGGTGGCCTCCTCGTATTTGCGGGTCAGGATGGAGTCCAACAGCGGGTTGTGGGTATCCATAATGGTAGTGCTGGCCGCCACAGCCTTATCCACACCGGCAATATAGTCCTGCGCACCGCCCACATCTCCCTGCTCCAGCAAGGCACGCAGCGCACTGATATGGTTGGTGAACTCATGGGTCAGGCGGCGCTGGGCGGTGTAGGAATCCAGCAGAGCCGAGGCCCGCTGCTGCTCCAGTTCGGCCTGAAAATGCAGGCTGCGGCGCTGCATGACCTGATCATTGAACATAGCCACGATACACAGATGCACCATGACGGCCACCGTAAGCCCCACTGTCATCCCCATTGTGGCCATGGTGGCCCTTTTGTTGTTATCTGTGAGCATAAGCAGGATGTTCAGCACCACGACCACGCCCGGAAAAAAGCTCATGGTCAGCGCCTGCAAAGGCTCCAGTGCATTGCGCCTGCGCCACTTGCTTACCAAAAAGGCCACAGCTGCGCCCACCACCAAATTTGCCACCGCTATGATGATCAGACAGTCTGCGCGTTGGATAACCTGCTGCAGTTCACACTTCAGTATCCACGATATGACATACCGCATACTGTTTTCGACCAACAGGCACATGGTACCGTTGATCAGGCAGGCGGTAAACTTTTGCCCCGGCGTGCCGCCAAACAGCATGACGGTGATGAACAGAAAAAGGATCGTGAGAGCCACTGCCCTCGGCGTAAAAAAGCCAAAGTTGTACACGACCGAGAGGGTCATCGTGAGCATGGTTATAACACAGGACCACACCAGCGGATGCTTTATCTTTCCCTTGCCAAGATAAGCATATTCCACCATGATAAAGCCGAGCCACTGGGCAAGGCAGATCCAGTGGCCGTACATATACCAGCGCCAGAATTCTTCATTCATCGCCGAACTGCCCCTTCCATTCCAGCCATGCGCTGCGGATGGCTGTATAGTACTGTCGGCTGACGCTCAGTTCTACCCCGCTGCGCAGCTCCACCTTATAGTTGCGGATGGAGCGCACATATTGCAGATTGACCACATCGCTGCGCCCTACCTGCAAAAAGCCGTTTTCGTACAGCATGGCGGGCAGATCAGCGATTTTGCCGTAAAAGGTGCAGATGGGCTGGTGCGGAATATCGCCGTAGACGTTGATCTGCCGCAGATCGCTTTCCAGATAATAGATCTGATCCAGCGGGATCTCACTGGTGGTGCGGTTATGGTGCACCTCCAGCGTTTTTCGGGGGTCGGACATGCCGGAAAAAATATCCTCCAGACAGCTGGGCAGCTGGGCGGCAATATCCCGCTTGAGTAGGTAGCGGTAAGCGTTGACCGTGTAGCCCTGCGGGGCAAATTCCAGATAAGCCGAAATGTACACCAGCACGATATCCGGGGCGACCTGCCGCAGCTTGCGTCCCAGTGCAATGCCGTCGGTGGTTTTCAGGTCTACATCCAGAAACGCCAGCTGGTAGCGTTCCAGCTCCGGGGTAGCAAGCAGCTGCTCGCCGCTGGTGCAGACGGTGCTCTGCACCTGAATCTCCCGGGCGCGGAACCATTCCGAGATGTACTCGTCCATCTGTGCAGCGAAGGCCGCATCATCGTCACAGACCAGAATGTGCATGGGCGTGTTTCCTCCTTTTTGAATACAAAAAAGCATATAGCAGTGTTTCCCGCCGGGAGAAGCACCCTATATGCTTTTATATTACACTTGTTCCGCCTGTTCGTCAATCAAAGACGGAGCAGACGCTGGGATCACTTATGCAAGGAATTTGTCGTAGAGACCAAATGCAAAGATGAACACCACGATGAGCGGCAGCACATAAGTCAGGTAGCCGCGCATCCAGTCCTGCACCTTGAGACCCTTGCCGGTGTTGACCTCTTTTTTGTAGTTCTGCCAGCCCCAGCCGTAGCGGGTAACGCAGAACAGCAGATATACCAGGCTGCCCAGCGGCAGGAAGAGGTTGCTGACCAGAAAGTCCTCTACATCCAGCACAGCACCGCCGAACACTGCAAAGCCATCCCATGCCCACAGGTTATAGCCCAGCACACAGGGCATGGACAGCAGGATGATGAGCACAAGGTTCACCAGACTGGACTTTTTACGGCTACAGCCGGTCAGTTCCATGCCACAGCAGATGATATTCTCGAACACCGCCAGCACGGTGGACATGGCTGCAAAAGCCATAAACAAAAAGAACAGGCTGCCCCACAGCCGTCCCATGGACATATTGGCAAAGATATTGGGCAGGGTGATAAAGATAAGGCTGGGGCCGCTGGTCTGGTCCACATGGTAGGTAAAGCAGGCCGGGAAGATGATCAGACCGGCGGTAATGGCTACAAAGGTATCCAGCACCACAATGCGGACAGATTCGCCCAGCAGGGAATGTTCCTTGCCGATATAGCTGCCGAAGATGGACATGGCGCCGATGCCAAGGCTCAGGGTGAAGAAGGCCTGATTCATAGCGGAGACCAGTGTGTTGACCACGCCCACCTCCTGCATCCGGGCAAAGTCCGGCACAAGGAAGAAGGAAAGGCCTTCCTTTGCCCCGGGCATGAACAGGCTGTTGACGGCAAGCACCACCATAATGAGGAGCAGGGCGATCATCATGCCCTTAGTCACGCGCTCCAGACCGCTTTGCAGACCCTTGGCGCACACCAGAATGCTCACTACCACCACAAATACCATCCAGAAGGTCATAGTAGCGGGGCTGGCCAGCATTTCGGTAAACTTACCGGCCACCTGCTCGGCGTTGAGCCCCGCCAGTTTGCCGACGGCGGTCATGTAGAAATAGTGCAGCATCCAGCCCGCTACGGTGGTGTAGAACATCATCAGCAGGTAGCAGCCGATGAGGGTGAAGTAGCCGTGGATGTGCCACTTCTGCCCCGGCTTTTCCAGCGCCTGATACGCCCGCACCGGACTTTTGCGGGAGGCACGTCCCACGGCGAACTCCATGGTCATGATAGGCAGACCCAGAATGACCAGAAAGATCAGGTAGAACAGTACAAAAGCACCGCCGCCACCCTGACCTGCAATATACGGAAACTTCCACACGTTGCCGATGCCGATGGCACAGCCTGCAGAAAGCAGAATAAAGCCCAGACGGGATTTCAGAGTTTCTCGTTCCATGATCCGATAACTCCTTACTTCTGCTTACGGGGTGTGTTTTTGCCCACGGGGCCGCGAGGACGGCGCTCGGCAGCCTTGGACTGCTGCGCAGCAGAACGGGTCTGTGCACGACCCTTGACCGCTGCGGCACGCAGACCGTTCACCTCAGCCTTAGTCAGCTCGCGGTAGGTACCGGGCTTGAGCATTCCCAGCTTGACCACACCCTCGGCGTTGCGCTTCAGGCGCACCACCTCAAGACCCACACTCTCGCACATCCGGCGAATCTCGCGGTTCTTGCCCTCTTTCAGGGTCATTTCCATCACGGTGCGGCCGGGCTCGTCAGTTACCACATTGATGGCACAGGGCATGGTCTTGGTGCCATCGTCCAGCACGACGCCGGAGCTCATCTTCAGGATCTGCGCTTCGTCTGCGCGGGGCTGGACGGTGACGCGGTAGAGCTTGGAGAAACGGTTGAAGTTGGACGAATAGTTACCGCCGATGAAGCCGGACAGTGCGCTGAGCACATCGGTGGTCGTTACGCCTGCCCGCTGGCAACGGGCAGCGTCTACTTCGACGGTGTATTGCGGGAACTTCGTGTCGAATGAAGTATAGGCCATTTGGATTTCGGGCCGTTGGTTCAGCGCGGCAATGAAGTTTGTTGTATATTTCTGCAACGTGTTGATGTCACCTCCGGCACGGTCCTGCACGTAGAGCTCGAAACCGCTACCCATACCGTAACCCATGATGGTAGGCTGGGCAAAGACGAAGAGCTTGGCCGACTTGATGTTGGCGGTGCGGCGATATATCTCGTTGATAACGGCGTTGATGTCGTCTTCGCTTCCAGTACGTTCCTCCCAAGGTTTCAGCCTGATAATGAGCATACCTCCTGAAGGTGCCTGTCCGCCCATCATGCTGTAGCCGCTCACGTTGGAGTAACGGTCTATCTGCGGGATGTCCTTGATGCACTTTTCCACTTCGGACATGGCTTTGACGGTCTGCGAAAGACTGCTGCCCGGAGGGGTCGTGACGTTCATGAAGATACAGCCCATGTCTTCGTCGGGCACCAGTCCGGTCTTGGTGGTCTTCATCAGGACTACCAGCAGGGCGATGCTGGCAACCAGTGCCGTTCCTACTATCCATTTGCGCCGGAAGAACCATTTCACTCCACCTTTATAGCGTAGGATGAGGCGGTTGAACGAAGCTTCGAAGGCCTGGTGGAAGCGGGAAGAAAAACTCAGTTTCTGGCCCGTAGAGGCATCGATATGTGGAGTCATGATGAGTGCGCACAGGGCCGGACTCAACGTCAGGGCATTGATGGCGGATATACCCACGGCTACGGCCATGGTCAGACCGAACTGCATGTAGAACGTTCCGCTGGTTCCTCCCATGAACGATGACGGAATGAATACGGCCATGAACACCAGTGATGTGGTGACAATGGCAGCTGCGATGCCGTCCATGGCTCCGGTAGTGGCCTTGTAGGGCGAGCGGACGCCTTCGTCAAACTTGGCCTGTACCGCTTCGACCACCACAATGGCATCGTCCACTACCGTACCGATAACCAGTACGAGGGCAAACAGTGTCAGCAGGTTAAGGCTGAAGCCGGCTACGTAGAGGAAAGCGAACGTTCCGACCAACGACACGATGATGGATACGGCCGGAATGATGGTGGAGCGGACGCTTTGCAGGAAGACATACACAACGAGGATAACCAGGATAATGGCTTCGACCAGCGTCTTTACCACTTCGTGGATGGAGGCATCGAGGAAGTCTTTGGTACTCATCAGGTCAGTCAGTACCAGGCCCTTGGGCAGTTCTTTGGCTATTTCTTCAGTCAGCTTGTCTATTTCTTGGATGATTTCGTTGGCGTTGGAGCCGGCCGTTTGCGAAATCATGCAGGTAGCTCCCGGATGGCCGTTTATCTCACTGTTGTAGGCATAGCTCTGTGCCCCCAGTTCCACTTTGGCGATATCTTTCAGGCGGAGCACTTCACCGTTGGCCAGGGACTTGATGACGATGTTGCCGAACTCTTCGGAGGTCTCGTAACGTCCGCGGTACTTCAAGGTGTATTGGTAGGTATTTTCAGAATCTTCGCCCAGCGTACCGGTAGCTGCTTCGACGTTCTGGTCGCCCAGAGCACTGATTACGTCATCGGGTACCAGCGAGTACTGGGCCATGATCTGCGGATTGAGCCAGATACGCATGGCGTAGTCGCCGCCCATCACATTGACGTTTCCTACGCCTGTGATACGCGAAAGACGTGGCTCTACATTGATTTTGAAATAGTTGTTGATGAAGGTCTGGTCGTAACTGTCGTCGGGGCTGTAGAGGGCCAGAATCTTCAGCATACTGTTCTGTCTTTTTTCAACAGTCACACCGATTTTGGTTACCTCGGCGGGCAGAAGACCTTCGGCTTCGGATACACGGTTCTTAGTGTTGATGGTGGCCATATCGGGGTCGGTGCCCTGTTTGAAATACACGGTGATGCTGCCCGAACCGTTGTTGGTGGCGGTCGAAGTCATGTAGGTCATGTTCTCCACGCCGTTGATGGCCTCCTCCAACGGTACGATGACGCTCTTTTGTACGGTTTCGGCATTGGCTCCCGTATAGCTGGTAGATACCATGACGGTAGGCGGTGCAATGTCGGGATATTGTTCCATAGGCAGGTTGAACAGGCTGATGAGGCCCAGCATCAGTATCAGTACTGATATGACGCATGCCAGGATGGGTCGGTCGATGAATGTTCTGAGTTTCATAACGTTTTCCTCCTTTCAGGTTTAGTTGGCAGAGGTGCTTTCAGGGGATGAAGTGCTTACGACAGTTCCTTCCTGTACCAATCCGGCTCCTTCAGCAATGATGGTGTCTCCTTCTTTTATCCCATCCTCCACGATGTACTCTTTCCCGTTGTTTATGGGGAATACGGTCACTTGTGAAGAGGTGGCCTTACCGTCTACAATCTTATAAACAAAAATTTTGTCTTGAATTTCATAGGTGGCTTCCTGGGGAATGATCAGTACATTCTCTTTCACATAAGGGAAGATAACTGTACCGTTACCACCGTTGCGGAGCATGTGTTCCGGATTGGGGAAGGTGGCCCGCAGGCTGACAGCTCCTGTACTGGTATCGATTGTTCCGCTGATGGCGTCGATGCGTCCTTTGTGGGAGTATGTCAGTCCGTCGCTGAGTTTCAGTTCCACTTCAGGCATCTGTTTCAAGGCTTCGTCGAGTGTCTTGTATTGACGTATCAGGGACAATATCTGACTTTCGGTCATGGAGAAGTAGACATACATTTCTTCATCGTCGGATACGGTGGTGAGCGGCGTAGTGATGGAGGCATCGACCAATGCTCCTACACGATAGGGGAGCATGCCCGACACTCCGTCTACCGGGCTTTTTACCTCGGTATACGACAGGTTGTTGCGTGCGTTCACTTCTTCTGCCTTGGCTTGTGCCAGGGTAGCTTCGGCTTGCAACAGGCTGTTGCGGGCAGTCTGCAGATCGAAGTCCGACACTACTTTTTCTTTGAAAAGCTGTTCTTTGCTGTTGGCTGTCAGGCGGGCTGTGCCTACGGATGCTTCAGCACTTTTTACGTTGGCGACAGCTATTTCCAGTGCCGCTTTATAAGGTACCTGGTCGATGATGACCAGTGTCTGTCCTTTCTTGACTTTGGCACCTTCGGCGATGCATACTTGGGTGATGGTACCGCTTACTTGCGGACGTATTTCCACGCTCTGCCGGCCGTTGATGACAGCTGTATAGCTTTGGCTGACAGTACGTGTTCCGCGTGTCACTTCCATTGTCTTGTAGTTTCCTCCATTCATGTCCTGAGGGGCATTCTTGCATGCGGTGGCAAGCAGGAGGCAGAGGCTCCATGCACTTGCCCGTAAAAACATTCTTTTCATTCTTAATTAACTTAATCCGTTTGATTGATGGGCGCAAAGTTATCGGCAATGTGAGGCCTTCTTCTGGTTTCATTTCACTTTTGATTGGTTTAAAATCGCATATTACCACTTTTTTGCTTTATAATTTTTAATAAGTGAAAAAAGGCTTCGGCCTGTCGTGTCTTTCCTTTATATTTACCGGCAAATCGGACGAGAAGTCGTTGAAAATACAGCCATGAAGAGAGAGCCGGCGTAGATTAGGAATCATAAAAAATGGAGCGAATGAAGAATCTGGCAGAAGACGTTCATGGCTGGCTTTCCAAGGGAATGCCTGCGGGTGGAAAGGTGGAAGTGGCCTCTTATGGTCATGAAATAGTGATGGCAAGACTGGAAGGTGAGGCCATGAAATGGGCACTGGACATTCCTGATGACGGTTACCATATCAGTTTGCTTATGATAGGAGGCGAACTTCATCTGACGTTGAACGGTGACCGTATGGGATTCGTTTCACCCGTCTATATTGACTTTATTGATTCCAATCGTTGGGAGAATGTCCATATGGATGGTTGCTTGAAAGCATATCTGTTGGTGGTGGAACGGAATTTCTTCCACGAGGTAACTGTCAAACTTCGTTCCCGAATCTCTGAAAAAATGATGGAATATGTCCGTAGTCCCTTTGTCTTGTTGGAGCAGGAAGAGGCAGAGCGTTTGGGGGAACTTTCTTCTGTCTTGTTCGGGGTAATGCTGGGAGGCAATGATGTTTTCCATAGGGAATTGCTGCAGAGCCTTTTGTCTTCCTGCCAGTGTGAGTTATGGAATACGATTTTCCGTCGCCATGAGTCTGTTTACGGAGCGGAAGAATCTTATCATTGGGGTGACACAGTTTCTCATTTTCTATATCTGGTCCACACTTTCTGTTGCGAACGCCACGAAGTGAACTGGTATTGTGAACAATTGGGCGTGTCGGTCAATGCGTTGAATGCTGCCTTGAAAAGGCTGTATGGAAAGACTGCACGAAGTATAATCGATGAATTGCTTCTGACTGAAGCCAAAGTGGCTTTACGCAATCCGGGATATAGTGTGCAGGACGTATCCGACCAGTTATGTTTTAGTGACCAGTCTGCTTTCGGCAAGTTTTTCAAACGTTGTTGCGGAGTGTCGCCGGCTCTCTTCCGCCGTGAACTGGAGAAAGAAAAAACGCCGCAATAGACCGGTGGAATGTCTATTTATTCCAATTTTTTAAAAGCTGCTCCATTGCCTGGCGGATATTCTCTTGGGCTGTATGCTTTTGCATGGCTACGCAGAGCGGCATGTCTTGAGGGGTAGTGGCGCATACATGGTAGAATCCGGCTGCATGCAGTTCTTCTTCGTTTGCAATTTGTCCTGCTATCAGAGCAATGGGAATGCCTGCCCGTACAGCTTCGTGCAGTACTCCTGCCGGAACTTTTCCCATCAGGGTCTGTCGGTCGGCACGTCCCTCGCCTGTAATGATCAGATCGGCCCCCTTTATTTTGTCTTGAAAACCGTTGGCCTCCAGCAGCAGGCTGATGCCTGGACGTAAGTCGGCATGCAGGAAGGCGGCCAGCGCGCCGCCCAGTCCGCCTGCGGCTCC
>ERZ779877.1579-NODE-1579-length-18890-cov-3.238227_pt1 | contig 18890 bp, 2 predicted proteins | sample MGYA00511556_ERZ779877 | MGnify/ENA primary metagenome ERZ779877 (study PRJEB29588, sample SAMEA2159338) | human gut metagenome | biome: human gut; feature: human-associated habitat; material: faeces | place: Denmark | collected 2008/2010 ...
CTGCCTGTCGTCATCTGCTTCCAGTCGCTGGTGCTGGACATGGCGGGCAATGTGGGCACCCAGTCGCTGGCCGTCACCATCCGCGTGCTGATGGATGAAAGGCTGACGGGCAGGCAGAAGCTCGGTCTGGTCTTCAAGGAAATGCGCGTCGGCTTTTTCAGCGGCCTGCTGCTCGGCCTTCTGGCGCTCGTGTTCATCGGGCTGTACGTCTGGCTGCTCAAGGGCAAAACGCTGTTCTATGCCCTGTGCATCTCCGGGTGCGCGGGCGCGGCGCTGGTGCTCTCCATGGTGCTTTCCAGCCTTGTGGGCACCGCTGTGCCGATGTTCTTCAAAAAGATTCACATCGATCCCGCCGTGGCTTCCGGCCCGCTGATTACGACCGTCAACGATTTGGTTGCCGTCATCGCATACTATGGGCTGGCGTATATTCTGTTCTTTCAGGTGCTTCATCTGGTGTAATTCGCTCCGTCTCTTTTTTCCCAAAACATTGAACCCCTTCCGCGGCCGCCCGGCCATGGAAGGGGTTCGTTTGATATACCTGTGTTTGAGCGGTTACTCGATGATCTCAAAATCATCGTCGCCGAAGTCGTTCCCGCCGTCGATCTTCATGTCGTCGTCAAGGTTCAAACCGCTCTGCACCTCGTCCGGCGCCGTTTCAACCGGCTCGGCGATATAGGCGTAAAGCACCGCTTCCGGCCAGTTGATCTCCGAGCCGGCGTAGTAGTTTTGCAGCCAATTCGTGTGGAAATCAAAGTAAACGTTGGAATAAATCGGCATCGTCGGCAGAAGCTCGTTGTAATCCTTCTGGAACTCGATCCACTTCTGCTCGTAGGTCAGCGCGTCGTATGGCTCAGTCTTGTGCATGTCCCAAGTCATGTCGATAAGCTGCTCATCGGTCATGCCGCTCGTGTTCATCGCGCCCACAAAGTCGGGATCATCGGTGAACGTCATGAACGGATCAAACGTGGAAACGAAATTCGTCGCCATGAAATTCATGTCGTACAGCCGCTCGCCATCCTCACGGTAATAATCGCTGAGCATTTCGTTAAAGCTGACCTCATGCACAACCAACTCGATACCGACCTGCGGCAGCGTTTCGCCGAACTGATCGACGACCAGCTGTGCGAAATCGTTGTCCTTCACCTGCGCAAAGTCGAGCGACAGGCGCATCAACTCGCCGTCCACATCCTTGCAGCGCACGGCGTCGCGCGTTTCGTCAAACGGCTCTCCGTTTTCGTTCAGCGTCCAGCCGTCTTCCTCCAGCAGCGCTTTCGCCTTGCCCAGATCAAGCGTATAGGGATTCAGCTCGTCGAGGTTCAGCGCATCCCAGACTTCTTCTTCCTCCGGGGTAATGCCTTCCGGGCGGATGGTGCCCATCGCCGCCAGCGTCATCCACTGGCCAAGGCCGTAATAGCCGTTGACCGTCACGCCATAGCCCTTGAGCGCGTCGCGCACAAAGCTGTCCGCGTCAAAGCAGTAGTCAATCGCCTGCCGCACCGCCTTGAACTGCTGCGGCCCCTGCTCGCAGGCAAAGGCGCAGAAGCCATATCCCAGACGCGCATAGTTCAGCAGCGAATAGCCTTCGCTGAGCATCGGGCGCATGCTGTTGACCACGTCGCCATCGACCACTTTATTCAGCAGGTCGATTTCGCCGCTTTCCAGCTTCTCCTTCATGTCCTGCGGCAGCACCGGGACGAGCGTCACCGTGTCAATCACGGGACGCACGCCCTCATAGTTGCCGACGTAAAATTCGTTGATCGCGAATTCCACCGTGCCGCTTTCGCGGTCATAGCTGACCAGCTTATACGGCCCACAGGTCAGATACGGGTGGGACAGATACCCGTTTTCCGCGTCCAGCACCGTGCTTTGCAGCAGCTCCGCCGTAAAGACCGGCTCGACTGCCGTTTCGTCGATATTGGCGATATACGCGCCCTCTCCGTCGTCGCGCACCTCGCATCCGGGCGCAATCACGCCGATTGGATACGGATAGACGGACAGATACGACAGCTCGTAGAAATACGGTTCATACTGCGCCTTGACCGTCACGCTGAACGTCCGCTCGTCGATGAGCCGCACGCCGGAAAACACGTCCGTCTCTCCCGCGCTAAACGCCTCATAGCCCACAACGTGCGCATAAGCGCCCGTGTTTGCGCCGAGGGCCGCAAACTGCGGCGAGGTCAGCAGCAGATAGGAAAACACGTAATCCTCCGCCGTCACCGGGGTGACGCCGTCGTTGTAGGTCAGGCCGTCCACAATGCGGATGGTGTAGGTTCTGCCCGCTCTCGTATCAGCGGATTCCAGCGAATCCACGACCATCGGATCGGTCGTGAATTCAAGCTGGTTCATCCATACGATGGGGTTGTAGCCGTGGAGCATGCAGCGCACGTCGATGTCGCTGGTGTTGTTGCCAAACTGCGTGGTGAAAAAGCTTCCGCTGACCTTCGTCGAGTTGCCGACGGTCAGGCGCGTAGGCTCTTCGCTCTCCGGACGCATCGTCAGCGCGATTTCAGCGACGGTCGGCGCGGTTTCGGTCTGCATCTCTTCCCCTGCCGCACTCACGGAAGCCATGAGCAGCAGGCAGAGCGCTAAAATGAGTTTTTTCATGGCAAAGTCTCCTTCTTGATGGCCTGCGTATCAGGGAAGCGGGGGCGCCGCTTTTAGTTGAAGCAGTCGCCCTCGTTCATGTTGATACCGCCGCCCAGAGGCACGCCGAGGTCGTCAAGAATGGTCAATCCGCCGCGACGTCTGTTCTCCGGGTCAACCGGGACAAAGCCGTCGTCAATGCGGTGCGTGTTGATGACCGTGAAGGTCGTTCCGCGCGTCACGACGCTGGCCGTATAGCCCTCCGGCACATCGTTTTCCACAACGTCGTAGTCATACGCCTCGCCGTTGTCGTCAACCATCGGCAGCTGCGTAAGCGTCTGCGTCCAGCGGTTCGCCGCGTTCAGCGTCAGCGTGGTGATCGTCTGTCCGTTTCTCGTCACATCGACCGTCACGCTCTGCGGACGCAGCTTCTGCGCGTCATTCGCGTCGTTCCACGCCTTGCGCACAATCAGGTCGGTGTACGCCTGCGTCATCGTGTTGACAAACGCCGCCATATGCCCGGTTCCTTTGATCGCGCCTTCGCTGCCCGTAGAGCTTACGCGCATATCCTGCGCCGCGCGCTCAGTGACGGTGTAGCTCGTGCCAAGCGGAATGCCGCTGAGCGTGACGCTCTCGCCGTGGCTCAAGCGGATGCTCGCCGCGCCGCCGTTAAAGTACAGTCTGCCCGTTTCGCCGCTCGTCCTGGTCGTGCGCAGCGTTCCGGTAAAGTCCTCGCCGTCCTCAAGCGTCAAGGCGATGTCAAAGACGAACTGCGTATCGGGAATCTCCGCGCCGCCGATGGCTTCAACCGTCTTGGTGACGGTCAGCGCGCCGTAACCCGGATTGGCTCGCGTGTTGAGGAAGGTTGCGCGTACCGCCGCCGTTTCCACCACGCCGACAGCGCCGGTGCTCGTGGTCGTGTAGCGATCCGCCGTGTAATCCGCTTCGGAGACCGTGTAGCTCGTGCCGGACGGAATGCCCAGAATCGTGAGCGATTCGCCGCCCGCAACGCGAACCCGCGCCGTCACGCCGCCCGCCGCATTGTCCTCAAAGGCAACCGTGCGGCCGCTCTGCGTGAGATACGTGCCTGCCAAAGCGATATTGTCGTTTCGGCTCAAGGTAACGGTAAATTCAAACTCGCGCCCGAATTCCGCCGTTCTGCCGTCCAGGTTCTTGACGATTTCAAGGCTTCCGGTGTCGCGCGTGTTCACGAAGCGGAGCGTATCGCCCGCGTCGGTCATCACGCCGCCCTGTTCGCCCTGACGGACGACATAGCCCTCGGTCTGATAGCCGTTTTCATCCTCGATCACCGTGTAATGGGTATCCACGAGGATATTGCCGATGGTCACACCGCGCTCCTCGCCCGTCGCCGCCGCGCCGTCCGCCATATCCACGGTGACATGCGCTTCGTCGTAGGTGAAGCCGTTTTCCGTCCGGGTTTCAAGCGTCAACGCCTTTCCGTTCAGCGTCGGCCGGTTGTCGCCCGTCAGCCGGACGCCATCCTCGCGCCAGAGCCGCACCGTGAAGCCGAAGCTCGTGCGCACCGCGTTGCTTACGGCCACGCGGTCGTTATAGCCCGTGCCCTCCAGCTTCTTGATGATTTCCAGCGCGCCGACATTGCGCGTGTTGGTGAAGACTGCGTCGCCGGTCAGCGCATCCGCGATGGTTCCGGTCACTTCGCTGCCGTTCACCCGGCCGTTCTGCGTCGAAACCGTGAGATAATAGCCGTCCTGCGCGTCAAACACCTCGCGCACCGCGTACCGCGTGCCCTTGAGGATGTTTTCCACATTCAGGCTGCCGACGCGCGCCGCCTCCGTCACCGGGATGGAGAGGCTGAGCGTCACCGTATGGTTCTTCGCGTCCACGGTCATGTTCTTCGGGGTCTTGCCATCCACCGTGGGCAGGTTGTTTGTCTGCGTAAGATCGATCCAATCCGCATAGGTCAGCGTGGCCGAGAAGCTGAATACGGCTCTGCCGTTTTTCTCGAACTTCACCGCGTTGCCGACCGCGTTCTTGGTTACGCTCAACACGCCGACGTTGCGCTCGTTGGTGAACGCAGCCGCCGCATCCGACGTCTGGCTGTTGACCGCCGCCGTCTGCGTACTCACCGCTTCATAGCCTTCCGCGGTGTAGTCGTCCTCGGCCACCGTCGCCGTCGTGCCGTAGAGCACGTCCAGCAGCGTTGCCGTCTGGCCGCCCTTGAGCGTCAGCACATATTCGCCGTTCGCATCGCGCGCAACGGTCGTCTGCACGTCCGCCTTGTTCGCTTCGCGGATGACCACGTCATACGCGTCGCGCTGGGTTGCCATGTCGAACCGCGCGTTTTCGAGCTTCATGCGGAACGTGAACTCCTTTTCGCCGTCCGTCGCGTTGCCCTTGAGCGCCTTGCTCAGCGCAAGCGTGCCGCTCTCGCGCGTATTCGTGAACGTCATGGCCTCTTCGCGGCCCGCTTCGTTCACCACGTCGATGATGCCAAAGGCGTTCTGCGGCGTCTGGGTCGTGTAGCCGTCGTCCGTATAGTCGCGTTCGACAATCTCATAGTGCGTATGCGCCGGGATGTTGGTGATGCTTGCGCTCACCGGCTGTCCGTCCGCGCCCATGGTGATGCTCACCGTTCCGGCGTAAACGTCGTGCCCGTCGCGCTGCTCGTTCGTCTTCGTCAGACCGTCCACGCCGCTGGGCATGGTGCTCGTCTGCGCGTTCAGCAGGTCGAGGTTGTGTTCATTCCACAGCTTCACGTCAAAGGTGAACGTCTTGCCGTAGCCCTTATCGCTCCCCGTTCCCGCAAGCGCTTTCGTAATCTCAATCGATCCGATATAGCGCTCGTTGGTGAACGTGTAGCCGATGATATTCGGCTTTTCGTTGATCTCCGTTTGGGTCGTTTTGAGCGTGTAGCCCTCGTCTTCGTGCTTCTCGCTCATCGCTTCCGTCACGATGATATCCGCGCCGTCCGGAACGTCATCGATCACCGCCGTCTCGCCCTTCTTCAAGGAGATAGTCTGTACGTCCCTCCGTCTGAAATCGATCGTTTCCGTTCGGCCGTTCACCGTGTAGGTGTACTCGCGGTAAACCGCCTCATCGGACAGCGCATCGTCCTTCTTTTCGATTCTGACGTTAAAGTCAAACGCATCGTCCTCGTTGGCCATTTGGCCGAGCACGTTCTTCGTGATACTCACGCTGTGCGTGTCGCGCACGTTGGTGATCTGAACCGAGGAGGCCGTTTCTTTCGAAATCTTTCCCTTGTTCTTTTCGGTCGTGCTGCTGTTCCCGTCCGCATAGCTGACGGTAAAGCCCATGTTGCGATACGGCTGTTCGTCCTCGACAACGGCGTAACTCGTCCCTTCCGGCAGGTCATCAAAGGTCACGACCTCGCCGTTATGCAGGCTCAGCCTCAGCGTCACCGCCTGGCCGACCTGCTCCTGCTTCACCGGATACGTGGTCTTTTCGCCCTCGCTCGGCATATTCGAGCGGCCGACGTGGCCGTTCAGCGACACCGTCTCGTTTTCCAGCGTCAGGGTGACGCCATACGTTTCCATACCCGCCGCCAGGCCCTTGCCCACGCCCGTGCCCGTCGCGGTCTTGCCGATTTTCAGCTTGCCCGCGCTGCGCACGTTGGTAAACAGCGCCGTCTGGTTTTCGGCGTTCACAACCCTGTTCGGCGTAGACTCGCCAAACTTCTTGTCCTCATCGTAATAGGCCGCATAGCCCCACTCCGCGAAGCCGTCGTTTTCGGTTACCGTGTAGCTTGCGCCATAGAGGATGTTGCCAATCGTCACGTTGGCGTCGGGTTTCGTCTGCGAAACAGCGATCCGGATGTCCTTAATCGTCACCGTGCGTTTTTCAATTTCAACGGTCATTTGGCTGCCCACCGGATTCTTCGGCAGATTGTCCGCGTCCTTCAAATCCACGTCAGCCGGATAGGTGATCGCCGCAGTAAAGCTGAACTCGCGCTCGTTGATCGGATCTTTGCCTTCGATCTTCTTGCGGATCGTAAGCGAACCGACGTTGCGGACGTTTTTCAGTTCAACCTTGGCTTCCTTGTCCGTGGCTATCTCACCGCTTCCGCCGGACGTATAGGCGCTTGCGTCGATGTTGTAGCCCTGCGCCCGCTCGTCCGTCTCCTTGACGATGTAGGTCGTGCCGACCGGAATATCTTTGATCGTCACCGTCTGGCCGTCGCGGATCTTCAGCGTCGCTTCGCCGTTCTTCACGGTCAGCTTCGTCTCCGCCGCGCCATCCATCATCGGATAATCGCCATCCACCGGCACAATATCTTTATCTTTGCGGCTGAGTACGATTTTCACGGTAAACGCGTCGTCGCTCAAAACCTTGTTGCCCGTCGTCGTCTTGGAAATCGTCAGATCGCGGCGCGCCAGTTTGTTCTTCAAAACGATGCTTCCGTCCTCGCCGCCGGAGATCTTCGCTTTCGGGGTCAGATGGCCCTGTCCGTCGTCTTCAAGCGTCACGGTCACAGTGTACTTCGTCTCGTCGTAGGTCACGCCGTCGAAAGCGGGCGTATCCACCTCTTCAATCTGATAGGTGTACGTCATGCCTTCCCAGTCGCGCTGTGTCCAGCCCGTCTCCGGAATGGTCGCGTAGTTCATCGTCAGGTCGAATTTTCCGTTTTCATCCGCCTGCACAAAGACCGCGTTCTCCTCGACTGTGACGTTTCCGCCCGCCGCAACGCGTTTGGTCAGGTTCGGGTCATCCGGACTGGTGACCCGGATGCGGAAGAGGTTGGCATACCGCTCCAGCTCAACCTGCGTTCCCTCATCAAAGACCTTCTTCTGCGCCGTGAGCATATACGTGCCCGCCGCGCTGTACAGATCGGTCGCCCTCACGCTATAGGTCTTTCGGCTGTCGGCCTTAAAGTCGCCGGGCAGCGTGTTCATGCCTTCCAGCACGAAGCAGCTGTGCTTTTCGCCGCCGATTTCAACCTCGTCGTGCGGCGCAATGCCCTCTCCGCTGAACGTCGCGCCCGTGCTCAGATACGGCGCGGGAGCGCTCGTTTCAACAACCAGATAGCTGTCCGCATAGGTCAGATACGCGCTCTGCGTGCTGACAAAGCTGTACACATTGCCGCTCGACGTCATCTTGCCGACCTTCTTCGCCGCCGAAACCGCGGTCAGATTGCCGAGTTCCTCCGTCGTATACGGGCCGTAAATCGCGAACACCGCATCGGAAACATTCGCTTTGTTGTCCGCCATCTTGATGATTTTAAGGTCGCGCACCGGCACGAGGCCGACGTCCACCTGCGGATAACCCAGCTGGTCGTTCTTCACCATCTCTTCGGTGGGCACCGGCAGATAGAACCACTTGGTCGCCGCGCTGCCGTTTCCATCGGCCACGAAATCGCTGTCCTTATCGGAGGCGATGGCCACGAAATCGCTGTCCGCATCGGAGGCGATCGGGTTGTTCACGCCCTTCCTTGTGACCATGAAGCTTTTCGGAATGCCGCTCAGCGCAAGCTGATACGTATAGCGTTCCGAACCGGACAGGTTGGTCGCCACAACGTTCCCGTCCGAATCATTCGGATCGTTTTTCAGGCCGGCACGCTTCACCGCCGCAAACAGCTCGTTAAACTGATAGCTGCCGTCGGTGATCGTCTGCGTCTGCGTCGTCGGGCGGTAACGGTTATACCGCTGGCTGAGCTGCATGGTCAGCTGCTTGCCTTCGCCCGTGTACACGTAATTCGGTTCGACCGACAGGTCTTTGGACTGAATGCCGTCGCCGTTGAAGTCGATCCAGACGCGGTTGCCCAGCCATACTTTCTCCGGGATGATCGCCACGCGCGTCACGTCGCTCGCCACGCCGCTGTGCTGGTCATAGCTGAGCCGCGCAATGTTGTTTGCCGTCGTGAAGTAAACGGAAGAATCCGTCACCTCAGGCGCAGAGCAGGTGTATTCAATCAGCACGCGCTCCTTGGCCGCCAGCGGCTGGGTCAGCATCACGGCAAAGCCGTGGACATCTGCCGGGGCCATGCTCGTCTTCCAGCTTTTTCTGATGTTGTCGGCGCCAAAATAGTCGTTATAGGTATTCCGGTTCTGAGACGTGATCTTCTCCTTCGTGAAGTAGACTGTGTAATCTTCGCCGGATTTGAGTTCCGTGGAGCTTCCGTCCGCCGCGTATTTGGTCACGCTGATGGCCGTGCTCTCCAGCGCCACATCCCATTTGGAATCTCTGGTGCTGCTGTCGTTTCGCCAGTCGTCCGTGTGCGGCAGTTCGTCCATCACGGCGACGTTGGCTGCCGGCGAGAGCGACGGGTTCTCCACCAGAATTCTGTAATAGATCCGGTTGATTTCGTTGTCCTTTTCGGTCTTCGCGCCGGTCACGGCCACGTTCGACCCGCTGACAAATTTGTTCTTGCCGGTAATCGTGCCCGCCACATACTTGGAAATCGTCAGCGCGGAAGGCTCCGCCGACCTGTGCTCAGCCTTCGCCGAAATGCCGTGCTGGCCTTCAAAGCCGGGCAGTTCGCCGCTCTGGCTGTCGCCGGGCTGCTGCTTCACCATGCCGGTGATCTCGTTGCCCGCTTCATCGACAAACGGCACGCCGAAGGGGTTCTTCGTGTTCTTCACGGTCTGCACGCCGCTCATCGCATAGGCGATGTTGGCATCCATGCCCGTGTTGTGCGCGATAATCTGCTCCAGAATGCGTTCGCCGACGAACAGCGCGTCCACCGTCAGGGTGATCTTCTGGCCCGCTTCCAGCCGGCCGTCGCCCCGGACCACAACCGTGTAGCCGTCCTGGGATACCGTCGTCGTCAGCTTCAGCGCGGCGTTGTCGCTCGTCGCTTCCGCCTTCACGGCCATGGCCTGACGCGGCAGCGTATCGACCAGAATCGGCGCCTCGATTGCGGGCAGGTTCTCCGCCTGACCGCTGATATTCTCAAAGACAATCGTATAATGCGCGCCGGAACCCGCGCTCACCGTCAGACTCTTGCTCTTGGGGTTGGTGGCTTCCGCTTCCACGGTCACGACATAGTCGCCCGTGTTCGGGTTCTGCACAATCTCCGCGCGCTGCACCTGTTTAGTGATTCTGGCTTTCGGCAGGCCGATCGACGAATCCGCATCGCAGTTCGCCGCATCCGTATAGGTCTTGCTGACGCTCTCCTGCGACTTCGCGCCGATGGCATAGGCCAGGTTGAGGCCCGCCGTATTGCGCACACCGCAAACGCGGTCGATTGCTTCGTCGGATTTCTGATGGAAGCGCATCGTCACCGCAATCGGCGTAACCTGCCTGAGGCCCGCAGGGATATCCCGGCCGTCCCGCATATGATACGCGATCTTGAAGCCCGTGTAGATGCAGTCGCCGTCTTCCGCTTTCAGGGAAACGTCCGCGCCGCTGTCGGTCACGTCGATGTTCGACTGAATCAGCGTCTCCTGCGTGCCGATCAGGCCGTAAACATCCGCATAGATTCTGTCGCCTTTCGCCGCCGTGCCATAGGCCTCCTCCAGCTGCGCAAAGCTCATCTTGCCGACGGTCACGCTTTCCACAAAGTGCTGCGTCTGCACGGTTTCCTCGCCGCCGTCGAGCCAGCCGCTCTTATTGCCGTGCGCGTCCACCGTCTGATATTCGACCTTGTTGTCCGTAATCACGAAGCTGCTCATCGGGTAGCGGATTGCGTCGTTCGCGTCCGCCGCGCCGCTGTCGCTCGTCGTCTTCCGGATTTCAAAGGTCACCGTCTGCCAGCTTCCGTCCGCCTGCGTGTTTTGCAGGTTGCCCAGCTTTCCGTCGGCCTCGCCGTTGACCGCCGAAACGGTCTTATCCAGATACGGATCGCGGTTCGGGATGTTGGCGAACGCCGCCGCGGCAAAGCCGCCTTTGTTCGTCAGCTCCGCTTCTGCCTCCGTGTGCCACGGCATGCCTGCGGACTGCGAAGCCTCGGTTTCGATATAGCCCGCCGGAGTCGTCGTTTCCGCGAAAGCGTAATTGCCGCGCTCGACATACGACGTGATGACATAGGTATACCGATACCCCTGCTCGTCCGTGTAATACGTTCTGTCCTTCGCAAGCGTATACGTCTTTTCGCCGATTTCAAGCGTCTGCGGCGCTTCCGTCCTGTCTGCGGCGGTCGGTTCGAGGTTCGCAAACGCATAGCTGTGCGTCTCGTCCGTGCCGTCCGTCTCCGCCGCGCTGAACTTCGCGCCGACGACCAGCGCGCTCCTGTTTTCATAGTCGCGCTTGAGGATCACCAGTCTGCCCTTCGGCTCGTTATATGCGTTGAAGTGCAGCGTGCTGAACAGCTCGTTCGGATTGGCCATCAGCTCTTTGCCTGTGACGACGGTATAATAGCCCGCCTCGCCGTCAAGCTCAGAAACATCCTGCTCGGCCGTGCTGTGGTTTGCGTCCGTCTTTTTGAAATCGTAATAGGCCTTGAAGCCCCGGCTCACCGGGTTCAGGTACGGCTTGTCGGGATCGTCGCCGATCGCGCCCGCGTCCGGCTGCTCAAAGACGACATACGCCTCGCCCTCTTCGAGCCTCGGCAGATACGGGAACAGCACGTCGCCGTTTGCGTCGGAGGTCACCGTCTGGTACAGATACGGCTGTCCGTCGCTAAGCAGAACATCGCGCAGTTCGCCGTCCGCGTCTTTCTTCTTGATGTGAAGCACAGCGCCTTCGACAACCGGCGTATCATCGTCGCGGTGGCTGCTCACGCTGCCGAACACGCGAACCTGAATGGATACGCCGCGCGTATTCATCATCGGAATCGTTTTGGCCACGATGCCCGCCGCCAAACCAATCGGCTTGTCATACGCCAGCTGATAGCTGTAATCCGGCGCGGAAATCTCTTCGACCCAATAGGTGTACGGCGTGCCTTCCGTCATCGCGTCTTTCGGCGCATAAACTTTGTTCAGCTGCACCATGCCGTTCTCGTCGGATTTGAAGCGCGCCGCGTTTTCACGCGTGCCCGTCCAGTCGCCAAACGGCGTGTCGCTTTCACGACCCGCATAATAGCGCTTATTGTTCTGCTTGTCCCGCGTATACAGCGAGAAGAAGCAGTTTTCCAGCGCAGTCGGCGTTTCGCTTTCGCTCAGACATTTGGTCTTCTCAATCTGACCCGCCATCAGCGTGCCGGCGTTGACAAAGTCAACCTTCATCTGGCGCTGAACGTCCATCGCGTTGTAACGCGTGACGGTCACGTTCCGGCTGCTGGTGATCCAGCCGTTCGCGACGGTCGTGCCGTTGTAAACCGGCGTCTCCGTTTTTCCATTCTGATAGGCCGCGGACTTGGCGAACCAGTAGCCCGCGTTTTCGTCCGTGCTTTCCACAACGGTGTATGCGCCCGGATCGAGCCGCACGACGATGGACTGACTCCGTTTAGTCTCGGTGAAGCCGCCGAGCGTAATCGGCTGCGCCACCTTCTGCCAGCTTTCGGTTCCATTGGCATAGACGCGCATTTCCAGCTCGGCCGCTTCCGTCGTCCCCTCCTTATAGACATAGAAGGCGACGCTTTTCGGGATGTTCTGCGTCCGAGAAGGCTCAAACGTCTTGGTGATTTCCAGATACGCGCGCGGCGTGTTGGTCACATCGATGGTGTGACCGGTGATCGTCACGCTGTTGTTCGCGTCCTGACGGCCCGGGTCGCTCCGATTTTTGAGCGTTGCGGAAGCGAGGAGCTGAACTTCGCTCGTGTAGCTCTTGCTCTTCCCGCTCTTGTCCAGATGCTTGTAATCCTCGTCGCAGATGACGCGGAACCACGTCGTAAACAGCTGCCCCGCGTTCACCTGTCCCTGCGGAATCGTCTCGACCAGCTTATACCAGCCGGAATACAGGCCGTCAAACGTGATTTCGCCCGTTTCGGCGTCCGTTGTACCCGTACGCGGCAGATACACATAGCCGATCTGCGGATAGTTCAATTTGCCCTCGAACTCGTCCTGCGATTTGAACGGGCAGAAATACAGGGCAAAATTCGCCGCAATCGGCTTCAAATCCGTCGTATAGCCGCTCCGATCGCTGACCTTGTGAAGGGTGACGCTCGTCGTCGCCGGGTTGTAAACCGTAATCGGTTTGTCAGCCTTAACGTCCGCGCCCGCGATCGTCAGCTTTCCGCCGTTGAGCAGCTTGAAATACCGGTTGACCACAGCGTTCGGATTCCAGTATTTAGCCACCGGCGTTTCATCCAGCGCCTCGGCAATCGCGTACTCGGCCTTCGGATAATTGCCCGCCTCGCTCGTGCGATAATCCCAGATCGGCAGGCTGAAAATGACCTCGCCCTTTTCGTTCGTGGTCTGTCGCGTGTTCGCCAGCGCGTTTCCGTTGCTGCTCAGAACCGCGCTCTTGCCATCGGAATAACCAATCTGAATCGGCGCGCCCTTGACCAGCTTTTCATCCGCGTCCCGCTTGATGACGGTCAGCGAATGGAAACGCGTATTCGTGGAGCAGACGGCAATCTGGCTCTTGTACTCGCCCGTGGTGAACGTCAGTCGGTTGGCCGACGTGCCGTTCACCTTCTCGCCGTCAAGCACAAAACCGCTCTTGTCGGTCTGCACGCCCCCGATTACCGGCGCGGTTGTCTCTTCAATCGTGAACTTCGTCTCGCGCGGCAGCTGCACCGTCGTCTCATAATGGTTCGCGTTGTTCAGCGTGACACGGGTATACACCTTGCCTTTTGCATCCGTGATGGTGTAAACCGCATCCGTGCTTTCCTCTCCGCCGTAATAGCTCTCGCCGTCCACATACTTGGCGACCGTCAGATAGGTCATCTCGCCGAGGATGTTCTTGATGGCGTTGTGCTTTCCGTCTTTGTTCAGATAATCGTCTACAACCGTCACGTAATCCGCACCCTGCGGATTCTGGACAGCCTTCACATGCAGGGCATACCGCTCCTGCATATAAACCATGTTAATCGGGTAATCCTTCTCGCGGAGGATGAAATCGGCCTCGTAGAAGGGTTGTCCGTTTTCATCCTTGTCCAGCTTCACCGGGTTATCCGGATTGTCCGCCCCGCCGTTTTCCGTATAGAGCGTCTCCAGCGAAACGGTGATGCTCACGCCGTAGCCCGCGCTCATACCGCTCTCGCAGCCTGTGACAAATTCTGTGCTGAACGCGCCGCCGCCCGTGACGGCCTCCAACAGGCCGTTCGCGTTTTCGCGCGCAAGCAGGAGTTCAAAGGTCACGCCCGCCAGCGGCTTAAGCTCGCCGACCCGGTTGTTGTCCTTCGCTTCGGTGGACGGCCAGTATTCCTTATCCAGCTTCACTTGGAACAGACCCTTGAACTCGGTCTCCCCGCCGCTCAGCACATCGGCCTCGTTGTATGCGTCCACTTCCGTCACGGCATTGACCTCTGTCGCCGCAGCAGACCCCCCCCCGCCGTAGACCTTCTGATAGCCGCCTGCGTGGTTGATCTTCACCTCCCGGAACAGGAAGGTATATTCGCCGACGTCGTCGCCCAGCTCAAAAGCGTCCGTCATGAACGCGCCCGTGCCCATGCCGCTCGCGCCGGTTTCATAGGTGATTCCGTCAGTAATCAGTTTGCTCTTCTGCGGTTCGGCGGTGAAAATAGCTTCCAGCTCCGCTTCCGAGCCAGTATATGTGCCTTTTTCCACCTTCTGTCCCGCCTGCGGCGCTTCAAACTTGCTGTTGCGGGCCAGCAGTTCGCGCTGTTTTTCCGTCAGGTCGCTCGTGCGGATGGCGTAAACCTCAAACTGGCAGTAATCCAGCGGCTGCGGCTCGCCGACGACAACGCCTTCCGTCGCGCCGTCTGCAAACTGAACCGTGTAGCCGATCTTGTTCAGCTTCAGCTGCACATAGTCCTTGTAATTGGTGATGCTGCTCTGACTGTCGTTCTGATTATCGGTCTCTTTGCCTGTCAATTCAACATAGTTGAAGTTATCCAGCACATCCTGATAATCGTGCGGCTCTTTGTTGTTGTACTCCGCGTTTTCGCTGTGCGGATGATCCGAATTTTTGGCATAGGCGCAGTATCCGTCCGGAACTTCCGTTTCCACGAGCACATAGTGCTTGAGGCCGTGCAGATCGGAGATCGTCGCAGTCGGGTTCGTCATGTTGAACGACTCAACCTGTTCAAGCGTGCCGTCGTCCTTCACTTCGTAGAGCGTCATCGTCGCGCCCGTCAGCGGATACTCCGGCGCGTTGCCGCGCTCCAGCTCATATTCCTTCCGGTAGTTCAGGCTGACGTTGAGAGCGGCCTTCGGCTCATTTTCAAACGTCAGCGTCTGGCTGGCATTTTCGTCCAGTTTGAACTGCTGCACGTCTTCCGCCTTGAAATACCTCTGCGCCGCCTGCTCCTGCTTCACCGTGTACGTCAGCGCCGTGGTTTTGTCGTTCGGATCGCCGTAAATCGGCAGGCTGGACAGCTTAAACGCCTGACTTGCGCCCTTTTTGCCCGTGTAAACCAGCGTGTTCGTCGTTTTGTCGAGCTCAAAGCCGGTTTTCAGCAGCGCCCGATAGGCATAGCTGTCCTCCGCGAGGTTCGACGCGCCCACCGAGACCGTGAACTTCGCCAGATCCGCCGCGTTCACATAATCGATGGCCGCGGGCTGCGTGCCCAGCTTTTCCTTCTTCTCGTCGCACAGCTCAACCGTCAGGCTGCCGACGTTCGCCTTGTTGGGAACAGTCGGATTCTCCGCCTGATTCGTCTCGCTATACGTCAGCGGCCCAAATTCTTTGTCGTTGAGCATCATGTCGCCGGAAACCGCCGTTTCCCTGACATAGTACGTGCCGTAAGCCGGGATGGTGAACACGCCGACCGCCTGATCCGGCTTGCGCACCGTGACCGGCTTACCGACCGGCTGCCAGTTCTCGTCGTACAGGGTAAACGTCGCAAAGCTGCCGTTCGCCACCTCGTCCGGGAAATCTTTGGTCACCTCAAGCTGATACTTCCGCTGGTCAACCTGTCCGGCCTTCTGGCTATCGTCGCCCGCCGCAACCGTCAGCGGAACGAGTTCCGTATTCAAATAGTAGTTCTCCGGTGCGGCCAGCTCCTGCAAATAATAGGAAGTTCCTTCCTCCACCGGGAGCACCAGTTCGATTCTGCCGTCCGCATCCGTCGTGAAACGATACGCTTCCGCCACCTTTTCGGGCTGGGTCAAGCGCCCCGCTTCATCCACAATGGCCGGCGTCTTTTCCATCAGCACGCCGTCCGTCAGCGTCCGCCCGACCAGATAGGTCGTGCCATCCGCTTTCCGGGTCAGCACGGCATAAACCGCGCCGGGCAGTGTCGCGTTGTCGCTGCCTTCTTTGGTGAAGGTCGTCTTGCCGACCTGACGCGTGTTGGTGACGGTGATCGTCTTGTCCGTACCGTCGTCCAGCGTCACGCTCTCCTCGCTGTACGTCACCGCATAGCCTTCTGTCGCCGCTTCGACGACGGTATAGGTCACCACATGGCCGTTTTCGTCCCAGCCGCGCAGCGAAAGGGTCTGGCTTGCCTCGTTCTGTTCGCCGTCGGTCGTCAGTTCAACCGTCTGGCTCGACAGCGCGCCGTCCTCTTCGCAGGTAGCCTGAACCGTGATCTTCCACGTTTGTTCTTTTTTCAGGCCGCTCACATCGACAAGCCGCTTCGTGATGGTTAGCTCCTGCTGCTTGATGAAGAAATAGTCGGCGTTCTGGATTCTCGCGTCGTCCGTAAAGGTGATCTGAATCTCCGCTTCGTGCTTTTCCCCCTCGCCGTTCTTCTCGCTCGCGTAAAACAGACCGTCCGTCTGTTCGTTGCTCTCCACCTTCACGCGGTAGGTGATGAGGCGCCCGTCCCCGTCGAATCTCGGCAGATAGACGGATCCCGCCTCATCCAGCGTCGTCTGCTTCACCGGCTCCGTCTCGCCGTCGCGCGTGATGGTCACCGTGTAATGGCTTTGATCCGCTTCCAGATTGGTCCCCCGCTCATACTTGCGCAGATAGGCTTTCAGGTTCAGCAGACCATCCGTCGAATAGTTCTTCACGGCGTTTTCGCCCGTCATCTGCGTCTGACTGCCCGCCTCGATGTCGACAATCCTGTCGTCCGCCTTGGCAAAACCGTCGGATACGCCCGTTTCTTTCATCGTATAGGTATCCGCGGGCAGATAAACCGTGGTCGGTTTTCCGTTTTCGACCTTCACCGTGTAGGTGCGGCCGTTCTGCGCGGTCAGCGTAAACTCCGCGGAAAGGCTGGAGTTTGTATCCTGCGTGCCGTCCGGCGCATAGAACATCTTTTCGAGGATAAACTGGCCGTTCTGCGCGTTGTAATCCTCGAACTCGGCTTTCACCGCGTTTTCTTTCGTTCCGGCCTTCACCGTCACAAGCTGATACGGATAGAACGCCTCGCCGATTTTGATCGTCTGGTCGCCCGGCTTGACGTTGGTATAGCCCGCTTCCATCCCCGTGCGCACCACATAATAGTCGCCTTCGGGCAGTTCCCGGCTCGTCTTAAACGCGCCGATCCGGTCGGAAAACTTCGCGTCCTCGCCAAGCACCAGCTCGCCCTTTTTGTTGTGCGTCACTTTGCTGGCCTTATAAATCGCAAAGACCGCGTCGCTGCCCGAATAGGCCGTTCTGTCCGCTACATCTGCCGCCAGCTTCACATACTGTTCCGGCAGGATGTAGCCGCCCTGACGCACGAAATGATAATACAGCGTTTTGCTGCTGTCGGCCGTCTTTTCGTCGCCGTCGCCGTAAACCGTGTAGTTCAGCGTCGAATCCAGCGTGACGCCCAAGCCCTTAAAGGCAGCGTCAGCCAGCCGTTCGTCGTCGCAGTCCAGCTCAAAGTCCGCCCTGTCATAGATCAGGTTGACCGTGTAATTGTTGTACGCATAGACCGACGGATGAACGGTATTATCGCCGTCCAGCGCCGCCGTGTTGTGGATCGTGTTTCCTCCGTTTGCGGGCATTACGAGGCTGCGCGTGCCATCCCCGTTTTCCACAATATCGCAGGTGTAGACGCTGTCTCCAAGCGTCACCGTGGCCTGCTTCGGATAGACCTTCGCGCCATTCTTTCCCGCAACCGGCTGAATCGTTTCCTTGAGCGTATAGCTGGAAAGATCGAGCACGCCATGATCCACGTAGTCGCTGTTCTGGCGCAGAATCTCGCCCTGCGTTCCCAGCGCGCCCGTGCGCACCTGATAGGTGAAGGTTACCTCGTCGCCGTTTACCGTGTACGTCACGGCCTCGTTCTGCACATCCCACGTCTTTGCTTTCGCCGCATTCCGGAAGGCGTTCGTGTGGATCGTTGCCCGATAGTCAATCGGCGTACCGGCGTAAACTTTCTCTTCGCCGTTTTTGTCATAGTAGTGCATCTTCGGCGTGATCGACGCGGAGAGTAAAACCGTCGGCGTGATGAGATCGCCGTCGGCATGTACACCGTTATCGATCATGCGGCCAAAGAACGTATAATTCAGCGTCACGGCGTTGCTGCCGTCCGCAGGAACGACGCTTTGGACGCTGTCAACGTTCAGGGTATTCGTCCAACCTCCGTTATCGGTCGCGGAAATCCGCAGATTGCCGGGCGCACTGATTTGCAGCTTGATATCGTCGTAGGAATCGAACGGGCGATATCGAATGTACTCGTCGAACGTCATCGAATTCAGGTCAAACGCCCTGTATTCGGTCAGGTTCGTGGCGAGCTGGAAGGTCATGCTCAATGTAAAGGGGACGACCTCGCCCGTCTTCCACTGCGCCGCGTTCTGCGCCGGACGCAGGTTCGCGTAAATCAAGGTATCTTTTCCATTCTTTTCGACATCCCGAACGCGGTCGGCGAAAGACATGTGCGTTTCGTCCGTCGTCGTTTCAAACTCGGCTTTATAGGCTTCCTGCAAAGAGCCATACGTTTCGCCGCTTCTGAGGGTCTGCGCAACCGGCTTCTGCACCTGGCTGACCACTTCTTCGGCAATCGCCGTCGTCGGGCAAGAGCTGACGAGCATCGCGGCCGTCATCACCCAAGCCATAACCCTTTTCAGATGGTTCATCCTTTCCATCCTGTCCTCCAAAAACATGTCGCTCAGTCTTCAACCGATACCACAAAGCGCCAGTAATATTGCGCGTTGATTTTGTCGAGCTTTACCGCATAGCGCATCTCGTTTGCGCCTTCAACGTCTTCAAAGTGTTCGCCGTCCTGGCTGTACTGCCAGCGGAGCGACCACTTCGCATCCGTCGGCTGGACGTTGACCACGGCAATCATTTCCAGCGTGTCGCCATAAGCCAGACCGTCGCTTCCGTTGCTGATCAGTTCCGTCTCAATCTGCACCGGCTGCCGGACGACCTTCGCATCCCAATGCGCCTGCAATTTGATTCTGCCGTCGCCGCTGTTGCGCAGATCCAGCTCGTTGCCGTCGCCGTCCAGCGCCGCAAGGGTGAGCATCGTTTCCGCATCGCCG
>ERZ779877.1591-NODE-1591-length-18802-cov-3.278605_pt1 | contig 18802 bp, 10 predicted proteins | sample MGYA00511556_ERZ779877 | MGnify/ENA primary metagenome ERZ779877 (study PRJEB29588, sample SAMEA2159338) | human gut metagenome | biome: human gut; feature: human-associated habitat; material: faeces | place: Denmark | collected 2008/2010 ...
GCCAGTATTTCCCTCCCCGCCAGGTATCCACCATCTTCGAATATCTGGGCGAGCCGGGGGCGTAAAGAGAATGTTGAATGTTAAAAGGTAAAAAGGTAAAAAAGTAAAAGGACAGCAGGGCGATATATTCCGCTAGACTTTTTTACCTTTTTACCCTTTTACCTTTTAAAGATAGTTTGTTTACCATTTAAAGAGGTGAGGAACAAATTCCTTGAAGCAACGGCGCCAGGTGAGCCACTCATGATGAGTGCCTGGTGATACATAAACATCGAGCTTGATGCCCAGTTCCTTCAACTGCTGTGCCATCTTCTCGGTACCGAAGTTCTCTTCCGAACCGCAGCCCATAAACATATAATGAATGTTCTTGTTGTATTTCTCTGCATCGGCAAAAACTCCATTGAAACAGGTCTTTACATCCACGCCAAAGAGTGCACCGCTAAAGGTTCCAAGGGCAGAAAACTTGTCCATGTGAGGCAATACGGTGTTGAATGTCTGGTATCCGCCCCATGACAATCCTGCCATCGCACGATGCTCGCGGTCGGTATAAGTGCGGAATGTCTTGTCAACCATCGGAATCAGATCCTTGATAATCACATCATAGAAAGAAGCTCCATAGTGGCTGCGCTCTTCATCTACATTCTTGCCTGGACGGGCAACGAAAGGCTTCTTTACATCGCCACTCTCCATGACAACAATCATAGGCTCAGCCTTGCCTTCTGCTATCAGGTTGTCCATGATGTGCTGCATCATTCCCTGCTTGCTCCAGCCCGTTTCGTCTTCGCCCATGCCATGCTGCAGATAGAGCACAGGATAGCGCTTGGTGGTGTTGGTTTCATATTCGGCAGGGGTGTAAACCATGGCGCGGCGGAACTGTTTCTGAGAGGCTGCATAGTAAGATACTGAGCGAACCTGACCGTGGGCTACGCCCTGCTGAGGACGGTAGTAGTTGCCTTCTGCTCCTTCTGGAACTTCCAGACCGCCTGCTTCACGGCAGCAGCCGAAGTAGGTTTCGCTGGCAGGGTCAACTACCTGCACGCCATCTACATTCAGAAAATAGTAGTGGAATCCTACTACCAGCGGATCGCTCACGCCGTACCAGTCGCCATCCAAATCCTTTTTCATCTCATATTGCTTGCCGCAGATGTCGAAGATTACTTTCTTTGCCTCAGGAGCATGGAGCTTTACATAAGCTCTGCGGTCCTTATCTACACGCGGATAGTTGCTGTCTGGAATGATTCCCTGCAGGGCGAGCATCATGTTTGCATAGCGCTTGCCCATGGTGCGGTAGCTTTCTGCGATGAAGTGTAGACCATCGCCACGTTGTGGACAGCCCTTTGAAGAAATGACGTGGGCTGTAGGAATGGTCTTGGCAATATCATCAACGATGGCGATATGTGCCCAGCATTTTCCGCCCATATCCTTCTGTACGGTTTCGCCTACGAGCAGAGGTACGTCTTCTGCCTTCAGATTCAAATCCTTCAAGATGTCGTTATAAACAGTCTTTACACGGTTAGGCCAGTTGGCATCGCCGTTGTTGGTTTCGCCCTGATGCAGGAGGATGCCCTTGATAACACCCTGCTTCTTGGCTATTTTTGCCAGTTCTATCAGTCGGGCGTATGGATTTCCGTTATATTGGGATGCAAAGTTCTTCATCCAGTCGGGTTGTTTCTTGAGATAAGCCTTATAGGTACGCTTATCGAAGAGGTCGATGCTGGCTCCGCCCACGGCCACGGTGATGGTTCCCACCTTGATGCTGTCTGGCAGGTTATCCACCATCTTTCTTCCGAAATAGTCAACAGGAGTCAGTCCTGTAGAGGGTCTTGCCTGTGGCGGCACGGCGGTGTGCCATTGTCCCTTCTTCCATCCCGCCTTTTCATCATTCACGGCATACATAGCCTGGAATCTCGGGTTCACGCCCGTTCGGTCGATGTCTTCGATAGCCGCATTTCCTTCCATGTTCGACTGTCCGAAGCAGAGATAAATCTGAAAATTTGGATCAGGCTTTTCCTGAACCTTACTGCCCGTTTTCTGTGCCATCATAGGTAGGCACGCCATCGCGAGCATCGATGCTAAGATTGATAATCTCTTCATAGTTTATATTTAATTAAATTATTAGATTGATTTTCGTCTTCTGTTCTGTTTGCAAAGTTATGAAAAGATTTCCATACGTGCTTTGTCTCATATATCAATAACTTTTCCCTTTGTTATATAATAAGGTGGTTCTTTTTTCTCAGGTCTCAGAATATGTTTCATTTTGTCTCTTTTTGGGTAGATGTTATGTTTGATAAAGTATTTGTTACTTGAGGTAAAATGCGTTTTAATGTTTTTATCTATTTTTGCGACGTGTTTCAGCATCCTTAATGATTTTTTTGAGAATTTAGGATGTAGAATATAATAATGTAATATTTAGCAACTGACAAGTAAGTATAACTATTAATCTATTTTTATGATGGTGAATTTTAAAATGATTGAAAAGCCGTTTGTATTGCTATTCCTGCTCTGTTTGCTTCCTTTGGGAGTTTCGGCTCAGAGCATAGTAAAAGGTATAGTGACTGATCCAAGTGGAGAACCTGTGATTGGTGCTACTGTTAAAGTAGATGGTAGCAAGCTGGGTGTTGTTACCGACTTGGATGGTAAGTTTAGCATTGATGCTGCACCTGATGCAACATTGACAATTACCTATGTGGGTATGGAGCCTAAGACCGTGAAAGCTGAGGCTGGTAAAACCCTTTCCATTACCTTGAAGGATGATTCAAAAGTTCTGAATGATGTCGTTGTCATCGGTTATGGCGTTCAGAAGAAGAGCGACCTGACAGGTGCAGTTGCATCTATCAAGAGCGATGACATCAAGGGTTTGTCAGCTACCGATGCCGGTGCTGCCCTCCAGGGTAAGGCTGCCGGTGTGCAGATTATCAACTCGGGTGGTCCGGGTGAGGCTGCCGATATCCGTATCCGTGGTTATTCTTCCAATAGTGGTAATATCGGTCCGTTGCTCATCGTCGATGGTCTGAAGGTGGATAACATCCAGTACCTGGATCCATCTATGATTGAGAGCATGGAGGTATTGAAGGATGCCGCTTCTGCTGCCATCTATGGTGCGCAGGCTGGTAATGGTGTCGTTATCATTACTACCAAGACGGGTGCTGCCAATGGCGGTAAGGCTCAGATTTCTTACAGCAGCAAGTTCACTATCCAGTCGTTGGGAAAGAAGGCTGATATCTTTGATGCTCCTGAGTATATCGAGTATCACAAGTATTTGGGCGACTTGAACGATGATCTTCTGAAGAAGAACAACTATAATGGTCAGAACACCAACTGGTATGACGAGGTATTTGAGAACAGTCTGGCTCACCAGCATAGTCTCACCGTGCAGGCAAGCAATGGCAAGGGCCGTTTCCTCGCCAGCTTGAATATCCTGAACAATGATGGTATCGTTAAAGGTAGCAAGGATACTTATAAGCGTTTCACTGGTCAGATCAATGCCGATTATGATGTTTACAAGTGGTTGAACATTACTACCAATACATCTTTTGAAAAGTGGAAGACCAAAGGCGTGACCAAGGGTTATGGTTCATTGCTGAACTCTGTGGTTTCTATCGATCCTTTGACTCCAGCTTATATCAGTAATGTGGAGGATTTGGCTCCTGGCATGAAGGCCCAGGTAGAAGCCGGTGGCCCAGTTCCAAGAGATCCAAGCCATAACAATGACTACTATGGTACTTCTAAATATGTAGATGATGCTACTGGTAACCCTCTCTATCAGCGCGACCGTCATGACACATGGACTTCTGGTATCAATGTACGTGGTACCGTTGCTGCCAATATCAAGCCATTCAAGGGCTTTACATTTACTTCTCGCTTAGGTTATCGTATCACTCAGAGTAACTATCATAACTACGAGACTCCATATTGGTTATCATCTATGGCACATAGTGAAAACTATACCATTGAAGCGAAAACCAATAATGGCTTGTACTATCAGTGGGAGAACTTTGCCAACTATTTGACAACAATCGGCAAGCACACTATTGGTGCCATGGCAGGTATGTCGTTTACCAAGAATCATTGGGACAATAGTTCCATCAGTTCTACAGGAGGTAACATACTCACATCTTATGAGCCAAACTTCCATTACATCGACTACTTGTTGGCTAATGCAACCAAGAATGTAGGTAACGCTCCTTCAGATGCTACAGAGTTATCTTACTTTGGTCGTGTATCTTACAGCTATGACAACCGTTACTTCATGCAGGTTAACTTCCGTCGTGATGCTTTCGATACATCAAAACTTTCAAAGAAGGCACGTTGGGGTAACTTCCCATCAGTTTCAGCAGGATGGGCTATCAGCAATGAAAAGTTCTTCAAGGACAATATAAGTCGTGATGCCATTTCTTTCTTGAAACTTCGTGGTTCTTGGGGTCAGAATGGTAACGTCAATATCTTGAACAATTATCGTTATGCTTCTACCTTAGCTCTTAATCAGAGTTTCTATCAGTATAATCCTTCTATTGGAGATGGTAAGCTGACTTTTGGTTCTAAGCCTTCTGGACTTGCTAACCCAGACTTGAAGTGGGAAACTTCAGAGCAGATTGACCTTGGACTTGATGCTCGTTTCCTTAACGACCGTCTTACCTTGGGTGTTGACTGGTATCGCAAGACTACCAAAGACCTCTTGATTGAGATTACTCCTCTTCCTGAGATTGGTGTAAACAAGAGTGTTGTTAATACAGGTAAGGTACTTAACTCTGGTCTTGATTTCGAGTTGGGTTGGAGAGACAACATCAAGGACTTTAAGTATAGTGTGACCGTAAATGGTTCAACTCTGAAAAATGAGGTGAAGGAGGTTTCTAACCTTGTAAGCCGTTTGACCGAAATAGGTATTGATGGATTCAATAACCAGCTTAAGCCTACATTCGAGGCTGGCCATCAGGTATGGTATTTCCGTGGTTACAAGTATGCAGGTGTAGCCGAAGATGGTAGTGCTCTCTATTATAATAAGAATGGCGAAACAACTTCAGCTCCAACCGATGAAGATAAGCAGGATTTGGGCTCAGGTATTCCTAAGTTTACTTATGGTATTACTCTTAATGCAGAATATAAGGGCTTTGACCTCACCGTATTTGGAACAGGCTCTGCTGGCAACAAGATTTACAACTTGATGGTTTCTGCAGACCGTCCGTTGATCAATGGAATTGATACCTACTGGAAGGATTCTTGGAGAGCAGACCGCACCAATGCTAAATATCCTGATATGAAAAAGGTTGCTACCGACTGGAAGTTCTTCAGTTCTGATGCAGCTGTGTTCAGTGGCTCGTATTTCAAGATCAAGCAGATTCAGTTGGGCTATACATTGCCAAAGGCTATCACTAGCGTGGCAGGTATCAGCAATCTTCGTGTATATTGCTCACTGGATGATTTCTTCACCATCACCAAGTATCCTGGTGCTGATCCGGAGACTGCTTCTATCAACAGTGGTGCCTCTCGTGGTTTTGATAATGGTACTTATCCAACTTCCAAGAAGGTGGTATTTGGTATCAATGTAACATTCTAACCTTTAATATTCAAAAACAATGAAGAAAATATTATTTTCAACAATATTGGCTCTTGCTGCCACAGGAACAATGACGCTCACTACGTCTTGTGAGGATCAGCTAGACATTGAGCAGAAGGGTGTAATACCTACCGAGAACTTCTATAAGACCGATGCTGATGCAGAGGCAGCCCTCGTTGCTGCATACGAAGGCTTTATGGGTAATGTGATGGGACGTAACCACGATGGTGGTGGCCCAAGTATTTATACTCCATTGAAACTGATAGTCAATGAGTGTGGAGACGATGTGTTGGCAGCAGGTGCCAACTCTGGTGATAATACGTTTGGTATCATGCTCAATCAGTTCTATTATGATGCTGAGGCTGAGGTGCCAAAGTTTATGTACACAGGTCTCTATCTCTCTGTATATACCTGTAACCTTGTACTCGATCACTTTGCCGATGCTACTACCGCTGTGCAGAAACGTTGCGCTGCAGAGGCTCGTGTGCTTCGTGCTTATGATTATTTCCTGTTGGCTAATCTTTGGGGTACTCCACCATTGGTAACTCATGTTCTGGATGCTTCTGCGCAGCCTTTTAATTGTGATAAGGATCCTGAGCATCCTATGAATCACCAACAGTTGATAGAGTGGATTGCGCAGGAATGTGAGAATGCTGCCAACGATTTGGATGAGCGTAAAAGTAAGGATGACAAGGATGGAGCTGTGAAGGTAACCAAGGGCTTTGCATATGCTCTTGCCGGAAAGGCTTATTTGTTTGCCGGTCAGTATGATAAGGCTAAAATTGCCCTTAAAAAGGTTATAGACTCGGGCAAGTATGACCTTGTTCCTGGTGAGAAATATGCTGACAACTTCCATATCGAGGGTGATGCCAACGAGGAGAAGGTATTTGAAGTCAACTTCGAGTATAATGCAGGTAAGACCGATTGGGCTGGTATGATTCAGCGTTCTAGCTGGATGGAAACCAACTATTGGGATTGGCGTGCTGATCACTTTGTTGTTTCTCCTAACAAGGTTTATTGTGGCGGCGTTGATGGCTGGGGTGGCCTTGGCGTACCTCAGTGGTTTGGTGACGAGTTCTATAAAAATGATGGTGACTCTTATCGCTTGAAGGCTACTTTAAAGCATATTGATGATGCGGTTTATCATATGTCTTACGGCAAGGATGAAATCGATAATATGACTGACGAGCAGAAGAAAACCAGTAACAAGATTGGCATCAATGACCCTGTTCAGGGACTCTACGGCAACTCTACCTGGTTGGCGTTCAAGCAAATAATGAGAGCTTCTGATACTGAAGGCAAGAAATATGGTGATAACATTCGCTTGAATAATTATCTTGTCATGCGTTACGCTGAGGTTTTGCTCAATTATGCAGAGGCTTGTCTTCAGACAGGCGATCAGGCTGAAGCTAAGAAATATATCAACATGATTCAGAAACGTGCTGGTTCCAAGACAATCAGTGAAACTGTTGATATGGATGTGTTGAAGAAAGAAAAGTCATATGAACTTTGGCTTGAAGGCTGTCGTTGGTTCGATATCATGCGATGGAATGATACAAAGGCCATTGAGCGGTTGACTAAGGCTGGTACAGTCGTGCCACATTTGTTTGATAAGGTTTTCAGAACTCCAAAGGCAGACGACCAGAATGTAACTTGGGAGCATGGATCAGAAGCAAACAGCCGTTTCTATACGACCAACACTCCTGAGACTAATTTCAAGGTAGGTTTCAAGAAGGGCAAGCATGAGTTCTTCCCTTATCCACAGACCGTGATGGATAAGAATCCTAACCTGAAGCAGAATCCTGGTTGGTAATCATGAAGTTGTTTTGTTAATATAGTGTTTTAAGTTTAAAGAATTATAGATTGTTTGACAATTAGGGGGTGTTTTGAAAAAAAACACTCCCTTTTTTCTTCTTTAAAGAAATTTGCGTATGAAAACATGGATGTGTGCCTTGATGCTGGCGTTATCGACAGGAGCTTCGGCTCAGAACCCGATTATCAGCGGACAGTATTCTGCTGATCCTACGGCTCGCGTATTCAACGGGAAGGTATATCTTTATCCTTCTCATGATATTCCGAGTCCTATCGAGAAACTGAAGGAATGGTTCTGCATGGCAGATTATCACGTTTTCTCTTCCACTAATCTTACTGAGTGGCAGGCTCATGGAGTCATCGTTTCGCAAGACAAAGTACCTTGGGTACAGGACGGCAGTTATACGATGTGGGCTCCTGACTGTGTAGAGAAAGACGGGAAATATTATTTCTATTTCCCTGCTGCTCCGAAAGGGGAGGAGAAGGGATTCGGAATAGGTGTGGCGGTTGCCGACCAGCCTGAAGGACCGTTTATGCCGATGTGGAAACCCATAGAGGGTGTGCACGGCATAGATCCTTGTGTGCTGATAGATAAGGACGGACAGGCTTATATCTACTGGGCGGGAGCAGGTTTGCACATGGCTAAGCTGAAACCAAACATGACGGAACTTGCCTCGGAACCCAAACTGGTAGAGGGATTGCCTGAGGGATTCAAGGAAGGACCATTTGCCTTCGAGCGTAACGGCAAGTATTATTTCACCTTCCCTTGGGTACGTGAAAAGAATGGAACCGAAACGCTGGCTTATGCCATGGCTGACCATCCGATGGGACCTTTCACGTTCAAGGGCATCATCATGGATGAATCGCCTACGAAGTGCTGGACCAATCATCATAGCATCGTGGAATATCAGGGACAGTGGTATCTCTTTTATCATCATAATGATTATTCGCCTAAGTTCGACAAGAACCGCTCGGTGCGAATCGACTCTCTGAACTTCAATCCCGACGGAACGATACAGAAGGTGATACCTACGCTAAGAGGTGTGGGGGTGACGAACGCTCGTTCGCGTATTCAGATTGACCGCTATTCTGCGTTGCAAGGCAAGGGTATTGGTATTGATTATCTGGACAAGAACAACTGTTTCGCCGGATGGAAGACTCTCTTCTCTAAATCGAATACTGCCCTTATATATAATAAGGTGGATTTCGGTAATGAGAAGGTGGAAGAAATCACCGTTCGTGCCAAGTCGGTTAAGGGCGGTGTGCTCGTAGTCAGAGCCGATGGCAAGAAGGGTAATATCATCGCTAAGGTGAAGATTCCGAAGTCGGCAGCCTGGAAGAATGTCCGTGCCCAGGTGCTTCATGCTCCTCAGGGCGTTCATGCTCTACATGTATCCTTGCAGAGTGGAGCCGACGTAGAGGTTGACTGGCTGGGCTTCGATGCGTTGCCTTGGGAAAAGGGTGCTTTCGAAACTCACCAGTATCGTAATCTCTTTGCCGAGATGGGCTATAAGCAGGCTGATATTGACAGGAAGGTGAACGAAGTGTTCAATGATGTATTCTACGGTAAGAACAAGGTTTATTTCGAGGTGGGCGATTCCATGGGATATGTCAGCGATATAAAGAACAATGATGTGAGAACCGAAGGTATGTCGTATGGAATGATGGCTGCCGTGCAGTTTGACAAGAAGGACATCTTCGACCGCCTCTGGCGATGGAGCAAGAAATACATGCAGCGTCAGGAAGGACCTTATAAGGGCTATTTCGCATGGAGCTGCAAGACTGATGGAACGAGAAATGCGCAGGGAGCCGCATCGGATGGTGAACTCTATTTCGTAACTTCGCTCATCTTTGCATCCAACCGATGGGGCAATGATACAGGCATCAACTATCTGAAGGAAGCGCAGCATATTCTGGATTGCAGCATGCAGAAGGCGGGAATGGACCGCACAGCTCCGCTCATCAATCTTGAACATCAGCTCATCACCTTTACGCCCGATCATTGGGGCGGGAAGTTTACCGACCCTTCTTACCATCTCCCTGCCTTTTACGAGGTTTGGGCGAAATGGGCTAACGACGGACGGTCCCAGTTCTGGAAGGAGTGTGCTGAGAAAAGCCGTGAGTTCCTGCATAAGTGTATCAATGAGAAGACGGGCTTGAACCCGGACTATTGCAACTATGATGGCAGTCTGATGAAGACCGGTCGGTTGTTGGGTGATGCATTCCGTTATGACTCATGGCGAGTGCCAATGAACATAGCGCTCGATTATTCCTGGGCTTGTAAGGATAAGGAGTGGCAGCAGAAATATGCCAATACGCTGCAGAACTTCCTGTATAGTAAGGGCATTGATTCTTTCCTGGACCAGTATAATGAAGATGGAACGATGGTAGAAGATATCCTGCCGGCAGGGACGGCTCCTAAGGCACTCCGCCATTCTATCGGTTTTGTTGCTACAGCGGCTGCGGCTTCATTGGTCAGCAATCATGTGAAGGGCAGGGAATTCGTCAGTCATTTCTGGAATGCCAAGCATGAACCAGACAAAGCAGGCTTCTTCGATGGCTACTACGACGGACTGTTGCGTCTCTTCGCCTTCATGCATCTGAGTGGTCGTTATCAGATTATCGAACCTCAATAATAATGAATAGTCTATGTACAAATTTTTTAATAAAATAGTTAGATTGTTTTGTTTATGTGTATTCCTTTTGGGGCATTCCTCTGCGGATGCCCAAAATAGGAATTTACCTGCAGACATCAATCCTTATTTCGGACCAGTCGGCAAGCAGGCTGTCATGCCTAATGCGGCTGGCTTTATTCAGAGATGGTTGCTCTTGGAGCCCATCTCTATGCCGGTCAAGAGCAATGTCGTTTTTACTGATTCTTATCTGAAGGAGATATTCCATACGCAGTATTTCCCTAAACTGATGGAAACAGTTCCTAAGGATGGAGCCGTCGTGAAGGTGGGCAAGGAAAAACTGAAATGGCATGCGCTGGACAGTAAACTGTTTAATGTGAAGCTCTTCCGTTTCGCAACTTCATTTAAGAAACCCAAGTATGGTGTCTTGTTCTGGGCGGTTACCATTATCGATTGCCCTGAGGAGATGAAAGACGTCCGCTTGTCTGTTGGCTCGAATGGTGCTTCCATGTGGTGGCTCAATGGCGAGGAGGCGGTGATGCTCGAAGGCGACCGAAGAATGGTTCGCGATGATGTGGTTTCTAAGAAACTTACCTTGAAGAAAGGTAGGAATATTCTTCGTGGTGCAGTAATCAATGGACCTGGTATGAGCGACTTCTGTGTCCGATTCATCGACGGACAGGGCAAGCCTGTCAGAAACCTGTCTATTCACGTGAAGTAGTGCAATCAATATAGAAAGTTATGAAACAGAACAATATATTTTTCAGATATTTTAGCCCGGTTGCTGCTCAGCAGAAACTTTATGCCGCTGCTTTGGTTGCCTTGTTGTCTTCCTCTGCTTCCGAGGCAGAAGCCCAGGTGGGCGAACCTTTCATTCATGATCCTTCTACCATTGCCCTGTGTGATGGAAAGTATTATACCTTTGGAACGGGTGAAGGTGGAATCTGGTCGGAGGATGGCTGGACCTGGCAGGGTAGTGCTGTTCGTCCCGGCAGAGGAGCGGCTCCTGATGTGTTGAAGATTGGCGACCGTTATCTTGTAGCCTACAGTGCTACGGGTGGTGGTTTGGGTGGCAGTCATCGCGGTGATGTCCTGACGATGTGGAACAAAACGCTCGATCCGAAATCGCCTGATTTCAAATATACTGAACCGATGGTGGTTGCTTCTTCATTGGATGATGAAGACTGTGATGCCATTGATGCGGGCTTGTTGCTCGACCCTACTACCGGCAGACTCTGGCTCAGTTATGGTACCTATTTCGGATTTATCCGTCTGGTAGAACTTGATCCGAAGACAGGCAAGCGGATGGAAGGTAACGAACCCGTCAATATCGCCATCGACTGCGAGGCTACTGATTTGATTTACCGCAACGGCTGGTATTATCTTCTCGGCACCCATGGCACCTGTTGCGATGGTCCTAATTATAAAATCTGCATAGAAGGCACTACTCGCTATCTTACCGCAACCGCTCAGCATGATGTCATTGCCAAACCTGAGTTTACGGGTGAAGATGCCCAGCTTTGGTGCATCGAACAGCTCACCGATGGCACCTATCGCATCATGCCTAAGGCAGTGCCAGGCACAGAAGAGAAACTGGCATTGGTTTCACTCGGCGATTGTACCCCAGGCTTGGCTCCTTTCGATTTCAATAGCGATAATTCTAAATGGAATTTCAGACAACAATAAATTCATGATGATTTGACAATCGAGAAGCGTCCCAATCATAAACCCTCTAATAAAATAAACAGAAGTATGCTAAAGAATTTATCTCTCATTGCCCTTTTGGGCATCGCTGTCGTTGGCGTTCCAAGTGAACTCAGCGCCAAGAATGTAAAGGTGGCAGGCACCCAGAAAGGTGCGGCTGCCAAGTCTATCACCCGTCAGGTGGCTCAGCAGAATGTAACCATCGAATTCTATTCTCCATCCATCGTCCGCATCTTGAAATCTGATGCCGGACTTGTTGCTCCTGTTCAGAAGAAAAGCTATTCTGTCATCTTGAAACCTCAGCAGATGAAGGGCGTTCAAATACAGGAAAATGGTGATATTGTAAAAATCAATTCCAGTTTTATTTCCGTTGAACTGAATCAGCAGACTGGCGAAATCCGCTTTCTTTCGAAGGATGGAAAGCTGCTGCTTACTGATACGAAGACCCGTCTGGAAGCTCGCAAGGATGAAGCCAACAAGGGCAAGTACCGCATAGAGCAGGACTTCCGTCTTGCTGATGACGAGGCCATCTATGGTCTGGGACAGTTGCGCGATGTTTACATGAATCAGCGTGGCCGACAGAATATCGTACTCTGGAACAATAATACTTATATTGCCATCCCTTATTTCACCAGTGAGAAGGGCTATGGTCTTTACTGGGACAATGCAGGAAAAACCTATTTCAATGATGTAGTAGCATCCAAGGATAATGGCAACCAGCCATCATGCACTTCCTTCACCAGTGAAGTGGGAACCTGCGCCGACTACTATTTCATGTATAAGGATGGTACGCAGGATGGAGTCATCGCCAGCATCCGTGAACTCACCGGACAGGCTACGATGTTCCCGAAATGGGCGATGGGCTTCTGGCAATGCCGTGAGCGCTATAAGACCAGTGATGAACTGGCTGGCGTATTGGATAAGTATCGCGAACTGAAGATCCCTACTGATGCCATCGTGCAGGACTGGCAGTATTGGGGATGCGACTCCAACTGGAATGCGATGAAGTTCCAGAACCCATACTATATAAATAAGGTGGGAGACCCAGCCTATGCCAAGTATCTTCCTACCGATATGAAGCAGATGAAGGCACAGGGAGAACCCCGCCTGAAGAGTCCTGAAGAGATGGTGGAGTATGTTCACAAGAACGATGCCCATCTGATGATTTCCATCTGGGCTAGTTTCGGTCCTTGGACAGAGCAGTATCGTGAACTGAAGAAGATGAATGCCCTCCTTCCTTTCGAAACGTGGCCAAGAAACAGTGGCGTGATGCCATACGATGTCTTCAATCCGAAGGCTCGCAACCTCTACTGGAAGTATCTTACTCATCTCTACCAGATGGGCTTTGATGCCTGGTGGACCGATTCTACGGAGCCAGACCATTTTGAGAAGCCGGGCGATGAGAACTATCAGACCTTCGATGGTTCATGGTTGGGCGTGAAGAACGCCTTCCCATTGTTGCACAACAAGAGCATCTATGAGCACCAGAGAGCGATGAAGGGCAACACAAAGCGTTCGCTCCAGATGACCCGAAGCGGCAGTTTCGGTATTCAGCATTATGGCACCCTCTGCTGGAGCGGTGATGTGGTGGCTTCCTGGAACGAGATGAAGAATCAGATACCATCGGGCTTGAACTTCTCGCTCTGCGGTATCCCATTCTGGAACACCGACCTGGGTGGTTTCTTCTACTGGGAGTTTGAACAGAATCCAAAGAATCCAGCCATTCAGGAATTGCAGACCCGCTGGATGCAGTGGGGAACCTTTATGCCATTGATGCGCAACCACTGTTCTTCGCCGATGGTAAGCGAACTGTATGAATTCGGAAAGCAGGGCGACTGGGCTTATGATGCTATGATTAAGGCCATCAAGTTGCGCTATCGCCTTTTGCCTTATATCTACAGTACGGCTGGCGACTGTGTACAGAATAGCGGAAGCATGATGCGTGCCCTGGTAATGGATTATGCGGCAGACAAGAAGGCTTCCCGTCTGAACGATGAGTATCTCTTCGGCCGCAACATCCTGGTGAAGCCGGTAACCGATCCTTTATACACCTGGAAGGATAAGGAGAAGAAGGGCCATACCATCTATCCTGATGTAAGGAAGGCAGCTGCGCCTGTGAATGTTTACTTGCCAAAGGGTAATAAATGGTATGATTTCTGGAGCAACACCCAGTATGAGGGCGGTCAGGATATCCAGCGCCTTTGTCCTATCGACATCATGCCTGTATTCATCAAGGCAGGTACCATCCTGCCATTCGGTCCTGAAGTGCAGTATAGTTCAGAGAAACCTTGGGATGAGCTGGAAATTCGTGTCTATCCTGGTGCTGATGGTAAATTTACGCTCTATGAGGATGAGGGCGACAACTACAACTATGAGAAGGGTAAATTCTCGGAAATCCAGTTTGTTTGGAATGAAGCAGACAGAACCCTGAGCATCGCTCCACGCAAGGGCAGCTATAAGGGAATGCTCCAGCATCGCAGATTCCATATCGTACTGGTGGATACCAATAGTGGTGCGGGCGATCAGCCTATGCAGGCAAGCAAGAGTGTGGAATATGACGGAAAGGCTGTAAAGATACAGCTGTAAGTGTTACATTATATAAAGTATTTGATACTTGTAATAAAGTAGTATTCTGCTTTTTTGTTTATCTTTGCAGCACAAATAACAATTTAATATACTAATAGCTTAATAGTAATTACAATGAACAAGAATGTTATATACGCAGCTTTGATGTTTGTGGTAACTATGTCTTCCGGCAATGCCTCAGCGCAGCAGTTGCCTTATCAGAATCCAGCCCTCTCGGCTCATGAGAGAGCGGTAGATTTATGTGGTCGTCTCACTTTGGAAGAGAAAGCTTCTCTGATGTTGGATGATTCGCCGGCTATTCCGCGATTGGGAATCAAGAGATTCCAGTGGTGGAGCGAGGCACTGCATGGTGTGGCGAACATGGGAGATGTAACCGTCTTTCCGGAACCTATCGGAATGGCAGCTTCGTTTAACGACAGAATGGTGTATAGAGTCTTTGATGCAACATCTGATGAGATGCGTGCCAAATGGAATGAACTGCAGCAGAAGGGAGGAGATGTAACCCGTTTCCATGCCCTCTCTGTCTGGACTCCAAACGTGAATATCTTCCGTGATCCTCGCTGGGGACGTGGGCAGGAAACCTATGGTGAGGATCCTTATCTTACCAGTAGGATGGGATGTGCCGTGGTGCGCGGATTGCAGGGACCTGAAGATACGAAATACCGCAAACTCTGGGCTTGTGCCAAGCACTATGCAATTCATAGCGGACCGGAATGGGCTCGCCATACAGACAATATTACCGATGTTACACCGCGCGACCTTTGGGAAACTTATATGCCTGCCTTCAAATCACTTGTGCAGGATGCCAAGGTGCGTGAGGTGATGTGTGCCTATCAGCGTTGGGATGATGAACCATGCTGCGGAAACACCCGCCTTTTGCAGCAGATTCTCAGGGATGAGTGGGGATTCAAGTACCTGGTAGTTTCCGACTGTGGTGCTGTTACTGATTTCTGGGAGAATCATAAGGTTTCGAGCAATGCCAGAAATGCAGCAGCTAAGGGCGTATTGGCTGGAACCGATGTAGAATGTGGATTTAATTATATATATAAATCGGTGCCTGAGGCTGTGAAGTATGGTGCCCTGACTGAAGAAGAAGTTGATAAGCATGTAATTCGTCTGCTCGAAGGTCGTTTCGACTTGGGTGAGATGGATGACAACAAGATAGTATCATGGTCGAAGATTCCTGTATCTGTACTTTGCAGCAAGGCGCATCGCCAGCTCTCGCTCGATATGGCTCTGCAGACCATGACGCTGCTCCAAAACAATAATGAGGTATTACCTCTTGATAAAAAGCTAAAGAAGATTGCTTTCATCGGACCAAATGTGGATAACGAACCGATGATGTGGGGAAACTATAATGGTACTCCACGACAGACAATTACCATCCTGGATGGTATCAAGAGTCGTTTGAAGAAAAACCAGGTCGTAACCTTTAAAGGGTGCGACCTGGTGAACGACCAGACTTTGGATTCTTACTTCGACCAGTGTAGCATGGATGGCAAGATGGGCTTTAAGGGCACTTTCTGGAACAATCGTGAAATGGAAGGTAAGCCTGTTACCATCACTCAGGAAAAGAATCCTGTGCAGGTAACTACCTATGGTCAGCATTCGTTTGCACCCAATGTGAAGTTGACGGGCTTTTCTGCCAAGTATGAAACCGTATTCCGTCCTAAGCAGAACGCCAAGGTATTGCTCGATGTGGCTGCCTGCGGTCATTATGAGGTTTATCTGAATGGTGAGAAAAAGTCAGAAAAGAGTGATTGGCGCACAGCAGAATCCCGCATCGAGTTTGAGGGCGTGAAAGGCAAGGAGTATAAGATAGAAATACGATATGCTGAGATGCCTAACTATAATGCCAATATGAAGATCAATATCGGTCATGAGAATCCTATCGACTATCAGGCTTCGCTCAAGCAGTTGAAGGATTGCGAGACTGTAGTCTTCGTAGGTGGCATCTCTCCACAGTTGGAAGGTGAGGAAATGCCTATCGAGATTTCTGGCTTCAAGGGTGGTGACCGCACCAACATCGAATTGCCTAAGGTTCAGCGCAATTTCCTGAAGGCTTTGAAGGAGGCGGGCAAAAAGGTTGTCTTTGTCAACTGTTCGGGTTCGGCTATCGCCTTGACTCCAGAGACAGAGAGTTGCGATGCTATTCTCCAAGCCTGGTATCCTGGTCAGGAAGGTGGTGAGGCAGTGGCTCGTGTACTCTTCGGAGAGTACAATCCTGCCGGCAAGTTGCCTATTACGTTCTATAAGAATTCTGAGCAGTTGCCTGATTTCAAGGATTACAGCATGAAGGGCAGAACCTATCGTTATATGAACGATGCGCTCTTCCCATTCGGTTATGGCTTGAGCTATACTTCTTTCCGTATTGGCGATGCTACACTTTCCAACTCAATCCTGAAGAAGGGTGAGAAGATTACGCTGAAGGTACCGGTAAGTAATGTTGGCAAGAAAGATGGAACCGAGGTGGTGCAGGTGTATGTGAAGGATCCTGCCGATACCGAAGGACCATTGAAGAGCTTGAAGGCTTTCGAGAGAGTGGAGGTGAAGGCAGGAAAGACTGCTGAGGCTGTCATCACGCTGGATAGCAGAAACTTCGAACTCTTCGATGCTGCAACCAATACCGTCCGTGCCAAGGCAGGAAAGTATGAGGTTTATTACGGCAGCAGTTCTGCTGATAAGGATTTGAAGAAACTGGATGTTTCTATTGAATATTAAGTAACTTGAGAAAATCATCAAGGAGCTGGGTAAATATGAAAAGAGGGTGTGAAACTCTTTGATAGACGTTGATAGAGTGATCAAATTCCCTTCAAGGTATTGGGTACACAGTTGAATACATAATAAATCCCAAAATCGCTTGGCGGTTTCGGGATTTTTGCTTATCTTTGCCAACGTAAATAGTAAATTGTTGATAATATGGCAACGAAGTTATATCCAATAGGCATGCAGACCTTCTCTGAGATTCGAGAGGAGGACTTTCTCTATGTAGATAAGACGGAGTACATCTATCGTATGACTCATACGAGTGGAAAGTATTTCTTCTTGAGTCGTCCACGTCGTTTTGGAAAGTCACTCCTCGTCTCTACTATGCAGAGCTATTTCGAGGGAAAGAAGGAACTCTTTAAGGGGCTTGCCATCGAAAAGCTAGAAAAAGATTGGACGGAATATCCTGTGCTTCATTTTAGTTTGGCAGGTGGAAAGCACATGGAGAAAGACCAATTGGTGCGCTATCTCTTATATATATTAAAGGTAAATGAAGAAAAATTTGGCATCGTCAATGATTCTCCTGACCCGAATGTCCGTATGCTTAATTTAATAAAAACGGTATATGAGCAGACTGGGCAGAAGGTCGTTGTGCTCATCGATGAATACGATGCTCCTTTGCTTGATGTGGTGCATGAGGATACTAGTTTGGGCGTCTTAAGGGAGGTGATGCGCAATTTCTATAGTCCCCTAAAGGATAGCGACCGAATGCTGCGTTTCGTCTTCTTGACAGGCATCACCAAGTTCTCGCAACTTAGTATCTTCAGTGAACTCAATAATATCACAAATGTGAGTATGGATACAGAATATGCTGGCATTTGCGGCATTACCAAGGAGGAACTTGTGACAGAAATGCATGAAGATATTCAGCAGATGGCAGATGTGTTGGGCTTGTCGTATGATAAAACTTTGGAAAAGTTGAAGGAAAATTATGATGGCTATCATTTCGCTTGGCCTTCTTCTGACATATTCAATCCATATAGCTTGCTCACTTGCTTTTCAAAGCGAAAGGTTGATTCCTATTGGTTTGGCTCAGGCACTCCTACTTATCTCCTTAATATGATGCGGAAATATGACTTTACACCGATTGACCTGGGTGAACAGATGGATGCATCAAAGGATGATTTTGATGCAGCCACTGAGACGATGACTACTATCATGCCTTTACTTTATCAGAGTGGTTATATCACTATCAAGAATTATGATCCGGAAACGGAACTCTATACCTTGGCTCTGCCTAACAAAGAAGTGAGGATAGGTTTGTATCGCAGTATGTTACCGCATTATTTAGCGGCAAAGTCTGCAATGTGCAATACGACCGTGGCCAAGATGTCTTCTCTTATCAATAAGGGTAACATGGATGGTGCTCTTCAGCTATTGAAAACGTTCTGGGAGACGGTACCTTATTGCGATAATACCGATTATGAGGGGCATTATCAGCAGACAATGTATATCATCTTTGCCCTGCTTACGAATTTCCGTATATTGGTGGAACAGCATACTTTCCGTGGAAGAACAGACATTACGATGGAAACAAAGGATACCATCTATGTGATAGAACTGAAATTTAATAAGTCAGCACAAGAGGCTCTTGACCAAATCAACAACAAACATTATGCTGATGCTTTTGCCCTAAGAGGCAAAACCATGGAAAAGATTGGTATGAACTTTATGATTGATGAAGATAAGACGATTGTATTGGATTGGGCAAAATATTCCTGCTAAAAAATGAGGGTGTGTCATAAGTACA
>ERZ779877.1597-NODE-1597-length-18771-cov-26.134163_pt1 | contig 18771 bp, 21 predicted proteins | sample MGYA00511556_ERZ779877 | MGnify/ENA primary metagenome ERZ779877 (study PRJEB29588, sample SAMEA2159338) | human gut metagenome | biome: human gut; feature: human-associated habitat; material: faeces | place: Denmark | collected 2008/2010 ...
AGGTTAATTTAATTTAGGAAAAATAAATCAAGTTAAATAAGAAAAATAATTTAGGCTCATAAAAAAATGTCAGTTTAAACGTTAAAAAATATAATTTCTTAGTTTATAAGTGTAAAATATAAAAATAACAGGGGGGAATTTTATGAAAAAATATTTTTATTATCTCTTTTAACTATTAGTTTAGCTAGTTGCTCAAATAGTGGAGTAATTGATTGCTATTCTATTGAAGTAAATGGCTTTTTTACAAAAACATATAAGGAATCGACTTCTAATGTATATCAATATTCTTCAATGAATGGTGAAAAGATATATACTAATGAACATTTTTTAACTTCAGAATATGATCCAGATACTGGATTAACTGTTGAAAAAGATTTGACTTTAAGAGTATTTCCAACAAGATTTTCTGATTATTTTACTGAATATACTTATTCGCGAAAAGTTGGAGAACTTGTAGTAGAAGAGAATTATTATTTTAATACGAATAGTCGCATCATTGATCAAGAAACTAGATGGATTGAAAATAAATATCCTCAAAATTATAATGCTTCTAGTGAAGATGAAGTTGAATATTATGATAATGAGATGGCTTTTGAATGTGCTCAAGAAGGATATTTTCAAGATTTTGCCCAAGGTTATGATGAAGAAACAGAAACATATTATAAGACCTTATATTTAGATATGGTCGATTCATCACTTGAAAGACATACCTATATTCAGCTTGGCGAAGATAGCGTTGTTACCTATGTTGAAAAATGGTTTTAATATAGTTATTTAACTTTATAAAAAAACATTATTATTTTTATTGAAAGCCTTGCAAATCTTAAATATTTTTATTTTAAGAAGTTAAGATGCCCCAACATGTAATTGTAAAAGATTATAACTTTGATTATCCAAAAATGTATCAAGAAGAAGAGAAAAAGATTAAAAAGATTTTAAAAGATAATCTTGCTTTTATTGAACATATTGGCTCAACATCAATTCCAAATTTAAAGTCTAAACCAATTATTGATATTTTAATAAGCGTGATTTCATTAGAAGACGTTGATTTAAAGAAAAATGAATTTGAACAAATCGGCTATGAATATATGGGAGAATTTGGAATTAAAAATAGACGATATTTAAGAAAAGGTGGAGATGAGAGGACTCATCAAATTCATATTTTTCATAAAGACGACGAGTTTAATTTAAATCGACATTTAGCTTTTAAAAAATATTTATCAAGTCATCCTGATGTATGCAAAGAATATGGAGATTTAAAAGAAAAACTAGCTTTAAAATTTCCATATGATATTGATGGATATTGTGATGGAAAAGAAAAATTTATTAAAAAACATGAAGCTTTGGCACTCAAAGAATTTCCTGTTCTAAAGTAAAAAGACTTTTTTTCTGAAGCTTTTCTTACTTTAGCAAGAAATAAATTGAAGCTTTCTAGCCTTAAACTTATAATCTAATTGAAGAAGGTGAATGCATGAAAGTACTTTTAATTAACGGAAGTCCTAACCAATTTGGATGTACCTATACAGCTTTAAAAGAAGTTAGCGATACCTTAACTAAAGAAGGTGTTGAAAGCGATATTTTATGGATTGGAAATAAAGCAATACATGGTTGCATTGCTTGTAGAAAATGTAAGAGTTCTAAACGCTGTGTTTTTAATGATGATTTAGTAAATGAAATTATTGAAAAGCTTGATACAATCGATGGAATTATTGTTGGTTCACCAGTTTACTATAGTGGCCCAAGTGGACAACTTTGTGCTTTTTTAGATCGTTTATTTTATGCTGGAGGCGATTTTTCAGGAAAACTTGGAGCTTCTGTTGTTTCTTGTAGAAGAGGTGGCGCTACCGCAAGTTTTGATCGCTTAAATAAATATTTTACTATTACAAATATGCCAGTTGTTTCTTCTCAATATTGGAACATGGTACATGGAAATACACCAGAAGAAGTTAAACAAGATTTAGAAGGTCTTCAAACGATGAGAACGTTAGCTAAAAATATGGCTTGGTTATTAAAATGTATTGAAGCAGGCAAAGAAAAGGGGATCAATAAGCCTCAATATGAAAAGAAAGAATTTACTAATTTTATAAGGTAGGATTATGAAAAAAATCGTAAGAGTTTTTATTTATTTATCGATAGCTATTTCTATTATTTTATTTGTTTTTTGCGTAATCGGAATTACTTCTGCGGCAATAGGGATTATGAGTAATCCATCTGTATATTCTATTCAGATTGGTTTTTTAATTTTCTTATTATTTTTATCTATACTTATTCCAATTGTTCCAATTGTCGTTGGTAATATCACCCTTAATAAGCTAAAGAATGCAAAAACAAAAGATGAAATGGTTTTACCTGCAATTTTTTGTTTAATTTTTTGTAGTTTAGTTTCTGGTATTGTTTTACTAGTGATGAGTGATGAAGATTATAATGATGGAGCCAAAATAATAAAGGGCGAAGAAAAAGAAGAAGTTTCTGATCTAGAAAAAAGAATCAATAAATTAAAAGAAATGAAAGAGAAAAAAATAATTAGCGAAGAAGAGTATGAATCACTAAGAAAGAAAGCTATTTTTGAAGAATTAGATTGATATGAAAAAGCCTAAATTAAATTACAAACTTTATTATGTTTTAGGCATAATAATTACATTCGTGTTTCTTTTTTTATTTGCCTTATTTGTTTCTTTGCCTCTAGCTATAAAAGATTTTCCTGAATATTTAGGATGGGTAGCAATTGTTGTTTGCATGGTTTCTTTTGTTGGTATTATATTTGGAGTATATCTTATGAAAAAAGCTAATTTTTTAAAGCTAAATCAAAGGAGTAACGAAGAAGAAAAAGCTATTAAAGAAAAGATTAAAAACTCATATAGCAAGGCTCATCATTATGATGAATCTGATGATTAAATATTAAAAAGCCTGCAAATCTAAGATATTTTTAAAATAGGGGCTTAAGTTAATGGTAAACTGCCAATCTCCGAAGTTGGTCATAGCAGTTCGATTCTGCTAGCCCCTGCCATAATCGTATATATACTTTGATACAAAGTAGAATATGCGAAAAAAACGCAAAAATGCTCAGAAATGTACTACTTTGAAGAGTTGGAAAAATTATTGGAAGACCTAAAAGAAGAGCAAAACCGCTGTGTTGTTGAGGACTTTACTGAAGAAGAACTTGAAATCTATGATTTACTTTTAGTAAAGGGAAAGAATCTCACCAAAGAAGAAATTCAAAGAGTTAAACTTGCGGCTAAGAATCTCTATAAGAAACTCGTTGAAAACAGAGACTCCCTTTTAGTCGTGGATTGGTATAAAGATGAGAACACCACATTTAAGCTTAAAAAGCAATGGAAGATTCTCTTGATGAAGATTTACCTGTTAGCTATGACAAGGAGAATTTCCAGTCAAAAGCTAATTTATTATTGTCCTTATTTATTGATAAGGCTGTTCAAGGAATGAGAGTTGCATAAAGGAAATAGAAATGGCTCGCACCTTATATAAATATACTAGTGCAAAATTTATCGATTCAGTTTTAAGTGATGGAGGAATGCTTAAATTATCAAGTCCATCATCTTTTAACGATCCAAATGATTGTTATTTTGGCATTTCTGATGAGAATCTCAAAAGATCTTATAGGATGCTAATGAATGTTGCTTTTATTTGTGAATGTAAAAATGATCCTAGATATGCGAAAAGCAAAAGTTTTAAAACGGCATATGAATTAACTAGAAAAAGTGTATACGTTTCACAAGTCTATGATGAAAATCCTGTAATTAATATAATAATCAAACAATACCTTAAGACCAGAAAGCAATTATCTGACTACTTCAATAGATATAAGAACCAATTTGATGAAACATACACCAAAATAATTGAAACATTAAGAGAGCGTAGCTTAATTGGTTCTCTAACAAAAGATAATCTTAATATGCTTATGTGGTCCCATTATGCGGACAAGCACGGAGGAATATGCGTTGAGTATGAATTTGAAGACGAAAATGGGCTATTAGATGTTGTTTATTCTGATGACACAAACACTTTCGATCTATATACCGTTCTAAGATACATTATTCCAGCTCAATATTTTGGAGTAAAAACCACAAATGAAGTGGATCAAGAATGTTTAGATGCTTGCTATTTGCCATTTCTTAGAAAAACCAAAGAATGGTCTTATGAGCACGAAGTGAGAATGATATTTGATTTAAATAACAACTCAAAAATCATTAATAAAAACGGAATTTGGTTTTATCCAAATGCGAAAGTAAAGTCAATCTATTTAGGGTGTAAAGTAATTAAAGAAAATAAAGAGCTGATTGAGAATAAATGCAAAATTCTTAATATTCCGGTTCATCATATTTCAATTAAAAAAGGAAACAATAAATTGCATCTTGATGACTAATTTGCTTGAGTCTACAAAAAACGAATTATATGCGAAAAAATGTACACAAAATCGTTTGAGTGTACGCATTGTATCAAATATGGCAAACCATTCCAGTTTTTTAAGTAAGATTTATGAAAGGAGATAATTATGGAAACAGTTAATTCATTCGATATCTTGGTAGTGTTGATCAAAGCTTGTCAAAGCAACGATGAATATTCTCATGTTGATGGCCCAAATGGTTATGAAGGAGCAATTGGATCGCCGAAGTATTTATTAGGTCAAAGTATTAGGCAACTGTGGAATAGAAAAGGGCACAGGTGTGTAAGTAAAATTGCATTAGAACTTTGGAATAAGTTAAAAGTAGGTGATTCAATTTTTAATTATTGGTATCAAAAACCTATTTATTATAAAAACGAAGAACCTGTTTCTATTAAAAAATATGTCGGAGCAAGCAGTACCCCATACTGGGAAGGAGATATTAAATTCACCAAAGAAGGGGACTGTTTTAGATTTAGACAAGTTTTTCATATTGAGCATATTGTTCCAATAAACGTCATATTAGAAGAGCTTTTGAAAATTGATTTATCGAAGGATAAAGATGAAGTTTATAAAAAACTAGATGAAATTCTTAACAAAATTTATGTGTGTTATATAACTAAGGAAGAAGACAAAAACTTAAACAAAATAGCAAAAACAAAACGCTCTGACAACTATCTTGAAGTAATCAATAAAGATTATAAAGATGCAGGAATTGAAATTGCTGAGTGGAGCGAAGATTAAAAATAGTTTTTAAAGTTCTATCACTAGCGATGCGATGAGGAACGCTAACTTAGATACGATGACGATACTTCCCGATATGAGGTCCTATTTTTTGGTTTTGAAAAGATGGTAAAACGGCAAGAGGTGCAAGTGCTAAAACTAAATTATTACCAACATAAGCTTTTGTAAACATAATAAAACCAACGACTTTTTTATCTATTTTTGCGACAAGTGTTAATTCGTTAATATACGATTTAGATTGTCTTAATTTCTTAACAAGTATGTTTTCTTGATGATCACTATTTATATCATCTTTAAATGCTTCTATGAGAAGATGATCAATTTCCTCAAAGTCTTTTTTGAGCATATTTTTCAATTTGAATTTTATTTATATTCATAAATTTATATTTCTTAAAAAAGTGGAGATTTAAAGGATTTTTATTTAAATTACATTTATTCTGGAGATGATTTTTGCTAATTCTTCTGGTGTTTCTTCAAAGCCATTTTGCATCCGAATTTTAACAATTGCAAAAATCCCATCAATAAAAAAACGCGAAGTATAAAAAATCATTTTATAATCATTACCATATTTTGCTTTGGCTTTAGGCAAAAGAACTTTATTAAATAATTGCTCAAAATCTTTATCAGCGCCTAATGCAGAGGCGTTTTTAAAATAGGCTTTAAATAATACGGCATGGTTTTTGACAAAATATAAATAATTCACAAAAATTTGATTGCGAAGATTATTTCTATCCTTATCTTCATGCTTATTTTCTTCTTCAAATTCTTTAATGGCTTGATTTTTAGCATCTTCAAGAAGCTCAAGAAGATTTGAATAATAAGCGTAAAATGTTGTGCGATGGATTTTTGCAATTTGACAAACCTCGCTTACATTAATATCAACAAAATCTTTTACAGCTAATAATTTGTACAAAGCTTCTATCATTTTTTCTTTGGCGTTCATATTTTTAAATCCTACACATTTTGTAAATCTTGTCGTTTTAATAACTTAGTAGATGTCTTTTAATTTTGTTAGTAAATCAAGGTTGGCCAAATTATAACACGACACGTGTAGGATTTACAAAGTGGAAGGAGAAATGAAAGATGAAAGAATTTGAAGAAGAAAAATTAAGAGAAGAATACCAAATTAATGCTAAAAAAACTAATTTAGAAGAAGCTAAAAGACTAGATAGAAAATGTAAGTTACCTGTCTACATTTTTACATATACATTTGGAATTTTAGGAGCTTTGATTTTAGGAATTGGAATGTGTCTAGCTATGGGTGTAATTGGAGGAGGCACAGCAACAATGATTACATTAGGAATTATTATAGGAGTCTTAGGAATTGCTATGGTTTCTATAAATTATCCTATTTTTGTTTATTTTTTACGAAAGAGAAAAGAAAAATTTTCTAGCGCCATTTTAATTGCTCTTAATGAAAAAGAAGAATAATTTATAAAATTTGTTCTTGATTAAAGAAGTGGACAGGCTTTAAAAATAGATACTATTTTCATATCTTATGATAAGATATTTACATATAAGGAAGGCAATCAAAATGAAAAAAAATTCTATTTAGAAGTTTAGCTGCATGTTTACTTCTTTTTGGCGTTGCAGGTTGTGGTGAGCCTGAAGTTCCTAACATTGATGATACCGAAAATAATGACAATCCAGGGAATGATAATCAAGATAATGAAAATCCAGGAAATGAGGATGAAGAAAATCCTGAAGCTGAAGAGTTTATAGTTCAAACAGAAGATAATGGACTTTCTGTTAGTGCTGATAGCTTTGAATTAGCAAAAGCTAATCCAGAGGATAGTTATATTCCTGAATTTTCAATTGTTGCAAATACTGATAGTAGTTGGCATTGGGTAACTGCATTGAACGAAAGAGAAACAAAACTTGTTAGCGAAAATCAAGATGTTATTCCAGATTCTGCTTTAACCATGAAATTTGTCAAAAATTCGGATATTGTTGGTTCAAGTGGAAGTAATGAAATTGAGAAAATTAAAATTGTAATCGATAGAAAAGCCATTAATCCAGGTGAAACCAAGATTAAACTAGTTGTTAAACCATATAATGGTTCAAGTTCTGTTATGAAGTTAACTACCATATGCGTTAATGTAAAAGTTTACGCCTATGGAGAAATTCCAATTGACACTTATAATCTTGATTTTGATTTAGATTTAACAGGTTTAGAAGAGATATTAAATAAAGGTGTTGATTTAGAATATGCTCAATTTTCAATAAGCGATTTAAAAGGAAGCGATTATTATGGTTTTGCATATGATGATATTTATAGGCAAGAAATTCCATTAGATAATATTCCTGAAAAAATTTCGTTTACTGATTTTAAATTTGCTAAAGATCATGAATATAATGTTCAAATCTTTGTCGAAGCAAAAAAAGCTAAGGATAGAATGTGGATCCAAGTTGAAGAAGCTTCTTCTGGAACTAACTATGAAATCACTAATACTGAGAGAAGTTCAACTATAAAATTAACAGGCGATGCTTCTGTTAAAGCAAAAATTGGTGATATTTATCAAATTTAGTTAATTAATAAATGTTTTAAAAATTAATTTTTGAGGTTAGATTAAAATATCTAGCCTTTTATAATGTTTATAAGGTTATGTCTAGTTTAAAAAAGAAAAACGAAATGCTTATTGTCTTTGGTGGCTCCTTTAATCCTTTTTCAAAGGCGCATGGAACTTTAATCAATTTATTAAAAAGAAGATTTAAAGAGGCGCAAATTATACTTTTGCCTTCTAGTGATGAATTTATGATTGAGAAAAAACATTTTCAAAAAGCAGATATCTTGCCTTTAAAAGCGAGACTAAATATTCTTAAAATTTTTGAAAAAAGAAATAAAAGAGTAATTATTGATTTAGTAGAAATTAATAATCCTACTTTTAAAACATATGATTCATTAACATATTTAAAAAAGAAATATCAAGATAAAGAAATATTTTTTGCTTTGGGTAGTGAAAAACTAGCTAATTTAGAGAAGTGGTATAAAATTGATGAATTATTAAAGAATTTTAAATTTATTGTTTTAAAACGAGGTGATGAGGATTTTTTGACTTTTAACACATCAAGCGATATCTATTTAAAATATTCTAACTCTTTTGTTTTCTTTAATTATCATGCAAAGTTAAAAAACATTTCATCTACTAAAATTAGAGAATTAATTAATAAAGATGATTATAAAGATTTAAATGAACTGACTTATCAATATGTAATTAAAGAGCTTTTAAAAATTAAGAAGCTTTAAAATATTTATCATGAAGTGTATTTATTTTTAAAATAACTTTTGGAAATAATTTAAAGAATTTTGTTTTATGAGTTTTAAGAAAATCTCCTTTTAATGAAGGATCTTTTTCAATACGAGATAAATCGTATTTTCCGTTTACTTTCCATTTTTGAAGCATTCCAATATTTATTGCATCTTTTGGACAAAAGAAGGAGCAGCGCATGCACATTAAGCAATGATGGTGGAAGATAATTTTCTTTTTATTATTATCAAAAGTAATATTATTAATCGGACATTCATTAATACATTTTTGACATAATATGCATTTAGTATAATCTACCTTATAAAAATAAGAATTTACTGGGCCACCAAGTCTTTGTATTTTAAAAATGAAAGAATTAAAAGCTAATAAAGGATTATATTTAACTTTTCTTACAATATTATTTTTAAGTTCATAAACTAAAATATCTAATAGTTTCTCATTATAAATAAATAACTCTTTTATAAAGTCGTCTTCATAACGAAAATGAATATTGTAAGGCATTAAAAAGTGGTATTCATTTAGAAGCTTTGCTTTATCTTTCCTTATCTTTCTAATTAAAGAGTAGGAAGAAGAATTATTTAAAATAATTGGTTCCCCGCTTTGTTTAGCAATAATAACTTTTTGATTTTTGTTTAACTTTATTCTTTTGATGAATCTATCAAAAATAATTGGCGTGTTAAAAGCATAGATCGGATAAGAAAAAATTATTAAATCATAACTATTTAAAGAAGAAGATGAAGTAGTGCCATCAATTGATAAAAATTCAACTTCACCTAAGTTTTCCTTTGTGAAGCGTTCTTTAATTTTTTCTACTAAGTATTTAGTATTATATGTACCTGTAAAATAAATAATGAGGGTTTTCATTTTGAATTAATTTTGTTAGTTAAGTTAAAAATTTTTGAATTTTCATTAAGATTTAAAAGGTTTTTTCTTAAATTATAGATTTTTGGATAACCCCATGAATGAAAAAGCCCGCGTGGTCCAACCCGTTTTGCTAAAGGAGTATAATCGCAATCTATTCCTTTTAAAATTGATAAAGAAGCTTTAGCGCTATCCATGAAAATAAGTTTCATAATAGAAGGAACAAATATATAAAAGAGCTTATTATAGGCTTTATTTTTCTTATCAAAAAGTTTTGTAACAGCAATTCCTGGATGAGTTAAAGTAATGTTTATATTTTGACTCTCTTTTAAAAAGAGCAAATAACTTGTTAAAAGGTGTTTAGAAAGGGCGTAGCGTTTAGTTTTATTCTTCACATTGTTTAAGTAAGAGATTAAATCGTTTTCACTATTTAAAAGATTATTTTTATTTTTGAGTTTAACCGAAGAAGTTAAACTACTAACAACAATTATTTTACATTGTGGTTTTATCATTAATAATTCTTTAATGAAAAAAGAAGGTCTAAAATAGTTTACTAAATAAGTTTTTTCAACACCTTCAATTAATTGATAAGCTTGATGATAAATTCCACTTACATTTATAAAATAATCAAGATTTGCATTGTTTTTTACAAATTCAAGCGTATTTAAAAGAGATTTTTCGTCAAGATAATCAAAATAAATTACCTCAATTTTATTATGGAATCTTTTTTCAAGTTTTTCTTTTAAAATATTTCCTTCTTTTAAATTTCTCACTAATAGATATAAATCATTTTTTAAATAAGATAAGTAAGTTATTAAAGAAGAGCCAATTCCTCCAGTTGCTCCATTTATTAAAATAGTCTTATTTGTAACGTTTATTATATTTTGATTTACCCAATTAAAATATTTCTCTTCTTTTTCCATATCCACTAAATTCTAATTAAAAATGGATAAATAATAAACTTTTAATTTTGTAATGCTTAAGTGACAAGGTACAATATTTTTGAGCTCAGATTTATGGAATTTATTAAAATAAAAGTTTCTTGGAAAGATTATCCAGAAAATTTATATCGTATAATTCTTGTAAAAAAGGATATCACTTTAGAAGAATTAAGTTATTCGCTTTGTTTACTTTTAAAAACAAGATTTGAACATCTTTCATTATTTAGATGTGGAGAAGATATTTATATTGACGAAGATAGTGCTGAAGAATATGAGTGGATCTCTTTTAATAATGTCAAATTAACTGATATGTTAGATAAATATAAGCAAATAAGCTTTGAATATGATACTGGCGAAGGCTATTCATTTTTAGTAAAAAGATGCTCCAAATATTTTTATGAATATCCATTTAAAACCGATGCAATTCTTGTTGAAGCAAAAGGTGATGGAATTTTTGAAGATAATATTTCTGGTTTATATAGCATTATGGAAAATGAAGAATTTGATGAAAATGAAGAAAGGATTGGTACTTTTGGCGAGCCACTACCTAAAGATTATAATTTCTTCCAAGAATTTGATTATGACTATATAAATAGTGCTTTAATTCAAGGCATTCCATATTTCATTTCTTGGCAAGATGATGGTCAAAATGATGTGTTATTTGAAGGCAATTTCGATTAATATCCATTTTCTTTTAGCCTTTAAAAGATTGTTTAGAACCGATATAAATTAAATATAATTTAGATCCTAGTTTAAAAAATCTTTATTTAGTAGAGTAAAACCACCATTTAATAAACTAGCTTTTTTTCTTTTTGCGAGTTTTAGCTACTATCTATCCTTTTCCTAGAAAACTAAAAAAGATTCTTTCTTATCAAAAAATAAATGTCAAAGAATGTGAGGACAAATATAAAGTTTATATTTTTCATAAACTTAAAAAAGATATTAATTCTTTAACTCCAATTTTTTATCTTCATGGAGGAGCTTTTGCTTATAAAGGATCAAGTTGTCATTTTAAAAATATAATGGATTATGCATTAAATAATGATGTTGTTATTTATTATTTAGATTATGATACAAAACTTATTCATCCGAAATTAGAAGAACAAGTAGAAAAAGCTTTTTTAAAACTAAAACTAAATCCTGAGGAAACAATTTTAGCTGTTGATTCAGCAGGAGGTTATCTTGCTCTTTCTTTGCTCGAGAAGTTAAGAAAAGTAAAAGCCTTAATGTTATTTTATCCAGTTGTTACAAATTCCAATAACTTTGAATCAAAAAGGATTTTTTATGATACGCCAATGTGGAACGCAAAATTAAACGAGTTAATGTGGAAAAGGTTTTTAAATAGTCAGACAATCGATAACTTTTTAAGTGTCTCATTCGATTATCTGCCTAAAACTTACGTTGAAATTTGTGAATTTGATTGCTTAAAAGATGAAGGAGTGGCAATTGCTAATAAATTTAACGCTATTTATTATGAAATTCCTAAAGCAATGCATGGATTTGATATAGTAAGAAATTCACCAATTACAATAAATGCTTTAATTAATGGGAATAATTTTATTAGAAAAGTTATTGAAACGGATAATCGTTATTGAATTGAATCATTGGCTTAACTCAAAATTCCAGTGATCGATCTTACTTTTTGCAAAATATTGTAATCAATAATCAATTTTTTCTTTTAATAAGTCAGTATTATTTTGATATAATAATTTTCGCGGCTCCTTGTTGGAATTGGCAGACAAGGTAGACTCAAAATCTACTGGTAGTGATACCGTATCGGTTCGACCCCGATAGGAGCCACCAAAATCTTAAAAATGCACGATAGTTATCGTGTTTTTTTATGTTTTTAGAAGATGCAAAATTGAACTGACTCGAGCCATTGGACTATTTTTAAGGGCTCTCCGATTTTTTGCGGGGTATTTACGGGGTTTTGTATAAGTTCTCCTTTTTTTGTAGCAAAACTGACCCCGTAAAAAATTGCACAAAATAAAATACTCAAAATAATCTTCCGAATTATTTATTGAAGCGAATTTTTTGTCCGAATTGTTTTAGGTAGATGCTTTACAGATCGATATATAAAAATAAAAATTGATGGCAAAACGATTAATAAGTCAATTTAAGAAGAATTAATAGTAAAATAAAAGTATTAAAAAACATTTCATTCGGTATCTCAAACTGCAGTCATTTGGGGAAGAGGATCTTTCTAATATATAAAGATTTTAATCCCTTAGGTAAAGATTTAGGTGATACCGTTAAGTAGTGCCCAGTAAAAAATAGAAGCTTTTTAAATTTTTAACACCCCGTAAAAAAAGGAGACCCAAATTTAGCATTTATTTAACATAAATTGAGCATAAGCGACTTAACATCCTAACCTCTGCTGTAGTGGTATGTTAAATAAGGTAAAGGAGAATCTAAAAGATGAGTAAGAACGTTATCATAAAACAAATCCAAGTCAAAGACGTAATGACAAAATCCAATGCTCCTATAGGAGGATATTGCGTCAACCCCTATGTCGGATGCACCCATGGCTGCAGATACTGTTATGCCTCATTCATGAAAAGATTCACAGGCCACACGGAAGAATGGGGAACGTTTTTGGATGTCAAGAACTGGCAACCAATTAAGAATCTAGGTAAATTCAAAGGCGAACATATCATCGTTGGGACTGTGACCGATGGTTATCTGCCAGAAGAGGCCAAATACAAGAACACTAGAAAACTATTGGAACAATTGGTGGGCGTTGACGCAGAACTATTGATATGCACGAAATCCGATTTAGTAGTTAGGGATTTGGATTTGTTAAAGAAATTCGACAAAGTTACGGTTTCTTGGTCAATTAACACCTTAGACGAAGGCTTCAGAAGCGATATGGACAATTCCGTGTCCATAGAAAGAAAACTAAAGGCAATGAAAGAAGTGTATGATGCTGGGATTAGAACGGTATGCTTCATCTCGCCAGTATTCCCAGGCATCACGGACTTCAAGAAGATATTCGAATTGGTTAAAAATCAATGCGATTTGGTATGGCTTGAAAACCTTAACCTTAGAGGTGGATTCAAAGGGAAAATAATGGATTATATCAAAGAAAAACATCCTGATTTGTATCCTTTATACGAAGATATATATAAGAAAAAAAACAAGAGCTATTTTGAAGAATTAGAAAAAGAGGCTGAGCAATTAGCCAAAGATAACGATTGTCCATTCGTGGATAACGAAACACCATATGGAAGAGCCAAAAAAGGTCATCCAGTAATCGTTGACTACTTCTATCACGAAGAGGTTAGAGGTTCAAACAACACAGGGAAAAGAAATAGGAAGTAGGCTGAGATTCATGTAAGGACCACCGCCACATAATAGATAATAGGATTGGCAACAATAATATCAGTCCTTTTTTCGTTTTATAAGGCTGTTTCACTTATTTTTTGGCCTTCGGCAGTGATGCTGGTGGTCTTTTTTTATACCTAGAAATGTTTTTTACTTTTTTTAATTTATACCCACATCAAAATGTTCCTTAAAGCCTCTAACGAGATGATTAGGAGTAAAGACCTTCTTATTACTAATCTTATATAAGCAGTAAGCAAAGCTCTTGATGCATCATCTTTGGATATGCAAATAGAAGCATTATCTAATGAACTCAATGATATGAATAAAGAGTTTGAACTATTGGTTAAAATGAATACGACCACGCAGCAAAATCAAACGATTTGGCGAAAAAAGTATGCAGAACTTGAAGAAAAATACAAAAACAAAGAATGCGAATATAAAAATTTGATTAGTCAAAAAGAAGAAAGAAAACTAAAAGAAAGCAATATTAATTCATTCATCGAAACTTTAAAAAAGGTGACATATTGCTTGAACGGGATGATGGAATATTTAATTTTACATTAGAAAAAGCAGTAGTTCATAGGGATAAATCGATAACCTTTAAGTTTTATTCAGGGTTTAAAACTACATTAAAGGCTGAGGAGTAGTGCAAAATTATCATATTTTGTCAAGACCTAATTTCTAAAATCATTGAAAATGTGTCTTCGGGATTGTAAACTATAATTACTAGTTAATAATACCTTGCCTCTCTCGAAAGTCTCTCGGGGGAGGGTAATATTATATGTCTAATAAATGTTATATCCTTCTAGGATCTAGGTGAAAGAAACTAGGTCTGTTTTTTGCTATAAGGATTATCCATTATGTGACGTTTATGGAACGCCATATAACGATTATGAAGATAAAAAGAATTCTTACCATCCTGGATTCTCCTTCCTAATTTTTGAAATATAGTTATTGAGGTAATTTTATATGAAAAATGGTAGATATATCAAAAAACTTGTTAGTGGTCTACTAGCACTCGTTATTATATTTTCTACATTAATTGGCTGTTCTCCATCAGGAAGTAGTGCTCATGAACATACGTTTGCTAGTTTTTGGGTAACAACTGATGAATATCACTGGCATCCTTCGACTTGTGGTCATGATGTAAAAGGTGATGAGGGAAGACATGAGTTTACTAGTGAAACAAATGAAAATGGCGACACAGTTTATACTTGTTCAATATGTCATTATTCATATTCTGATGGGAATAATGATGATAAGGATACTTATACTGTAACTTGGAAAAACTATGATGGCACAATATTAGAAGTAGATAATGATGTAGAGTCAGGTACTATGCCATCTTATGATGGAGAAGAACCTATTAAAGAAAGTGATGATAGATATGACTATACATTTGCTGGTTGGACACCAGAGTTAAGACCTGTTACTGAAGATATAACTTATACAGCAGTTTTTACTAGTGAAGAAATAACATACACTGTTACTTGGAAAAATTATGATGGCACAATATTAGAAATAGATAATGATGTTCCTTATGGCGCGACACCTACTTATGATGGTGCTACCCCTATTAAAGAAAGTGATAATAGATATGACTATACATTTGCTGGTTAGACACCAGAGTTAAGACCTGTTACTGAAGATATAACTTATACAGCAGTTTTTACTAGTGAAGAAATAACATACACTGTTACTTGGAAAAATTATGATGGCACAATATTAGAAATAGATAATGATGTAGAGTCAGGCACTATGCCATCTTATGATGGAGAAGAACCTATTAAAGAAAGTGATGGTGGATATAATTATACTTTTGCTGGTTGGACTCCTGAGTTAGAGCCAGTTACAAAAGATATAACTTATACAGCAGTTTTTACTAATGAAGAAATAACATACACTGTTACTTGGAAAAATTATGATGGCACAATATTAGAAATAGATAATGAAGTTTCTTATGGCACGACACCTACTTATGATGGTGTTACTCCTGTTAAAGAAAGAGATGATAGATATGACTATACATTTGCTGGTTGGACACCTGAAGTAGAACCAGTTACCAAAGATATAACTTATACAGCAGTTTTTACTAGTGAAGAAATAACATACACTGTTACTTGGAAAAATTATGACGGCACAATATTAGAAATAGATAATGATGTTTCTTATGGCACGACACCTACTTATGATGGTGTTACTCCTGTTAAAGAAAGAGATGATAGATATGACTATACATTTGCTGGTTGGACACCTGAAGTAGAACCAGTTACAAAAGATATAACTTATACAGCAGTTTTTACTAATGAAGAAATAACATACACTGTTACTTGGAAAAATTATGATGGCACAATATTAGAAATAGATAATGAAGTTTCTTATGGCACGACACCTACTTATGATGGTGTTACTCCTGTTAAAGAAAGAGATGATAGATATGACTATACATTTGCTGGTTGGACACCTGAAGTAGAACCAGTTACCAAAGATATAACTTATACAGCAGTTTTTACTAGTGAAGAAATAACATACACTGTTACTTGGAAAAATTATGACGGCACAATATTAGAAATAGATAATGATGTAGAGTCAGGCACTATGCCATCTTATGATGGAGAAGAACCTATTAAAGAAAGTGATGGTGGATATAATTATACTTTTGCTGGTTGGACTCCTGAATTAGAACCAGTTACCAAAGATATAACTTATACAGCAGTTTTTACTAATGAAGAAATAACATACACGATTACATGGAAAAATTATGATGGCACAATATTAGAAATAGATAATGAAGTTTCTTATGGCACGACACCTACTTATGATGGTGTTACTCCTGTTAAAGAAAGAGATGATAGATATGACTATACATTTGCTGGTTGGACACCTGAAGTAGAACCAGTTACCAAAGATATAACTTATACAGCAGTTTTTACTAATGAAGAAATAACATACACGATTACATGGAAAAATTATGATGGCACAATATTAGAAATAGATAATGAAGTAGAGTCAGGCACTATGCCATCTTATGATGGAGAAGAACCTATTAAAGAAAGTGATGGTGGATATAATTATACTTTTGCTGGTTGGACTCCTGAATTAGAACCAGTTACCAAAGATATAACTTATACAGCAGTTTTTACTAATGAAGAAATAACTTATACAATAGATTTTGATTTAAATGGAGGAACTTCATCTTCTTATAAAGGAGCAATTGAAGTTACTTCATTTAGTAAAGATATACTTTTCTTTGATTGTGTTAAAGAAGATTGGCAATTTAGAGGTTGGGAATATAATGGAGAAAAAATCTTTGATGAAAAAGGTAATCAACTTAAAAGTGTTACTTTAGTTGATAATATGATCTTTAGAGCTATTTATTCTCAAACTGTTAAACTAAATATTACTACAAATATGCCTGAAGCTGGAACAATAACTGGTGAAGGTGAATATCCTTACAATACCTATGTTGATGTATCAGTTACACCTAATCAAGGTTATAAATTTGTTGGATGGTATTATCAAAACACATTACTTTCTAATGCAGAAAATTATAAATACATGATGTGGGATATAGATATCACACTAGAAGCTAGGTTTGAAAAAGATGATTTTAATTTAAGAATTTATACAAATAATGAAGATTATGGCTTAGTACTTTTAAAATCTAATATACCAGTAGATGATTATTTACCTGAATATACTAGTCTTAAAGAATATGGTTCTGAAGTAACAATTGCTGCTTATTCTAAAAGCGATGTTAGATTCTTAGGTTGGTATGATGAAAATAATAATTTAGTAACTACAAATGCAGTTTATACATTTGTTATGCCTAATTATGATTACACTTTAGAGGCTAAATGGAATTATTTTACTATCGATTATGATCTTAATGGTGGTGTAAATAATCCAAATAATCCAAATTATTATACGACCGATGATGGCAATATTCATTTACAAGATCCAACTAAGGAAGGATATGAATTTGTTGCATGGAAATATAATGATGAAATTATAGATACAATTGATGTGAATCTTATGCAAGATATCGCCTTAGAAGCCATTTGGAGTGATTATGAATACGAAATAAGAGAAGATGATAATGGAAAATACGCTGTTATTATTGGATATGATGATTCGATTACTGATGTAGTTATTCCAGAAAATATAACATTAAATGGAGAAGAAATACCTGTTAAAGAAATAAGCCAAACAGCGTTTAAAGATAATCAAAAAGTCAAATCAATTACAGTTTCTAATAAAGTTACAACTATTGATGAATATGCATTTGCTGGTTGTACTTCATTAGAGTCTATTTATCTCCCTATTAGTGTTACTACAATAGGAGACTCTGTTTTCTCTGGTTGCTCTAATCTAACAATTTATTGTGAAGTATCTTCTAAACCTAGTGGTTGGGCTTCAGATTGGAATAATTCTTATCGACCAGTAGTTTGGTCTTCTAATGGACAATATGGGGAATATAGTAACTTTACTTATGGTGTATCTATAGATAGTGAAGGTAATCCATATATTACTATTACTGGATATAATGGATCCGATACTGATGTAGTTATTCCTGATTATATTGAAGTAAATGGAGAGCAAATTGTCGTTAAAGCAATAGCTGATAATGCTTTCTATAAAAATGATACAATTACATCAGTTACTATCCCTGATAGCGTTGCTATAATAGGCTCTTATACTTTTTCTCATTGCACTAATTTAACAATTTATTGTGAGACATCATCTAAACCTAGTGCTTGGAATTCATATTGGAATGCTTCTGATCGACCAGTAGTGTGGTCTTCTAATGGACAATATGGGGAATATAGTAACCTTACTTATGGTGTATCTATAGATAGTGAAGGTAATCCATATATTACTATTACTGGATATAATGGATCCGATACTGATGTAGTTATTCCTGATTATATTGAAGTAAATGGAGAGCAAATTGTCGTTAAAGCAATAGCTGATAATGCTTTCTATAAAAATGATACAATTACATCAGTTACTATCCCTGATAGCGTTGCTATAATAGGCTCTTATGCTTTTTCTCATTGCACTAAATTAACAATTTATTGTGAAACATCATCTAAACCTAGTGGTTGGAATTCATATTGGAATGCTTCTGAACGACCAGTAGTGTGGTCTTCTTATAAGGGAATAAATGGTAACTCAAATGGGTTAGAATATATTGCTTATCGTGATATTGAAGGTAATCCTTATATTG
>ERZ779877.1599-NODE-1599-length-18762-cov-2.879564_pt1 | contig 18762 bp, 18 predicted proteins | sample MGYA00511556_ERZ779877 | MGnify/ENA primary metagenome ERZ779877 (study PRJEB29588, sample SAMEA2159338) | human gut metagenome | biome: human gut; feature: human-associated habitat; material: faeces | place: Denmark | collected 2008/2010 ...
TACGCTGATGGGAATCAAGGGCAAATTTCTGGTGTCTTACAACGACTGCCCTGAGATTCGGGAAATCTGGGATCAACCCAATATTCAAATTGAGGAGATCAGCAGACTGAATAATCTTGCACAGAGATATGACAGCGGCTGTCAGTATGCAGAACTGCTGATTTCAAATTACGATACAACACGGAGAGTTGGTGCAGTTAACCAACTCTCATTTTTTTCAGCGTGACACTGAATCCATGCCGCACATTTAAAATCAGTTAAAATGGAGAAAGGAAAGATATGAAAAAGGTTATTTATTCACAGGTGCTTGCCGAAAACGGCATAACAAATTTCAGCGGACTTTATGATGAAAACGGTCTGCCGGTAAATGTTGAACTTGAGGTAAACGAGGACGGAGTTGTCATGACAATTACGCATAAGGAACTTACTGATGAGGAGAAGATGAGGATATGTGACAGAACTGAAGGCTGCGGAGTGTGTCCGATTTCTGAGCTTTGCAGTGAAGAAACAGAAAGCTGAGGAAAAATGAAGATACTTGTAATTGAACCGAAAAAAGAGCCATATATCAGGGATATTGCTGATGATTTACATGAAATGCAGGAGGTGGTCGGCGGATATATTGAACCGATATATTTTGATCCTACCAACAAAGCGATAGCCTGGTGCAATGATGAATTTCTGCTGAATGGTTCAGAACTCAACAGAATGGTAGGAGAATGCCTTGTTCACGGTACTTTTTTCATATCGGGAAACTATCAAAATGAATACGGCGAGTGGGATTCATGTTCGCTTACGGATGAGCAGATCGAACAGTATTCCGAAATGTTTGCCGAACCTGCTATGGAAATAGAACAGGACAGGGATATTACCATTATTTTTATGTGAGGTATCAATGATTATTCTTGATTGGTTATGCTTAAAAATCCGTCCTCCGCCTTATTGAAATGGTAGAATTTCTGTAAAAGGTCTGGATATTGCGTTGATTTTATGGTATTGTCAGGTCAGAAAACAATATAAAGGGAGCTGAGCCATATGAAAAAATCAATGCTTATCCTCTTAATCTGCACAGCACTTACAGCCTGTGGAAATTACGAAACAGAAACTGCAGTTACAGAGAATGTTGCGACGGAAACGGCAACACAACTTCAGACCGAAGCTGTAACGCAAGCGATAACAGAAATTGTTGCCCCTGAGGTTATAGAAAAAATAATCCCGACATCTGAACCCATTATCACAACAACACTTTCCGAAACAACTCCAACCACATCTACAACACCAGAAACATTCATAACAGAAAAGAAAAATGAAATTAAAGCACGGGTTACAACTGCTGAAGTTAAATATGCTGAAGCAGTTAAAACGACCACTACAACCGAAATGCCCAAAAAAGTAACAACCACATTACCACCCGAAACAACGACTGTAACCGCAACAACGGAAGTAACACAGACAGAGCTGCCCCAGAATAATCTGACAGATTATGAAAGGGCGCTTGCAGTTTATGAATATATGACCGTAAACGGCAGTGGAACGTGCGTACAATACGCATATCAGACCTATGAGATGTGTCGGGAATACGGTCTGGAATGTTACTTCGCATGGACTGAAAATAAGCTGTACGGACACGTTGCAAACGTGGTTAATATAGGTGGGATGTGGTACGTTCTTGATACGCAGGCAGGCTGCTTCCTCACGGAAAATATGTGTGAATTTACAGAGATAGTGGACGCAAACGAAAGCTATATCGCATCTGCCGATATCATCAGCAGTGTAAGATACGAATAAAAAATCATGAAAGGCTCGCAAATGCGGGTCTTTTTCTTTTAGGAAGGAAAAAATATGTTTAAAAACAGAATACTGAAAAAACTCGGCGCAGGTCTCATGGCGGGACTATGCGCTTTTACCTTGATCGGAACAAATCTCAGCAGCTTTAAAACCTCTGCTGCCGAAACCGCTAAAGAGCCTCTGCTCTCAGGGGACGAAGTCATCAAGCAAGCGGCAAAATACCTCGGAGTTCCCTACGGCTGGGACTGCAAGGGTTACGACGGCGTTTACTCATCTTCAAATCCTACCAAACAGTCTATGGAAACTGTACGCCAAAGGGGTCTTGACTGCTCCGGTCTGATTTATGCAACACTGACAGATCTGGGCGTAAGCACCGCCGGGTTCCCGTCCAATAACCCTGTTCCGCAGAATTACTGGGAGTATGCGGACGGCTCTGCTTACAAAAACTGCACCATGACTTACAAAGGAATAACTTCACCAATTGAAGTCGTTTATGAAAAACTTGATGCGGACAGTCATCAGTATTTTGACAGCGAAAATCTGATTCCGGGATCAGTTGTATCAGGTACTGCAAAGGATAATGGGATCGGACATATGTGGTTTTACATGGGGCAGTTTGACAGCAGGGACGCTGTTCTTGATTACCTTGTAAAGCTTGGATATGACAGAAATACTGTTTCCCCTTATGTCGGCAGCGGCAACGGTAATGGAGGTAAGCACTGGAGAATAGAATGCAATGGTTCACAGGGCTGTGTTATCAACAATAATACCGACGGCAAGGCGAGGTTCAAAAGCTTTGTCGCCTACAAATTAATCTCCCGTGACGCCACTTTCAGTATTAAAAAATGCATCGACGGTACGAGTCAGATTGTCGGAAAATCACCTGTTGACGGCAGTACTGCAAAGTACGGCGTTTACTCCGATTCTGAGTGCAAAACAAAGGTCGGAGAAATTACAATCGGAGCTGACGGTATCGGTTCGATCAAGCTTCCCGACGGCACATATTATGTTAAGGAACTTTCAGCACCGAAAGGCTACGCTCTCTCGACTAAAGTTTACGAGTTGAAATCAAATCAGACGGTCACTGTTTATGAAAATTATCAGACGGGAAAAATCAAGGTAAATAAGACCTCTGAGGACAAAATTGTCAAGGATATCGAATTCAAAGTGACCGGTTCTGATGGCAGTGCATATTCAAAAAAGACTGATTCTAATGGAACTGCAGAGTTTTCAGAACTTAAAGTTTATGACATGAAATCCGGAAAGCCTGTTACCTACACGGTTTCCGAAATTAATGTGGCAACCCGTTATGAAACTCCAAAGGCGCAGAATGTGACGCTGACAAGCGGAGATGCGGATCTGACTGTGAATGTGAAATTCAATAATGAACTTAAAACAGGGGCAATCAAAATCAACAAACAGTCAGAGGACGGAGAAAATGGTGACAGAACATTTGAAATTAAGGGTGGCGGCAAGAAATACAGCATAAAAACAAGCTCTGACGGAATTGCGGTTCTTTCGGATATTCCTGTTTATGACAGCAATAATGAGAAAATAGTGTACACCATTTCTGAGAAAAATGTTCCCGTAAAGTATGTCGTTCCTGCTGATCAGACTGTAACTCTTACGGCAGATGCAACAAAAAGTGTTACATTTAAAAATAGGCTGAAGAAATTCACTGCTGAAATTGTGAAGAAGGATTCGGAAACAGGTACGGCACAGGGAGAAGGTACACTTTCAGGTGCAGTATACGGTATTTTTAATGGAGAGGAACTGGTTGATACCTATACAACGGACGAAAACGGATATTTCAGGACAAAAGAATATATCTGCGGAGATAACTGGACGCTTCGTGAAATAAGCACTCCGGAGGGATATCTCCTTGATGAAACAGTATGCATTATAGGAGCAGATCCGAAAAATTATATCATCGAGAAAAACACTCTTTTTAAGGAAGTAAGTGAAAAAGTTATTAAGGGCAAAATCAGTATTATCAAGCATTCAGACGATGGTACAACACAGATAGAAACACCCGAAACAGGTGCAGAATTCGAGGTGTATCTTAAAAATGCAGGCAGCTATGGCAATGCGAAGGAAAATGAGCGTGATTATCTCATTACAGATGAAAACGGCTTTGCCGAAACAAAATTAATGCCATATGGAATATATATTGTTCACCAGACCAAAGGATGGGAAAATACAGAGTTTATGCCGGATTTTGAAGTTAATGTCAGCAAAAATGAAAAGAACTATTTTTACCTCATTAATGACGCTGTCTTAACTTCATTTGTAAGAATTGTGAAGAAAGATGCTGAAACAGGTAATGTTATTCCTGTTTCAGGAATCGGGTTCAAGGTATGGGACTGTGCAGATTCATGCTATGTAACACAGAAAATCAACTATCCTTCAGAAATGATTCTTGACACTTTTTATACTGATGACAGTGGGACATTAATGCTGCCGCAGGAACTGTCTTACGGTGATTATGAGCTTCATGAGGTGAAGTCACCTGACGGGTATGTTCTTGATGAGAATCCTGTTTTATTTACGATTGATGGTACAGATAAAACCGTAGTTGTTGAAAAATACAATACTGCCCAGAAAGGCAGGATCAGCATTCAGAAATCCGGCGATACTTTCAGTTCTGTTACTGCTCTCGGCAGTGCGATATATATTGATGAAAACGGTGAAATTCATGAAAGCGGACAGACCACTTATACCCCTGTGTTCGAGGAAAACGGACTTTCCGGAGCGGTTTATCAGGTTATCGCAAGAGAGGATATCATAACGGCTGACGGTACTGTCAGAGCTAACGCAGGCGAAATTGTTGCCGAACTTACAACCGATGAAAACGGCTATGCTGAAACGGATTTATTATACCTCGGAAAGTATGAAATCAGAGAGATCACAGCCCCATACGGCTACGTTTTAAACACAGAACCACAGCTTGTGGAGCTTAGCTATGCAGGACAGGAGGTCAGCGTGAGAGATACCGTGAATATGTCGTTTGTCAACGATTATCAGAGCATTGAAATAAGCCTTGAGAAGTTTATGGAACAGGATGAATCTTTTGGAATCGGTATGAATTCCGAGTACAAAAATGTACGTTTCGGAGTGTTTGCCGCAGAGGAAATCACGGCCGCAGACGGTAATGTAATTCCCGAAGATGGACTTATTGCAGAGGTTTCCCTCGATGAAAATATGAAGGCTGTTATCGCTGAAAAGATCCCATTCGCTAAGTATTATGTACAGGAAATTACAACAGATGAGCACTATATTTTAAATGGTGAAAAGTACCTCGTAAGCTTCGAATATCAGGGTCAGGAAATGACCACAGTGTATGTGGATTGCGGACAATTTAAAAATCTTCTTAAACGAGGAACAGTCAAAGGAATCAAGGTAACCGAAAGTGAAGAACCGCTTGAAAACGCTCTCTTCGGACTGTTTTCCAATGAAGAAACTGAGTTTGTTTCTGACAATGCGATCATGACTTCCGAGTCCGATTCCAAGGGTGAATTCGGCTTTGAAGAAGTACCTTTCGGCAGCTATATTGTGCGTGAAATTGCAGCTCCGGAGGGTTATGTTTTAAGTGATGAAAGCTACCCCGTAACTGTTTCGGAACACGAAGAAATTATCAATATTCGTACAGTTAACGAGAAGATCAGAGGCAATGTTACCGTCACAAAAATTGACGAGGAATACCCTGATAACAGGCTTTCAGGCGCAGAATTCACAGTTTATTCCGATGAAAAATGCGAGTCTGAAATCGGCAAATTGTCAGAAACCGAAAAGGGAGTTTACATTATTGAAAACCTTGAATACGGCAAGTATTTCTTAAAGGAAACTGCCGCTCCGGACGGCTTTATTATCGATGAAAATGTATACCCATTCAGCATTGAAAAGAACGGCGAAACCGTAGAAATTTCAAACACAGAAGTCGGAAAAGGATTCATAAATAAGCCTGAAAAAGGTAGTGTGGAGATCACTAAAACCGATGTTTCAACGGGTCAGCTTATACCTAACTGCGGCATCGAAATTCTTGACAAAGACGGCAATGTTGTCGTTCAGGGAAGGACTGATAATAAGGGTATCGTAACCTTTGAAATGCTCCGTGTGGGCGATTATTTCTACCGTGAATTCGACGCTCCCGACGGATATATTCTCAATGAAAATTCTTATCCGTTTACTATTAAAGAGAACGGTGAAATCGTAAAGTGCAGGATGACAAATACAAAAATCCCACAGCAGACAACTCCGTACACCGGTGATAACGGCAGCGATATTTTAGCGTGGATCATGATCGGTCTTTCACTTGCGATAGGCTCTGTTTTGTTTATCTGTAGAAAGAGAAAAGGCGGTAAGAATGAAGAATAAAATAATTAAAGTTTCGGCGGCTGTGGTTTCAGCCGCCCTCCTTTTTGGAGGATTATTTTTACTGTTTCATGACGATATTCAGGTAAAAATTCAGGAAGAAAAACTTGAACCATTTATGCCGGATTTTACACTTTTGGAGCTGTCAGAAGATAGTAATTCAGAAGAAGAAAACAGCGCTAAAATACCATTTGAAGCGGAAGAAAAGCTGAAAGAACAGACTCAGGAATTGTGTACTAATATTGATAATTCTATCGGTTGGATCAACGTCCCCGAAACAAAAATAAACTATCCCGTGATGTACTCCGGCGACAATAATTTTTATCTTCACAGAGCTGTTGACGGCAGTTATTTAAGGGTGGGTTCGATATTTCTTGATTACCGTTGTAATTCCGATTTTACGAGCAGAATCAACATTCTGTACGGTCACAATATGAGCGACGGAAGTATGTTTGCGGACGTGATGAAGTTCATTGACAGCAGCTATTTTGATAGTCACAATTACGGCTGGCTGACCACTTCGAATGCTGTGTATAAAATTGATTTTTTCTCAGTTTCACAGCCGGAAAATTACGATGATTTTTATGATGTAAATTCCGATGTGAATTTGTGGCTTGACGATCTTAGAGCCAATTCTTTTATTTGGAGAAATATAGGAATTTCCGAGGACGATCAGTTTATTTCGCTGTCTACTTGCACCGGCTCTGAGGGTATTTCAAGGACTGTTTTGACAGGAAGAATTTTGGAGGTTTAAATATGAAAAAGAGAACATTTATAGCTTTAATTACTGCCGCATTGATGACCGCTTTTTGCGGTCTTACGGCGTATGCAAGCGGAGATGTAGCAGGAGCTGTGGAAAGCACTTGGACTACGGCAAGAGCACAGGTCGTATCAGTCGTAAACAATGTGGTGTTTCCCGTGATAGACGTTATACTTGCAGTTTTGCTGTTTGTGAAGATAACACTCGCATACCTCGATTACCGCAAACACGGTCAGCTTGAATGGACGCCGATCGCTATCATTTTCGGCTGTCTGATCTTTTCTCTGACCTGTCCGCTGTACATCTGGAGCATAATCTGATTAGGGGTGTAAATGAATATGAAAACAAAAGTAATGAGTACAATTTTAGCAGCGATTATGCTTACAATGACAGCCTGCGGAACGATCAGTCCGCCGATTCAGAATGCCGTTACGGAAACAACAATGGTAAGCACTGATTCCTTAGCAGATTCTTCTGTGCTTTCGGAAAGTGACAGCAATACAAATGAGGAACAGATCAGAACAAACACATTTATTGCTGAATTTTTCGATTCAGGTATCAGCTTTGCAGATACGAGCAAATTGGTAACAGAAGTTATGAAAGGCTGTACCTTTGAATCGGAAACCGACAGTTCCAACGGTATTCAGAAAATATCTCTTAAAGGCAAGAACGGCGGTGGTGTTTTGAATGTGATGTGTATTGATCTGAGTAAAAGCAATCTTTCTTATGATATGGAATATATCCTTGAAAATTTCGGGGATTATTACTTCAGACAGACTTCTTCTCAGATGAACGGTATCACAGAGGACGATTTTATGTCCAATTACAGAATGACAAGCAGCGTTGTATCAAAGGGAAAATATCAGCGTTATGCGTCAGTTCAGAAAACCGATGGAATGGCGTCGCAGTTTGGGTATACAGAAACATATGCTATGCTGAGTGAAAACAAACTGACCGTTGTGTCTGGTGCTTTTCTCAGTACGGATATGATGGAAAGGCAGAGTTTTTCGCAGGTTATGGTAAAGTTTGCAGAGAATATGAAGTATTAAAGGCTGGTGGTTTTATGCCATATATCCCATTTACAGAAGAAGAAAAAATGACAGCGAACAGCGTAGATCTGGCAGAATATCTGCATATGCGAGGCGAAATGCTTGAGCGTGCAGGACGTGAATACAAGCTGATTTACAGCGATGATTCGGGTAGTCACGACAGCATAACGATTCGTGGGTCAAAATGGTTTGACCATAAAAATCAGACAGGCGGCGGAGCAATAAAGTTTATGCAGTATCACTACGGAATGGATTTTCCGACAGCGGTGCAGGAATTGTTGGGACAGAGAGTAACTTCTCTGTCCTCCGTTCCAATGAAATCCACTAAGCAGTCAGAAAAACAGAAAGATTTTAGACTGCCCGAAGCCAACAACAATATGCACAGAGTGTTTGCATATCTCATCAAGCAGCGATTCATTGCACCGGAAGTCATTACCCACTTTGCAAAGCGGAAACTACTCTACGAGGACAAGAAGCACCACAATGCTGTATTTGTGGGAGTTGACAAGAACGGAGTTCCCCGTCAGGCTCACAAGCGTGGGACGACGACTTTCGGGAAGTCGTTCCGGCAGACTGTGGAGGGTTCGGACACAAAATATAGCTTTGCACACTTTGGAGAATCGGGAAAACTGTTTATTTTTGAAGCTCCAATTGATATGCTGAGTTATCTGACTTTGCACCCCGAAAAATGGCAGGAACATTCATATATTGCTATGAACGGCGTGTATGAAAATGCTGTTTTAACTGCATTGAAAGGACATTCAAATCTGTCTGAAATCGTAATCTGCACCGACAATGATGTTGGTGGCATCGACGCTGCGGACAGGCTTAGTGACATTTTGGAAGAAAAAGGATATGCCGATATTAAGCGGCTTGTGCCTGAGTTCAAGGACTGGAATGAATGTCTGAAAGTGCAAAATGATGTTGAGCCTCTTCCAGCTGTTCCCCATAAAATCAAGGAAGAATATCACCGTCAGGCTGAAAATATAGAGTATCTGAAATGTCGTCCCGATAAGCTGAAATCGCAGATTTATGCGACCTTCAAAAACAATCAATACAGGTATCTGGCTGAGTATGCGCTTGCAGGCTCGGCATTTTTCTTGCCCAAGACACAGCGGCTGAGCGATGAAAATAGGGTGTTTTTAAGGCTTAAGAGCAAACTCAAGGACGACTACAAGGCGTATGCGGACAAGGGCAGAACGGCGCAAAAACAGCGAAATCTGAGCGATTCTGTGCAGGCTGTCATGCAGGATTTAAAGCAGTCTGTCCGTACTCGCGAGCAATCGATTCAGATGGCAAAGTTGTTGTTTCAGCTTGCGGATAACGCTATCAGAATGGAGGCGGAAAATGCGCTTTCACAGCCGATTCAGGAGCAGTCGGAGAAAATAGAATTTGTACAAAATTCAGAACCTTGTATGTAACTGGATTAAGGATTCAGCCGAGTAACTTCGGCTGACATATCCTCCGCCTCACAGCGCAATACCTTGAAGGATTAATACCAATAAATAAATTTATAGCAGAAAGAAGAATATGAAGTTTGAATGAAAAACAAATGATTTTAATAGGTGTACTGACTGTAATCTTTATTGCATTTATTGTTCTTGTAAATTTACTTGACAACAAATCCTTAAATGGAATCAAGTCCAAAAGAATCGGAAACGGTCAGTATGGCACGGCTCATTGGGCAAGTAAAACAGAAATAAAAAAGGCTTTTGTTTCTCTGCCGTTCGAGCCTGAGAAATGGCGCAAGGGAAAGAATCTTCCGACTGTTCAGGGTACAATAATCGGATGCAGAGGAACTGGTAAAAATACTGTTGCTCTGATTGATGAAGGAGATGTGCATACGCTGATGATTGGTGCTGCAGGTGTCGGAAAGACGGCGTTTTTTCTATATCCAAATTTAGAATTTGCCTGTGCAAGCGGCATGAGTTTTATAAATACCGACTGCAAGGGCGACGTTGTCAGAAACTATGGAACTATCGCAAAAAAGTACTATGATTACAATGTTTCGGTGCTGGATTTGCGTAATCCCACACGTTCCGATGAAAATAATATTCTGCACCTTGTAAACAAATATATGGACTTATATCTTTACGACAAAAACAATCTTTCAGCAAAAGCAAAGGCTGAGAAGTATGCCAAGATAACGGCGAAAACCATAATCGACATTGGAGGCGGAAGTACAGAAAGTGGCGCTAATGCATATTTTTATGACGCTGCGGAGGGGCTTTTAGCTTCGGTGATTTTGCTTTTAGCAGAGTTCGGCGACAAAAATGAAAGGCACATTGTGTCGGTTTTCAAGCTGATACAAGACTTGCTTGCGAAAGTGCAGCCCGATTCAAAAGCCAAAGCCAAGACCTATTTTTCAGAACTTATGGAAAAACTTCCGCCGGAACACAAAGCAAAATGGCTTGCAGGAGCAGCCTTGAATACCTCCGACCAGACCATGCTGTCGGTAATGTCAACGGCACTTTCAAGGCTTAACAGCTTCCTTGATTCAGAGCTTGAGCAGATGCTGTGTTTTGGAACAGCAATCGATGCTGAAAAATTCTGCAATGAAAAGTCGGCGATTTTTATTGTACTCCCGGAGGAAGATACGAGTAAATATTTCATGGTAAGTCTGCTGATCCAACAGCTTTACAGAGAGATTCTGGTCATCGCCGATGAAAACGGCGGCAAGCTGAAAAAACGTGTTATGTTCTACTGTGACGAACTCGGCACTTTCCCAAAAATCGACGGTATAGAGGCGATGTTTTCCGCAGGACGTTCCCGTAAAATCAGTATTGTTGCAGTTATTCAGTCATTTGCGCAGCTTGAGCAGAACTACGGAAAACAGGGTATGGAGATTATCACAGACAACACGCAGTTAACGGTTTTCGGCGGTTTTGCGCCAAATTCTCAATCAGCGGAAGTGCTGTCCAAATCCTTGGGAGAGCAGACTGTGCTGTCCGGTTCTGTATCAAATGGCAGAGAAAAATCACAGTCATTACAGATGATCGGCAGACCGTTAATGACAGTTGACGAGCTGAAATCCATGCCCAAGGGACAGTTTATCGTCATGAAAACAGGAACACACCCCATGATATCAAAGCTTAAACTGTACTTCAAATGGGGCATTAAATTTGATGAAGAATACCGTCTGTCGGACAAGGCTGCAAGACCGGTTTCCTACAAGGACTGCGGCGAGTTGATTCGTGATGTGAGTTTAAAATATCCGCCTAACCAGCGTGACGCTGGATCCATGCCGCACACAGAAAATACTCAAGAGTCTAAAAAAATCTTGCGAGTAAAATAGAATAGGAGTTGATTACATTGATATTTCCAAGAAGAATTTACGATCTGGGACTGTCTCACAAGGCAGTCTCAGTTTATTGTTATCTGGCAAACTGTGCGGATAGAAAAGGCGAATGTTTTCCGTCTGTCCGCAGGATCGCAGAGGACTTGAAAGTCTCGAAGGCAACGGTATTCAGAGCCTTTAATGAACTTGAAAAGAATGAACTTTTAGAACGCTTTCCGCGCCATCATGTTCAGGGAGGCAGGCGAAGTTCGCTGTATAAAATAAAGGGAGAGATCGAGGTGAAGAAAAATGTTTGACTGGATAAGTGATGCAGTAGACTGGATTGGCGACGGAATTTCAAGTCTGTGGGGTAACACAATAGGCAATGTTACTGACGCTGTCGGTGACTGGATATGGGAAACCATGTTTGAGTGGTTATTCAATCTGATCTACGGTGCGGTGGCAGATCTGTTTGAATTTATAAACGGAACAACAAGTGATATATTTGAACTCTCATGGGTGCAGGCGTTTATATCGCTGTTTCAGAGTCTTGCATGGATGCTGTTCGTATGCGGACTTATTGTGGCGGTATTCGATACGGCGATAGCTTATGAATCGGGACAGGCAAACATAAAAGGCACTTGTTTAAACGTGCTGAAAGGCTTCATGGCGGCGAGTCTTGTGACTGTTATTCCACAGCGATTGTACTCGTTCTGCGTTGCGACGCAGGGTACTTTTACCCATGAACTGCTTGGGAATTTTATCGGTGATGTGTCGGATTCTGTGGCAGATTCAGGGCTGAAAGTCATAGTTGCACTTTCCTCCGATGTGTCGCTGTTCAGCCTGTTTTTCATAATTTTATTTGGCTACTGCACCATAAAAGTTATATTTGCAAACATCAAAAGAGGCGGTATAATGCTGTGCCAGATAGCAGTGGGAAGTCTATATCTGTTCGGCGTTCCGAGGGGTTATACAGACGGTTTTTACGGCTGGTGCAAGCAGGTAATTGCAACTTGTCTGACAGCTTTTTTGCAGACCACTATCCTCTATCTCGGACTGTTAAGTTATACGCAGCATCCACTGTTATCAATTGGAATCTGCCTGTCGGCAACGGAAGTTCCGAGGATTGCTCAGATGTTTGGACTCGATACAAGCGTGAAAGTTAATATGATGTCTGTAAGCCACACCGTTTCGATGGGTGCAAGGGCTGTAGGATTGATTAAGGGAAAGGCATGATTTAGATTTGACATTCAACAGATTTTGTAATATAATGAAGAAAATCTATTAAAGTGACAAATCGGAATCTAACGAAAGGAGTATCAAAAATATGAAAATCAGGGTAATGAATATATCTGATTATGAACAAGTTTATCAATTGTGGCTGTCTTGTAAGGGAATGGGATTAAATAATTTAGACGATTCAAAAGAGGGAATCGAGAGATTTCTGAACAGAAACCCCGAAACTTGTTTTGTTGCTGAGTCAGAACAAACAATAATTGGCGTAATTATTGCTGGCAATGACGGAAGAAGAGGTTATATCTACCATACAGCGGTTAATCCTGATTATAGACATCAAGGAATTGCCACAAAACTTGTAAATGAAGCAATGAGAGCATTAAAGTTATTAGGTATAAATAAGACTGCTTTGGTTGTATTTTCAAAAAATACTGATGGAAATGCTTTTTGGGAGAAAAACGGTTTTACTTCACGGGAAGATTTGATTTATAGAAATAAGCTAATTACTGAAATGATAAGAATAGACACATAACTTCCAGTTTCTTTAACAGTACAATAAAATATTTATGTAATTACAGTCAAGCAAACCGCTTGGCTGTTTTTTATTTAAAATGGAGCGTGATAAAATGAAAACCTACATCTACCCCGAAAACTTAAGAGCTACAGTGAAGCTGTGGTTCTGGAATGTGAGAGACTTTATAGTAATCTGCGGCGGAATAATTCTGTCGGTGATCGTGTTTGTAAACCTGTGGAACGTGCTGCCAATTGCGGCGACGGTCTGCTATGGTTTTCTCAGTTTGAGAGTTGACGACACTGCAATTATGGACTATATTTTTAACGCTGTGAAGTTTTTTGTGACTTCGCAGCAAGTTTATTCATGGAGGAACCAGCGTGACGCTGGACCCATGCCGCACATAAAAAAACTGTCAAAATGACAAAAAAATCTTGCGATGAAAATAAATTGTGGAGGAAGTTTTATATGGCAAAAAGAAGAAATAATGCCGTTCAGAGTCTTATCGGCTTTGAACGCTTTACTCGTTTCGGAGTAAAAACCGACAAGGCAGAGATAGCCTTTTTCAGCGTAGAACCGACCAATATTTCTGTGCTTTCAGCGGTAAATATCGACACCAAAATCCGTCATCTGATGACTCTTTTAAGTACAGTTCCCGACCTTGAAATTATTGCTCTGGATTCCTGCGAGTGTTTCGACAGCAACAAGATTTATGTTAAAGAAAGGCTTGAAATTGAGGAAAACGAATCGGTCAGAAAGCTGCTGGAGGCTGACCATTCTTTCCTCGATGAGATACAATCGGAGATGTCTTCGGCAAGGCAGTTTATGTTTGTGATACGCTTTCGCAGGGAAAAGGACGAGCAGATTTTTAACCTCATAAACCGTGTGGATAAGGCAATCACGGAGCATGGATTTGTGGCGAGGAGAATGACGAAATCCGAAATAAAGAGAATGCTTGCGCTGTACTTCGGCACAAGTATTTCAGGTGAGGAAATTCCCGATATTGAAGGAGAAAATTACTTGGAGGTAAGTGAAAATGTTTAAGAAAAAGGAACTGTCTGCGGCACAGATCGAGGCTGTGGAAACAAAGGATTTTTTTGATAGAATCGTGCCGGGTATGATAAAATTTTACACCGATCATTACATTTGCGGCAACTTTTATAAGTCCTGCTGGGCGGTAACGGAGTACCCTCCCAACACCGAAGAAACTGCTATTCTTGCCCATCTTGCAGACAGAAACGGTGTGACCTTACGCATTTACAACCGCCTTGTTACAAGTATGGAACAGCGTAAAATCGTGCAGCAGGCTATGCGCAAGAACCATATGATGACCACCACCAATGATGTAAACGAAACCATCAAGGCTCAGGATAATATAAACGACGTTGTGGAGCTTCTGAGCGAACTCAGGCGCAACAAAGAAAATCTGCTGCACACGGCTGTTTTTATCGAATTGAAAGCGACATCCGAGGATAAATTAAAGGAACTGCAAGCGGATATTCAGATGGAGCTTACTCGTTCCAAAATCAGCGTTGACAGGCTTCTGCTCCGCCAAAAGGAAGGATTTTTGTCTGTTCTTCCGACCGGAAATAATATGTTCGGAAGTCAGTTTGAGAGGGTACTTCCGGCGTCAAGTGTGGCGAATCTCTATCCGCTAAATTACAGCGGAAAGACCGATAAAAACGGCTTTTATCTTGGTCGTGACAAGTACGGCAGCAATGTTCTGGTGGACTTCGACAGGCGTACTGAGGACAAGACTAACAGCAATATTTTGATACTCGGCAACAGCGGTCAGGGAAAGTCGCACCTGATGAAACTGCTGCTTTGTAATCAGCGCGAAGCGGGAAAAAGTGTGTTGGTACTAGATCCGGAATTAGAATACTATGATCTCTGCTCTAATCTGGGTGGAACTTACATTGACATGATGTCGGGCGAGTTCATGATAAATCCTCTTGAACCAAAAGCATTGTCTGATGATAAAAAGACAGATGATGACAGTCCCGAAGCATTCAGAAAAGTCACAAGATTGAGTCAGCACATCAGTTATTTAAAAGACTTTTTCAGAGCCTACAAGGATTTCAGCGACGCTGAAATCGACACCATAGAGATCATGCTGATGAAGCTGTACGCAAGATTTGATATCGATGATTCCACCGATTTTGACAGTTTGGAATCGGAAAGATATCCGATAATGAGCGATCTTTATGAACTCATTGAAAAGGAGTTCTTGTCATTCGACATCAGCAAAAAGCATTTGTACACAGAGGAAATTCTACAGAATATCTGTCTTGGACTGCACAGTATGTGCAAGGGTGCGGAAAGTAAATACTTTGACGGTCATACCAATATCAGGGACGGAGAGTTTATCTGTTTTGGCGTAAAAGGTCTTATGGATACCAACAAAAGACTCAAGGATACGATGCTGTTCAACATTCTCAGCTACATGAGTAATCAGCTTCTGGGCAGAGGAAATACTGTTGCGGCAGTTGACGAATTATATTTATTCCTCACAAATATGACGGCTATCGAATACATCCGAAATGGCATGAAGCGTGTGCGTAAAAAGGAGTCCTCGTTTATATTGGCCTCGCAAAATCTCGAAGATTTTTTGCTGCCGGAGATCAAGGAATTTACAAAGCCTCTGTTCAGTATTCCTACGCATCACTTTCTGTTCAATCCCGGAAATATTTCGCCATCAGATTTCATGGATACACTTCAGGTTGAGCAGTCGGAATACGGTCTGATAAAGTATCCGGAGCGCGGAACTTGTCTGTACCGCTGCGGAAACGAGCGCTATTTGTTACAGGTTCATTCGCCCGATTACAAGGTGAAATTGTTCGGAAAGGCGGGTGGCAGATAAAATGTCCACAGCAGTTGCGGCGGCTCTTAAGAAAATAGCCGCATTTATTCTTAGCGACAAGGAACTTCGGGGCAAGGTTCTTGTTATAATCGGGAGCATAATTGCAGGACTTCTTGGACTTATGTGTCTGCCTGCGGTTGTGCTGTTAAGTCTTGGAAATATGGAATTTGAACTGCCCGAAATTGACAAAAGTCTGTTTAACGAAGCGGCTTTTATCGAAAATCTGAGCGATGAACAGCAGGCACAGCTTGTGAATTTACAGAATCAGGGACAGGCAATAGAGTCGGCAATGGCGGGTGTTGAATGTAAAGATCAGACAATTAAAGCGCAGCTCATATACTTGTCTTTTTTTAATAATGTGCAAAATTTTAATGCGCAGTCTTATGCTGATCTGTTCAAAAAATCATCTGACGATAAGGCTTTGATCAACGCTTTAAGCTCAACTTATGGACTGAAAATCGACTACAGCGAGTTTATGAAAAGCTACACTTTTGTAATGAACGCCACGATAAATCAGTATATGTTTGAGGATTCCAAAAGCAAAAATGCCGCTGATCTTGCGGCATGGGCAGAGAATGCGTATATCTCAGGCTGGGGTTACAAGGACGGCGCTTTCGGCGACAGGGACGATACAGACAGGATAAGATATGCCGACGGCTCAGGCTTGATATTGGGGTATCTAAGATACGATCCGGAGCAGAAAATGTTCAACAGCGAGCCGAGTAGTTTCAATTTTACTTCCAAAGGCAGTCTTGATAAAATGCCCGACGAGGCAGGAAACATATTGTCAGACGGCACAGATTTTGGAGTGTATATTGGTAATGGCGAGGTGATTTTTGCATCGAAAGAATCCGGCTGTGTGACAAAGGAAAAAGTCGCTGACGGGGCGTGGAATTCATGGAGTTCAATTAGCGGAGCTGCGTATAACACGGACATTTCTTTTGAGGAATATGACGAAAAGAAAAAGAATAATCTGGGACTTGTGCAGTGGGCAATTCAGGCTCACGAGGCAGGCTGGGGATACATTTACGGCACTTACGGCAACGTCCTAACTGAAAATTTATTGCAGGACAGAGCCGCTGTTTTTGGCAGTGAAGTCACGGATTATATGGATTTCATTCGTCAGAATTGGCTTGGCAAAAGGACAGCCGATTGCGTTGGCTTGATCAAAGGATACGGCTGGTACGACAGTGCAAGCGGCGAGATCATGGTCGGAACTAACGGCATGATGGACGTTGGAGCAAATGCGATGTTTGCAAATGCGACCGTGAAAAGTACGATAGATACGATTCCCGAAGTCCCCGGACTTGCCGTGTGGGTGGACGGTCACATCGGAATCTATATCGGAAACGGCGAGGTTATCGAAGCCATGAACACTCTCCGAGGGGTGACGAGAACTCAGCTTGCAGGGCGTGAATGGACGCACTGGCTTCAGATTCCGTACATCAGTTATGTAGAAAATATGGAGGAAGATAAATGAAAAAATCAATTACAGTAAGCATTAATTCCGAAAAATTATCCGCTCTGGAAATGTATCTGGAGCAGAAAAATATGAAGTTATCAGTAGAACTTGAAAAGTATGCGGAGCAGCTTTATCAGAAATATGTGCCGTCCAACGTCCGTGAATTTATCGAGCTGACGGCGGCTAAGAAGCCTACGAAAAAATCTAAAAATACTGCTCCTGCGGAAAATGAAAATCAGTCGGAGCAGTAACTCCTCACAGTTCGCGCCGTGTGCCCTCGTGTGACGTTTTCGCAGCATGGGCATGGTAAGTTTACCCTTAGAGCAGTCGGGGCAAATTTTGGGCAATTGTGGCGGCGTTTGGAAATGGGAGGATTCGGGAGGATCAGAGGTGGGTTGAGGGAGATTTATTTCATTGCAAGTTAAAGTATCGGGGTTGTGACCCCGATACAGTTACAGCGGACGGCAAAGCCGACCGCCATTTTGCGAGGTTTACGGAGTTTTCAGCAAAGGGGTTGTAAATTCAGACCTTTTCAGATTTAGGAGTTGTAACCACAGAAAACGGCGTAAATACGGCATTTGTAGAGGAGTTGATAGTGTAAAAATGAGTTTTCAGAATAAGGTGAAATTTCCGCTGTGGGCGTATCCCGAAACCATGACAGATGTGGAGGTTCACTACAAAAATGACAACTGCAAGTCCCAAAGTGAGTTTATTGAAAAGGCAATAAAATTTTATGTCGGGTATCTTGATGAAGAAAAAAGTGTAAATTACATTTCGCCCATGATAACGGAAACGGTAAAGGCGCAGATAAAAGGTACTGAACAGCGGCTTGCTCGTCTGATGTTCAAGGTCGCAGTTGAACTTGGAAAGCTGTCTCACATGACCGCTGCGATGAACGATGTTGATGAAGAAACGCTGAAAAGTCTTCATGCAATGTGCGTTACGGAAGTACGTAAAATTAATGGTATCATAGACTACGAGGATGCTGTGGAGTATCAAAAGGAGTAAGCTATGCCGAAAATTATTGTCACGAGCCGCTATTTAAAATGCGGCTCAAAAAAGAAACTGAAAAATTATGTGAAGTATATTGCTACCCGTGAGGGTTCTGTTCCGACGGTCAGAGAACGTGAAAATTATGTTGGTTATCTTGCAAACCGTCCGAATTCTCACGGACTTTTTTACGAGAAAGATGATCCGATCAATCTTGAAAAGACAGCAAAAGAAATTGCTGATCATGGCGGTAATGTCTGGACTCATGTGGTTTCGCTAAGACGTGATGACGCTCAGAAAATGGGTTATGATAATTTGAATGCGTGGCGTGATCTCGTACTCAGACAAATTCCAAGCATTGCTAAAAATCAGAAAATAGATTTGAAAAATCTTCGCTGGTATGCCGCTTTTCATGATAAAGAAACAAATCCTCATGTTCACATTATTGTGTACTCTGAAAA
>ERZ779877.1605-NODE-1605-length-18729-cov-4.623219_pt1 | contig 18729 bp, 20 predicted proteins | sample MGYA00511556_ERZ779877 | MGnify/ENA primary metagenome ERZ779877 (study PRJEB29588, sample SAMEA2159338) | human gut metagenome | biome: human gut; feature: human-associated habitat; material: faeces | place: Denmark | collected 2008/2010 ...
GATATTCCTATGCCATGCGTTCCAAAGAGGATGCACAGGATTACCGTTATTTCCCGGAACCGGATTTGGTTCCAATCGTCATCAGTGATGAATGGTTACAACGCATAAAAGACAGCCAGCCGGAGCTTCGGGAAGCAAAACGTCAGCGTTATCAGGATGAATTCGGCCTGCCGGAATATGATGCCAACATTTTAACATCTGCAAAGAAAATGGCAGATGTTTTTGAGGCAACAACTGCAATCTGCAATAAGCCAAAGAAAGTATCCAACTGGCTGATGGGTGAGACCATGCGAATCTTAAAGGAGCAGAATAAAGACCCGGAGGATATCGCATTTTCACCGGAAAATCTGGCAAAATTAATCGAGCTTACTGATGCCGGAACCATCAATGGCAATGTGGCAAAAGAAGTATTTGAGCAGATTTTTGCAGAGGATATCGACCCGGATAAATATGTAGAAGAGCATGGATTAAAGACTGTAAATGACGAAGGTGCATTGCGTGATACTATTGCCAAAGTCATCGAAGAGAATCCACAGTCGGTAGAAGATTACCGCAATGGGAAAGAAAAGGCAATTGGCTTCTTAGTAGGTCAGACCATGAAAGCCATGAAGGGTAAAGCAAATCCTGGAATGGTAAATCAGGTGCTGCGGGAGTTGTTAAAATAAAATTTGATTTGTCGAAATATTTTATAAAACCAATTTTAGCAAGTTCATCAATGGGAATAATTCGGAATATATACATATAATTTACTAAAAGGTATAATTATGCAAAATATTGCTATAATATTAACAATAATATTTGCAATAATTGTTTATGTAGTAATATTAGCAATTACAAAAATTTTTAGTAAAGATGAATTATACATGTTGCCATTTTACAGCAAATTTAAGAAAAATAAGGTCTGTAAACCTTGAAAAATAAGCATTTTTGAAAATAGAAAACCGCAAACCCTTGAGATTTAACACTTTTATAAAATAAATTTGAAAAAAAAGAAGGATTTTATCAAACCTTGGCGAATAATGTAAGTAGTAGATGCAATAATTATCTACATATACAATCTTATTAGGAGGTAATTTAAATGAACAAATCTGATTTAATCGCAGCCATAGCTGCTAAAACAGAATGCACAAAGAAAGATGCAGAAGCAACATTAAACGCATTTGTTGACGTTGTTACAGAAGCTTTAGTAAAGGGAGACAAAGTTCAATTAGTTGGATTTGGTTCTTTCGAAGTTAGAAAAAGAGCTGCTAGAAAAGGAAGAAACCCACAAACTAAAGAAGAAATCAAAATACCTGCATCAAAAGCTCCAGTATTCAAAGCTGGTAAAGCTCTTAAAGATTTAGTAAACAAAAAATAAGGTTTATATAAATTAAGAAAGCGACCTAAAATTAAGGTCGCTTTTTCAATAACTAAAAAAGGAGAACCTATATGGAACAGATTTTTTCAGTGAAGAATATTGTTATATATTTAATCTTAATAAATATAATTGCATTTTTAGCAATGTATATAGATAAAAGAAAAGCAAAAAAAGGTAAAAGAAGAATTCCAGAAAAAACATTATTTATACTTGTAGGGCTAGGTGGAGGAATAGGAGGAATTCTTGCAATGTACCTATTTAGACATAAAACAAAGAAAACAAGATTTGTAATAGGCTTCCCGGCCATAGTAATATTTGAAGTTTTAGTAGTTATAGCAATACTTGTAGCCAACAAATAGCAAACAAAATTGCTGTGCACATAAAATAAAAAAATAAAAAAACAAGTAGACAAAGAAATATTAAAAGACAAAAAACGACAAAAACAGAACATTACAACACGAGTTATTCACAGAGTTATCCACAGTATCCACAGGCAAAAAATAAAATAGACACAAGGTAACATAAAATAAAAACAAAGCAAAAAATGAAAATCTAATGGTAAAAAATCTAAAAAACTATTGATAATACGAAGAAAATAGTATAAAATATATGTCGTTAATGAAAGGAAAGTGATGTAGCAATGGAAAAATCAATGGATAAGATTGTTAATTTATGTAAGAGTAGAGGATATATATACCCAGGGTCTGAGATTTATGGGGGACTTGCTAATTCTTGGGACTATGGACCTTTGGGAGTAGAGTTTAAGAATAATGTTAAAAAAGCATGGATGAAGAAGTTTATTCAAGAGAATAAATATAATGTTGGACTAGATGCTGCAATATTAATGAACCCAGAAACTTGGGTTGCTTCAGGACATGTTGGAGGTTTTAGTGATCCACTTATAGACTGCAAAGAATGTAAAACAAGACATAGAGCAGATAAATTAATAGAAGACTGGCTAAAAGAAAACAACAAGGAAGAAGTTGTAGATGGTTGGTCAGATGAAAAAATGGTAGATTTTATACATGATAATAACATTAAATGCCCAGATTGTGGTGCAAGTAATTTCACACCAATTAGAAAATTCAATTTAATGTTTAAAACATTCCAAGGAGTAACGGAAGATACAAAATCTGAGTTATACTTAAGACCAGAAACAGCACAAGGAATATTTGTAAACTTTAAAAATGTATTAAGAACAACAAGAAGAAAACTTCCAATGGGAATTGGTCAAGTAGGTAAATCATTTAGAAATGAAATAACACCAGGAAACTTCCTATTTAGAATTCGTGAATTTGAACAAATGGAATTAGAATTCTTCTGTAAACCAGGAACCGATATGGAATGGTTTAAATATTGGAGAGCATTCTGTAAGGACTGGCTTTTAAGCTTAGGAATGAAAGAAGAAAGTTTACGACTAAGAGACCATTCACCAGAAGAATTATGCTTCTACAGTAAAGGCACAACAGATATAGAATTTAAGTTCCCATTTGGTTGGGGGGAATTATGGGGAATAGCAGATAGAACAGACTATGACCTAAAACAACATATGGAACATTCAAAAGAAGACTTTACATATTTAGACCAAGAAACAGGAGAAAAATTCGTTCCATACTGTGTAGAGCCATCATTAGGCTGTGATAGAGTTGCACTTGCATTCCTTTGCAATGCTTATGATGAAGAAGAAATTGCAGAAGGAGATGTAAGAACAGTATTACACTTACACCCAGCACTAGCACCTTATAAAGTAGCTGTTTTACCACTATCTAAAAAACTTTCAGCAAAAGCAGAAGAAATATATGCAAGCTTATCAAAGAAATACATGTGCGAATATGATGAAGCAGGAAGCATAGGAAAGAGATATAGAAGAGAAGACGAAATAGGAACACCATATTGCATAACAATCGACTTCGAAACAGAAAACGACAACTCAGTAACAATAAGAGACAGAGACACAATGGAACAAGTAAGAGTAAAAATAGATGACTTAGAAAAATGGATAGATGAAAAAATAGCATTTTAAAGTATAATATAAAAGCAAAGAGCCTTAAACAACAAAGGCTCTTTGCTTGTATTTATAAACTCCATTACATCTTCTTTAGCTGGTTTTGTCCAGATTAGCATTTTAAAATCAACTCTTTCATTTCATCATTTGTAATAACATCGCCATTTTCAATGGCTTTCAAAGCTTCATGAACTTTGCAGTAAATCAAAAAATCATTTAAAGTATTTTGATTAGATGAATAACTTTTCAAATTTGTTATGGGTTTTATTAATTTTTGTTTTTCTTTCACAGCACATCACTTCCTTATAAGATATTTAAGAAGTAACAGTGCTCATAAATACTACATGCTAATAGTATAACAAACAAGACTACAAATATCAACCAATTAGTAAAAAATATTAAAAAATTCTCTTGAAATTTATTTCAAAATATGATTTAATACTAAACGTAATTGGGAGAAGAAGCTTAAATACTATTTAGAATTTAATAAATACAAAAGCTCCAATGAGATTTGGCGAACTTTTATATAGGAAATTTGAATAGTAACAAATTTTACAAAAACTTTTGAAAAAAGTATTGACATTTTTTAAATATGATATATAATACTACCAAACAAAGGTTTGAAATAAATTAGGAGGAATTTTATGAGTACAGATAATTTAGAAAAGAAAAAAGCATTAGAAGCAGCATTAGGACAAATTGAAAAACAATTCGGTAAAGGTTCAGTTATGAAACTTGGAGAATACCAAGCAATGAATGTTGAAGCAATTCCAACAGGAGCATTAAGCTTAGACATTGCACTTGGAATTGGTGGTATTCCTAGAGGAAGAATTATAGAAATTTTTGGACCAGAATCTTCTGGTAAAACAACACTTGCACTTCATGCAATAGCAGAAGCTCAAAAACTTGGAGGAGAAGCAGCATTTATTGATGCAGAGCATGCTTTAGACCCAGTATATGCAAAACATTTAGGTGTTGATATAGATAATTTAATAGTATCACAACCAGATACAGGTGAGCAAGCTTTGGAGATAGCAGAAGCATTAACAAGAAGTGGAGCAATAGATATTATAGTTGTAGACTCAGTTGCAGCATTAGTTCCAAAGGCTGAAATTGATGGAGATATGGGAGATGCACACGTTGGTTTACAAGCAAGACTTATGTCTCAAGCATTAAGAAAACTTGCAGGTGTAATTAACAAATCTAAAACAGTTATAATTTTCATAAACCAATTAAGAGAAAAAGTTGGAATAATGTTTGGAAACCCAGAAACAACACCAGGTGGTAGAGCACTTAAGTTCTATGCATCTGTAAGATTAGATATAAGAAAAATTGAAAATATTAAAACAGACGGAGAAGTTACAGGAGCAAGAGCAAGAGTAAAAGTTATAAAAAATAAAGTAGCACCACCATTTAGAGAGGCTGAATTTGATATAGTATATGGTAGAGGTATATCAAAAGAAGGAAATATACTAGATTTAGCAGTAAACTTAAACTTAGTAGAAAAAGCTGGTGCATGGTTTAGCTACAATGGAGAAAAAATCGGACAAGGTAGAGAAAACGCAAAAGCATATTTAAAAGAACACAAAGAAGTTGCACAAGAACTTGAAGAAAAGATTAGAGAAAACTTTAGACAAGCATTTGAAAAGAGCCTTGGAGATGAAGAAGAAGACCCAGAACAAGAAGTAGAACCAGAAGAATAATAAATTACAAAGAAGTCGCAAGACTTCTTTGTAAATATATAGAGCTTTTAGGAGGAACAAATGGAGGACTATATTGAATTTGACAAACTTAAGACAAAAGTGTTAAAATATGCATTGTACAAAAAAAGAAGCGAAGCAGAAATTAGAAGAAAATTTGCAGAAAACTCTGGAGAAATGCTAGATGAGGTTATAGAAAATCTAAAAGAAAATGGCTATATAAACGACTTTTTATACATACAAAAAACAGTAGATGAATTCCAAAGACTTAAAAACTTATCAATAAAAGAGCTAGAATATAAGCTACTTTCAAAAGGTATAAATAAGCACGATTTAGAAGATTATATATCTCAAAACAAAGAAGATTTATTAGAATATGAAATAAATTCTGCAAGAAATATATTTATAAAAAAGCAAGCAACAATGGAAAAAGAAGATGTTGTACTATATTTAAAGAAAAAAGGATATTTAAGTGAAAGCATTACACTTGCACAAGATTAGAGGGAGAAAATAATGGCAATGAATGATATACTAACTTTGGAAACAAAAAAATATAACATAAAACTAGAAAACTTTGAAGGTCCACTTGATTTACTATGTCACTTAGTAGATAAAAACAAAATGGAAATAGATAAAGTAAATATAACACAAATAACAGATCAATATATTGAATACCTAAATGCAATGGAAGAATTAAATCTAGAAATTGCAAGTGAATTCATAGTTATGCTTTCAACCCTTGTGTATTTAAAATCTAAACACCTTTTACCAAAAGAGGTGGAAAATGAAGAAGAAATTACTGAAGAAGAACTTATTAGAAGAATTATAGAATACAAAAAATATAAAGAAATAACAAAAAAACTAAAAGAAAATTTTCAGATTTATTCAGATAGAATATATAAATTACAAGAAGAAATAGAACTACCAAAACAAAAATTAGAAAAGGATTATGACAATAAACTTATACCAGAATTATATAGTAATATAATTAAAAGAAATGAAGAAAAAGTAAATGTAAATGCTCAAAACATCGAAAAGATAGCTATAACAGATACATATACAGTAGCAAGCAAAGTAAAAGATATATTTAAAGAACTAGTAAAAAAACACAAATTTATATTTAGTAAATTATGTACAAGCAAGAAGTATACCAAGCTAGAAACAGTAACAGCATTTTCAGGCGTTTTAGAATTAAGCAGAAGAAACAAGATAATAACAAACCAAGAAAAAAACTTTGGAGACATATTAGTTGAGAAAAAGTAAGCAATTTTCTTGCTTTTTATAAAATATTGTGTTACAATAATATGGTCAATAAAAAAGTAAAGTCAAATGAGAGGAGAACAAGCATGAAAACAGTTCTAATTATAATATATGTAATAGTTGCATTAGTATTAACAGTATTAACTCTAATGCAATCAAAAGATGATGATGGTATGTCAGCAGCTATTACAGGAGGTTCTTTCTATGAGAAAAATAAAGGAAGAACTAAAGAAGGTAAAATTAGAAGAAATACAATAATTCTAGGTGTTGCATTTATAGTACTTGCAATAGTACTTGGAATATTTTATTAATCTAAAAAATACCATTAACCCATATTACAACATTTGGGAATATAAGGCCGTATAGTAGCAATTATAAACGTAACAATACCTGCAAAGGTATTGTTATTTGTTTTTATCTCATAAATTCCAAAACTAACAGCTCTAACAAAAAAGTATAATGAAATAATTGCAAAAATTATAATCATAAAACTCCTCCTAAAGTTTATTATATAAATAGCCACTTTGAAGTTCAGAATGAACAGTTACTTTAAAAAAAGCATTTGGGTAATTGTTTTCCCAATCTGAATCCAGCCAGTCTTGCCATGTTGCGTATTTTGGAAGCAAATATTCTCCAAACCCTACAATATCTGATTTTAATGCCTTTGATGTTTTATATAAATATGAAAGAACATGTGCTTCAATATTATCACAAAGAGCTTCATTTAAGGTGTTCATGCAAGCTTCATTAGATAAATCTATAGAACTATAAATTGTAGGTATGTTCCCAGTTAGCCAGATTTCACATTCTATAAATGGATAGTTATTAACCAAAGAAACTTTTCTTTTGGTTTCCTTGCTTAAACTAATATATAAAGAAATGTTGGTGCTAGGTTCGAAAGGGTTTGTTATATTAATTGTTGCGTTTTTTAAATCATTAGTTATAATTAAATGGCACAAGGTTTCTATGTTATTTAATTCACCCACTAATTTATCTCCACGAAACACGGCAAGTCCCATACTTTCAACATTGTTTTTAGACTCAATAGGTGTTCCGACCAGCAATATAGTCATCATCAAGTAGAGAAGCATTTGGGTTAACTCTGCTTTGAGTTTCTTTTGTATTAATTCCAGCAAGTATTGCAGAAGCATTAGAAGATGTGTTCAAAATGTTGTAATAAAAATTTGCAAGTGATACATTATCAAGGTAACCAGTGTATTCGCTAGAATTAAAGTTTTGTTCAAAATATTCAGCTGGGTTTGATTCAAAAACAGGTTTTGAATTTTCTAAAAAATCGTAAGCATCACATTTACTTATTATAATACTGCAATCAGGTCTAAGCTCTATGTTATTCATTAAAGTATAAATTACATCAGAAATACCAGAAGAGGAATATTCTTCAGAAATTATAACAGCTTTACAATGTGAAAGGTTAACTTGTTTACTTATATAGCTATTAATTAAGCTAATTCCAGAATCTATACTTGAGCAGTCAACAGATAATATAGTTGAATTATCACTAGAAGAACTACCAGATGAAGAACTTGAAGATTCAGAGGAGTTTAAAACAGCAAATTGAATGCTAATTTTTACATCATGTGTGTCTGATGTATCTATTCCAAGTGCAATAGCATAAGCCTTATCTTCTATACCTCTGGAGCTTGAACAACCAGTAAAAAGAAAGATAGAAATTGAACAAATTAATAGCAATAAAAATACTTTTATTCTCATTTTTTATCCCTTCTTTTTTTGAAATTAGCAAAAACTAAAATCAAAAAGCTAACTACAAATATTAATAAAACAGAGTATGGCTTAAAAAAGTTTTTAGTAAAACTACCTACAGTTGAAAGGTTTTTGAAAAATAGAGTAAACCCAAGCATAACTAAAGAAACACTACCAATTATTTCTTTGAAATTGCTAAGTTTAAAACTCTTTTTTATAATGTACGATATTAAATAAACATTAAGGCTTACAAATGATAGGAATGCTAAAAGCCAAATAAAAATGAATATAGCATCAATTCTTTGGAAGAAACGGCCAAGTGTTGCAAACCTTGCTATTAAATACAACGAAAGTGCTTCATCTGCTGTAAATGAATATGCAAATGTCATTGTTAAAGCAAGTGTAGTTAAAATAAAATACAATGCACATGAGATTACAGAAAATAAAGTTACTTTTTTAAAGTCTTTTGTATCTTTTAAAAAAGGTGGCAAGAAGTACAAGTAAGCAATAACATTAAATGCAAAAACATTTAAAGATTGAGTAACAAATGTGTTTTTTACACCATATCCAAAAGCAGGGAAAAGCCTTTGCCAAGTAAAATCTCTAATTGAAATAGAGAACAATAAAACAATTGATAATACTGCAATTGGTATAACAACTAGGTTTGTACCATAAATTGCTTGTAGGCCAATTTTGCTAGAGATAATTACAGGTATAAATGTAATTAATAATAAAACTAAATAGTTGTATTCTGGGTAATATATAACATGCAAATCATTTACATAATACCTTAGAGATACTGCAGAAAATGACATGAAGAGCACAATAAATAAAATAGCCATAATTCCTTTAAGCCATGAACCACCTAAGTACTCAGAAACATCTAGAATATCATAACTTATAAAACGTTTGAAAAGAAATATTGCAACTAACATAAACAATATTGATAGAATGCTTACATACAAAACATTAAGCCATGAACCAGATCCACAACTATTGAAAATAACTGATGTCATGTTAAAAATTATGTTGTTACTAATAACTGCCAAGCTTAGCCCCATAGCTTCAACTTTGCCAAGTTTTTGCATATCATTCATTAGAATTCTCCTTTCATTTTGTTATAGATTTACTCCAAAATTTCCATTTTCTACTTATTCTAGGTTGTTCCTTAGGACGCTTTGTGTTTAAAAAGTCACTACGGTTTTCTCGTTTCCATATTGAGTGTATAAAATAAGATATAGATGTATTAAAATTCGTAACAGGTATATATGGCTCTAAGTAAGATACACCGAAAGAGTTTAAAGCACATAAAATAGAAAACTGTGTAAACAAACCAACAGCAATGCCTAAAAAGCCTGCAATATAGCCTAAAAAAATGTATAGAAATTTGTAAATTCTAAAAGTAAAATTAAGCGAAAAATCAGGTATAGCAAATGAGCAAATACCAGTTAATGCAACAATTATAATAGATATTGGACTAACTAAATTTGCATTTACAGCAGCATCTCCCAAAATTAATGCACCAATAATTCCGTATTGTTGGACCAATAGGGTTAGGAATTCTAAGCCCAGCTTCACGTATTAATTCAAAAGATATTTCCATTAATAAAACTTCAAAAATTACTGGGAAGGGAACACTATTTCTTGAACCTGCAATTGCGAATAGAAGCGGAGTTGGAACAAGTTCAGTGTGAAAGTTTAAAACAGCAATATAAAGCCCAGGAAGTAGAAGTGTTATAAATGCAGCAATAAGACGAATGGTTTTTAGCAAGTTAGCATATTGGTGCTTTAAATTAAGATCTTCTGGAGAAGATAAAAAATCAATAAAAACACCAGGAACAATAAGTGAGTAAGGCGAACCATTAACAAGTATTGCAACTCTACCTTCAAGTAAATGGTTTGCCGCTTTGTCGGGCCTTTCAGTAGAAATCATTTGTGGGAAAGCAACTTTGCTATCATCTTGTATAAGCTGTTCAACATTTCCGAGATGAAATAACATAATCAACATCTAAATTTGCAAGACGGTATTTTACTTCTGAAATTAGAGAGGAGTTTGCAATATTTTTCATGTAGCATACTGCAACCTGAGTTTTATTAGCTTTCCCAACTGTTGTACTTTCAATAATTAAATCAGGAGTATTAATTAATCTTCTTAAGATTGAAGTATTTGTTCTTAATTTTTCAACAAATGCTTCTTGAGAACCTCTAACAACAATCTCATTTTTAGGGGTATCAATGCCTCTTGCAGCAAAACCTTTAACATCAATGGAAAATGCAATATTTACAGTATCTATAAAAAGTGCACAATTACCAGAATTTATTGCACTTGCAACTTCTGAAAATTTAGAAACTTTTTGAACACTGTTTTGTGGAAGAAGCTTATCAAAAATATAATCTTCGATACTAATCTTTTTGATTTTTTTGTATTCAACGCCACTTTTGGTTTGTGCAGGTTTAAATGAAGAATTGGTTTCCATTAAAGGTCTTAAAAGAAAATTGTTTACAAGCTCAGAGTCAATCATCCCATCTATACCAACAAAAAGAGCGGAATATTTCTTGCCTAAAATATTTAAAGTAAATGGACGTATTATAATATCACTATTAATTAAGCTGTTATATTGAACCTTAATGTATTCATAATTCTTATCTAAAGATTCAAATACATCATGGTCTGGCAAAAATGAATCTGGCAAGTCAACATCTTTAGAATTTGCATTGTTTTCGTCTAAAACAAAATTATATTTTACATTAGGAGTGTATGAAAAACATGACTTTAAAAAAACAATAAATTTATTCATAAAATGAGTTTTTCCATAAAAAGAAAAAATATTCCAAAATGTCTTGACTATTTTATAACTATTTGATATTATGATGTCATAAAGGTGGAGGTGATATAATTGAAAAAAACACTAAAAATAATAGCAATAATTGCAATAATGTTAGTAGCAGTATTTGCACTAACTGGCTGTGGAAACAAGTTAATAGCAACAAAGGATGTTGAAGGTACAGAATCAGAACCAAAACATTCAGAAAAAATCGAAATATCTTTTAAAGATGATAAAGTTAACAAAGTAAAAATGACATATACTTTTGATAACAAAGATGACACTAAGAAATTTGTTGATAGCTATAATGCAATATTAGGCTTAGCAAGTGCTTTTGCATCAGAAGATGAAAAGGTTTCTTTACCAACAATGGAACAAAAAGGTAAAAAAGCAATAATGGAAATGGATGCTAAAATGTATTCTGAAATGAGTGGAGAAACAGAAGCTGGCATGACAAAAGATGAAGTTAAAGCAAACCTAGAAAAAGAAGGATACAAAGTAAAATAAAATACTTATGAAATACAAGAAAATCGGAGAGATCCGGTTTTTTTGTGTTTTTGCTTGCATAAAATTAATTTATGTAATATAATACATCTATTCACTAAACTGTTAAGTGAATTTTAAAACTTGAAGAGCCCTAAAAATAGGAATAAAGGAGGTATTTTATGTGTGGTATTGTTGGATATATAGGAACTAAAAATGCAACACCAATATTATTACAAGGATTAAAAAGATTAGAATACAGAGGTTACGATTCAGCTGGAATTGCTGTAATTGAAAATGGAAAAATTGAAGTTAAAAAAGATAAAGGAAGAGTAAGTAATTTAGAGGCAGTACCTGGAATAAATGATTTAAAAGGAACTATAGGAATTGCACATACAAGATGGGCAACACATGGAAAACCAGCTAAAGAAAATTCACACCCACATACCGATATGGATGGAACTTTTGCTGTTGTACATAATGGAATTATAGAAAATTATAATGAGTTAAAAAATATGCTAATAGAAAAGGGGTATAAATTTGTATCGCAAACAGATACAGAAATTATACCGAACTTAATAAACTATTATTATAAAGAAGATCATAAAAATGATGAATTAAAAGTTTTAAGAGCTGTAAGAAATGCATGTATGGATTTAAAAGGAAGCTTTGCTTTGGAAATAATCTCAAGCAACGCACCAGAAAATATGATAGTAGTAAGAAAAGACAGTCCATTAGTTATAGGAAAAGGACATGGCGAGAACTATTTAGCATCTGATATTCCAGCAATTCTTTCATATACAAAAGATTTTTACTTTATAAATGATTACGAATTTGCAGTATTAACAAAGGATAATGTAAAATTTTATGATACAGACTTAAATGAAATAAAAAAGACAACTGATAGTATTGAATGGGATAGTAAGGGTGCTGAGAAAGACGGATATGAACATTTTATGCTAAAAGAAATAAATGAGCAACCAAAGGCTATAAGGGAAACAATAGGCACAAGATTAAATGGTTCAAAAGTTTGCTTTGACGAACTAAATTTTTCAAAAGAATACTTAGAAAGTTTAAACAAAATATATATTGTAGCATGTGGTACAGCTATGCATGCTGGATTAGTTGCAAAAAATATTATAGAAAAACTTTGTAAGATACCAGTAGAAGTTGATATTGCATCAGAATTTAGATATAGAGATCCACTTATTGATAACAAAACATTAACAATATATATTAGTCAATCAGGCGAAACAGCAGATACAATAGCTGCCTTAAAACTTGCAAGAGAAAAAGGGGCAAAAACACTTGCAATATCTAATGTTATAGGAAGTTCAATAACAAGAGAGGCAGACTATTCAATATATACACATGCAGGACCAGAAATAGCAGTTGCTTCAACAAAAGCATATACATCACAAGTAACAATGCTAACTTTAATTGCTTTATACTTTGCAGAAATTCTAGAAAGAGGAGACATGGAAAAGGTAGAAACATTAAAGAAAGACCTATTAAAACTACCAGAAAAAGCTGAAGAAATACTAAAAAATACAAGCAAAATTCAAAAATTTGCAAAAAGAATTCATAAAGAAAAAGATATGTTCTTCCTAGGTAGAGGAGTAGATTATGCAGTAAGCTTAGAAGGTTCTTTAAAAGTAAAAGAAATATCATATATTCACTCAGAAGGATATGCATCAGGAGAATTAAAACACGGACCAATTGCTTTAATAGATACAGGTGTAACAGTTATAGCAACTATGACAGATAAAAACTTACTAGAAAAATCTATAAGTAATGTGCAAGAAGTAATTTCAAGAGGTGCAAAAGTGTTAGCAATAACAAATCAAGATGTAGAAAACAAAGGATTTGATACAATAATTAAAATTCCAGAAGTAACTACAGAAATTTCACCAGTACTTTCAATAATACCTTTACAACTACTAGCATATTACATCTCAACAGAAAAGGGATTAGATGTAGATAAACCAAGAAACCTTGCAAAATCAGTAACTGTTGAATAACTAAGAGGAGTGAAGAAAAAATGTACGCATACATAAGTGGAAAAATTGCAGATAAAGCAAACAATTATGTAGTAATAGATAATGGAGGCATGGGATATAAAATCTTTATGTCTCCATCAGTAATAGAAAAACTACCAGATGTTGGAGAATTCCAAAAAATACATACTTACTATTATGTAAGAGAAGATGTTATTAGCCTATATGGCTTTTTAACAAACGAAGAACTTAGAATGTTTGAATTATTACTTTCAGTAAGTGGAATAGGTGCAAAATCAGCAATACAAATATTATCTAGTATTACACCTTCAAGCTTTGCTTTAGCAGTAATTTCAAATGACGTTTCAAAAATAGTAAAAATACCAGGAATAGGAAATAAAACAGCTGCAAGAATAATATTAGAATTAAAGGATAAATTAAAAACAGAACAAGCAATAAGCAAAAATGAGCAAGTAAAAGAAGCAATTCATGAAAGCGAAAAAGATACTGAAGCAGTTGTTGCTCTACAAGTTTTAGGATATACTAGAAAAGAAATTGAAAAGGCTTTGGAAAAATTTGAAACACAAAATTTAACTGTTGAAGAAATAATTAAAAAGGCATTATCAATACTTGGAAAATAAGGAAGTGAAGCAGTATGGAGCCTTTAGCACATAGAGTTCGCCCAACAAAGCTAGAAGAATTTGTTGGGCAAGAAGAAGTTTTAGGAAAAGATAAAATATTATATAGAACAATAAAAGCAGATAGGTTAACAAGCGTTATTCTCTGGGGACCAACTGGCTGTGGTAAAACATCAATAGCCAAAGTAATTAGCAATACAACTAAATATAAGTTTATTCAATTAAATGCTGTAACAGCAGGTGTTGCAGATATTAAACAAGCTGTTGAAGAATCTAAAAATAGTTTATTTAACCCATCAGGAAAATGTATTTTATTTATAGATGAGATACACAGGTTTAATAAGCTTCAACAAGATGCACTGCTTCCATTTGTAGAAAATGGAACAATTATATTAATTGGTGCAACAACCGAAAACCCATATTTTTCAGTAAATAAGGCGTTAATCTCAAGGTCAATGGTAGTAAAATTAAACCCTTTAACATATACGGATATTTTTAAAATCTTAAAAAATGCTTTAGCAAATAAAGAAGGGCTTGGAAACTATAAAATAGATATTGAAGATAGTACTTTAGAAGCCATTGCAAAATTATCAGGTGGAGATGTAAGAACAGCATTAAATACACTAGAACTTGCAGTACTTACAACAGAAATGAATGGAGACGGAACAATAAAAATCACACAAGAAATTGCAGCAGAATGCATGGGTAAGAAAAAAACAATGTTTGATAAATCTGGAGATAGTCACTATGATAATATAAGTGCATTTATAAAATCAATGAGAGGTAGTGACCCAGATGCAACAGTTTTTTATCTAGCAAGAGCAATAGATGGAGGCGAAGATCCAGTATTTTTAGCAAGGAGAATTGTAATTGCAGCATCAGAAGATGTTGGACTAGCTAACCCCAATGCCTTAGTGGTTGCAACATCAGCAATGCAAGCAGCAGCAAATGTTGGTATGCCAGAAGCAAGAATAATACTTGCAGAAGCGGCATTATATGTAGCATTATCTAAAAAATCAAATTGTGCATATATGGCAATAGATAAAGCACTAGAAGATGTAAGAACAAAAGATACAGGAGAAATTCCAATGCATATTAGAAACGCACCAGCAGAAGGCATGAGTCAGTTTGGATATGGTGTAGGATACAAATATCCACATATTTACCCAGGACATGTAGTGGAGCAACAATACTTGCCAGACAAAATGCTTGGAACAAAATATTTTATAAAAGATGATACTGTAGAATAGTGAAAAAGTATTGTAATTAAAGTTTTTTTTTGATATAATACCGAATGAAAAGGAGGAGGTTAATGGTAACTTTTGAAGATGTGAAAAACAATCCGGAAGTGCAAGAATTAATTGTTGGGGCACAAAAACAATTAGATGCATTAGGATACACAGAGCATGCACACAGGCATGTAAGCATAGTTTCAAATAGAGCAGGAAAAATATTAGAAACTCTTGGCTATGATGAGCATAGAATAGAACTTGCTAAAATTGCAGGATATTTGCATGATATAGGAAATGGCGTAAACAGAGTAGATCATGCACATTCAGGTGCAATACTTGCTTACACAATTTTAAAAGACATGGGTATGGATATAAAAGACAGAATGGAAATAATGTCTGCAATAGGAAACCATGATGAAGCAACAGGAACAGCAGTTAGCGATATTTCAGCAGCATTAATTTTAGCAGATAAATCAGATGTGCATAGAGACAGAGTCGTAAATAAAAATCTAACTCGATTTGAAATACATGATAGAGTAAACTATGCAGTAACAGAAGCAAATCTAAAAATAAGTAAAGAAGAAAGAAAAGTAACATTAGACCTTACAATAGATACCAATATATGTCCAGTTTTAGACTATTTCGAAATATTTATGGAAAGAACAATGATGAGCAAATATGCAGCAAAATATTTACAAATATGGTTTGAACTAGTAATAAACGGTACCAAGTTATTATAATTTTGCAAAACAGAAAGGAATGAAGAAAAGTGAAAAAACACAAAAAAACATTAACAGTTGTTATAATTCTAATTGTAGCTCTACTTATGTTTGCATCATTTTTTGGAGTATACAAGAAAAACGAAAATGGAGAAAAAGTTAGTATTTTACCAAATTTAAAGTTAGGAATGGAATTTGGTAAAACAAGAGTAATTACTGCAAGTGTAAACAATAATGTAAACAAAGTTGTTTATGATGCAGAAGGAAATGTTGTAAAACAAGAAGAGGGTGTAGAATACACAGAAGAGAATGGATATAAAATTAAAGAAACACCAATAAATGCAGATTCTGTAAAAACAGTAGACAATTACAAAAGGGCAGAAAAAACAATTGAAAAAAGACTTAAAGGAAACAACATAACAGAATATGCAATAGATTTAGATGAAACTAATGGAACAATAAAACTAGAAATACCAGAAAACGACACAGCAGATGATATTGAGAGTTTAATTAAAAATTCAGGAACACTTCTATTATTAGATGGTGAAACATTTGAAACAGTTTTTGATAATAGCTATTTAAAAAAGGCAGATGTTGTATATAGCCAAGGAACAACAGAAACAGGAGTATTTTTACAACTGGAATTTAACGAAGAAGGAACAAAGAAACTTCAAGAATTAAATAACATTTATGTTGAAACAACAGAAGAACAAACAAAAGAAAATGGAGAAACAGAAAATGTTACAAAGTCAAAAAATGTTTGGGTAATACTAAATGATAAATTTTTAGGAGCAACAGTTCTACCAAACATAGTTTACAATGACAAAATAATGTTGACTTTTGGCTTATCAAACAATACAAGTGAAATACAAACAGCAGTAAAAGAGGCACAAAAAGAAGCTGTATTATTAAATTCAGGTGTAATGCCACTTTCATATGAGTATTCAAATGAAACAAGAGAAACAAATATTACTGAAAATAAACTTTTCGTTTATGAAATTGCTATAGGAATAGTTTTTGTAGTTGCATATATTTATTTAGTTGTTAAATTCAAGGCGAAAGGATTTATAGCAGTATATTTCCAAGTTGGTTATTTAGGAATATTATTATTAATTTTAAGATTAACTAGTGCAATAATTACAATAGAAAGACTTGCTGGAATAGTTATAGCAATGGTATTAGAATACATTTTCACATACATTGTTTTAAGAAACCTAAGCCAAAATACAGAAGGAATGTATAAAAAGGCAAACTTGGAGTTTTTCTTAAATACACTTCCAATATATGTTATTGCAATTGGAATCGCATACATAGTTATGGCAAGGGCATACCCTATAAGTGACCAAAGTATTGTTCAGAGAATTGCATCAAGTTTTCTTGATGGAGATTACAGCGAGCTTACAGGTGAAGGATATTTGGTAGCATATCCGCAACAGCTTGGAATAATCGGCATTATCCAAATTATTTACTACATATTCGGAAAAGATAATTACATCGCAATAATGCTTTTTAATGTTCTTGCAATGGCAGGAATTTTCAATATGCTATATAAGATTCTAACCAAAATGACAGATAATATTAGAATTCACAATCTGTATTGGGTTATGGTCTTTGGATGTTTCCCATTGATTTTCTATAGTTTCTTTGTGTACGGAACAATATTTGGACTATTCTTCTCATTAGTAGGCTTCTATAATCTTATCCTTGCAAAAGAAAATGGAAAAATCCTTAATTTTGTAATAAGTTTTCTGGCTTTCTGCATGGGAACAATAAGCAAAAGCAATTGTTTGATTTTTGTAATTGCAGCAGTTTTGGTTACTTTATTTTATGGAATAAAAGAACAAAAATTAAAATATGTAGTTTTCTCAATAATCTTAATGGGAGCGTTGATGGCACCTAAATGTGTAAATCTGTATTATGCAAAAAAGGCTAATGTAACTATTTCAAAAGGTGTTCCGGCGAAATGCTTTATAGCCATGGGATTGCAGAAGGGTACAAAAGAGTTAGGTTGCGGTGTTGATGGCTGGTACAACGCTTATAATTTGACAACTTTTGTAAACGCAGGTCGTGACAGTGAAAAAGCATCAGAAATAGCGGGAGAAAACATAAGTGAACGACTAAGTGAGTTTAAAAGCAAACCATTAGAGTTTGTGGATTTTGCAAAAAATAAAATCACAACACAGTGGTGCGAACCAACATTCCAAACTTTCTGGATGCTTCAGGCAATGGATAATCACGCAGAATGGTCAAAGGTAGCTAAAAGTATAGAAAAGGGAAAAGTAAACAAAATCATATTCGTAATAATGAAACTATATCTTATATTTATCTGGCTTGGAAACCTTGCATACCTTATAGCAAAAAGAAAACAGCTTACCATCTGGAACATGTTGCTACAGGTGGCAGTACTTGGAGGCTTCATATTCCATTTCCTGTGGGAAGGCAAGGCACTGTACATTATGCCATATTATGTGATTTCCTTTGTGGCAGGAGTGCAGGGGATGTACATGTTATATGAGAAGATAAAAATAGAAACTTTAAATATACAGGAATAAAATAAAAAGGCTGTGAGTGAGGTGAACCCCAAAAGTTAGACTTCAATTAGTCTAAAAAACCAACACTTTCATTAATTAATTGAACACTTTACTTTATTAATAAGGGAAAAACAAGGCGATTTCAGTTGAATTTACAACGAAAATATGTATAATATCATATTAGGAACTTTGTTTTTTAGTTCCACAAGGTTGATATAAGAGCCGGCGCAAGCAGGTTTTCATTATATTACTATATTTAA
>ERZ779877.1606-NODE-1606-length-18719-cov-4.615999_pt1 | contig 18719 bp, 17 predicted proteins | sample MGYA00511556_ERZ779877 | MGnify/ENA primary metagenome ERZ779877 (study PRJEB29588, sample SAMEA2159338) | human gut metagenome | biome: human gut; feature: human-associated habitat; material: faeces | place: Denmark | collected 2008/2010 ...
ACACGAAAAAAGTGTAACACTTGACAATTAAAATCAAAAATAATATTTCACAAAGGATTCTCAAGTTGCGAAATAAGTGGTATAATGTACAACATATGGCGGTCAGAGGAAATTCTGCGTGCCTGAATTAGGAGGATTACAAAAATGGAAAAAAGAGAGTTGGTATATTATCGACTGGATAAGATTGACGGTAAGATCTTAGATATCCTGCAGGGAAATGCAAGAGCATCTTTGAAGGAAATTGCAGAGCAGGTATTTCTGTCTCCGACAGCCGTTGGCGCACGTATTGACCGTATGTTGCAGGAGGGCGTGCTGGGAGGATTTACAACGAGACTGAACCCAGAAGCCATGGGACATTATATCAAAGCATTTATCAATCTGGAGGTACAGCCGGAGCAGCGTGAAGAGTTCAACGAGTACATTGACGGCGTATTGAATGTCGTAGAATGTAACTGCGTGACAGGCGATTTCTCAATGCTTATTAAAGTTGCTTTTTCTGATACAATGATTCTGGACTCGTTCATTGGAAGACTTCAGAAATTCGGAAGGACAAGTACCCAGATAGTATTCTCAACGCCGGTTGAGAACAGGGGCGTTGATGTGACAGCGGTAGATGTCTCACAGAACCCATAAAAGGGTTGTAAAAGCTGTCCCGCTTTGATACAATATATAATATTCCGTACAACATAAATGGAGAATGTTATGAATATCAAGGATACGAAGATAGTACTGGCTTCAGCATCACCGAGAAGACTTGCACTGCTTGAACAGGTGGGTGTTGAATGTGAGGTCATTCCTTCAGAACGTGAAGAGATTATAAGAGAGATAAGCCCCGAAAGAATAGTCAGACAGCTGGCATCCGATAAGGCACATGATGTATTTGACAGGCTGCCCGGAACGGACGGCAATACGTTGGTAATAGGCGCGGATACGGTCGTGGCGGTGGATGGGCGAATTCTTGGAAAACCTCATTCATATGAAGAAGCCTTCGATATGATTAAGCTTATCCGGGGAAGGGAACATAATGTGATCACAGGTGTAGATATTATAGGCAAAGATCGTGAAGTGTGTTTTTCCGAAGTAACCGGGGTCAGGGTATATCCGATGTCTGATGAAGAGATAGAAGAATATCTGTCCTGCGGTGAGAGCATGGATAAGGCCGGTGCATATGGCATACAAGGATTCTTTGCGGCATATATCCTTGGAATAAACGGAGATTACAATAATGTTGTCGGACTTCCGGTATCACGGCTGATACATGAGATTAAGAAAATGTGAGGACAGAAATATGAGTGAAATCGATAATATTTGTGCAGAAGTATTTTATGAGAACCAGGAGCAGCTGTTTCCGAAACAAGTAGTGGCTGATATTGATGAGGCCATTGATTTTCTTGAGGAATGCATGGCTCAGGTGTTTGATGATAAGAAAGAACTCCTTGAATATATGAAGGATGAAGGAATAGATATAAGTGATTATGAAGATGTGAGCGATGCCCTTGAGGTATTTGCACTTCCTGACGGAAGGTATCTGTATGTTGAAGCATAGACATTTCAGAATAATGATATGTGTCTGCCTTGTGTGCCTTATGACCATATGTGCAGGATGTACCAGAGTGCAGTTTACGACAGGACTTAAGCGGAGTACATTTGCGGTTATTAACGGCCGTAAGATAAGCATGGATGAGGCGCTGCTGCTGCTCGGAGAACTCAGGTGCTCTTATGAGAAAACATTCGATTCAGAAGTATGGAGTGAGAAGATTGAAGGCATGACCGCAGAGCAATATGTCAAGAACAATGTCCGCGATACACTGGAACAGATAGCCGTTCTTGAAGATTTTGCGGATGATTTTTCCATAAGACTCACGGATGAAGACTGCGATATGATTGCTAAAGCAGCGGATGAGTATATGACCGGTTATGATGGTAATGGGACAATTGATAAATCTGATGTGGAAGACTTCTATACATCTTTAAGGATGGCACAGAAAGCATTTTATACGATTACCGATACAGTGGATACCGAGGTCAGCGAGGATGAGGCAAGGGTTATTAATGTTCAGTATATTTATGTTGCGACTGTTGAGTATGATGATGACGGTGTGAGAACAGAACTTAGTCAGGCTGATGTTTCGCGTGCATATAAGCGGGTGCAGTCATTGCTTTCCCAAACGGATGATGGTACCGATTTCGCGGCACTTGCCAGGGAGAACAGTGATGATTCGCAATATACGCTTGAATTCGGACGAGGAGAATACCTTGAAGAATTCGAGAATGCGGCATTTAAGCTTGAGGTAGGAGAAATTAGCGGTATTGTTGAAACTGATATCGGATATTATATAATCAAGTGCGTCAATGATAATGTCGAGAGTGATTATGATAAGAGGAGTGCCGAAATTATTTTATCGAGACGCATGAAGGTTTTCTCGGACCAATATGCAGCTCGTCTTGAGAAAAGTTCTACGGAATTTAATAAGCGTTTCTGGGAAAATACGCCGATGGACGAGGTGATTCCAGGAACCGGAAAGCTGTATGAAATATATAATGAATATTTTGTTAGCACTCAATAGAAATGAGTGCTAATTTTTCCTTGACTTTCTGAAAGATTGGTATTACTATATCTTTCAGAAAGATTTTTTTTATTAAAGGAGTTGGTTATTATGGCACAGGAACATGGAAATCTGTCAATTAACAGTGAGAATATATTCCCTATAATTAAGAAATGGATGTATTCTGATCACGATATTTTCTTTAGAGAGCTTATATCTAACGGATGTGATGCTATTACCAAGCTTAAGAAGTTAAGTCTTATGGGTGAATATGAACTTCCTGAGGACTATAAGCCGGTCATTAAGGTAAGCGTAAGCTCTAAGGAGAAGACTATTACATTTACCGATAACGGACTCGGTATGACTGCCGAAGAAGTTAACGAATATATTAACCAGATAGCTTTCTCTGGTGCGGAAGCATTCCTTGAGAAATATAAGGACAAGGCTAATGAAGACCAGATTATAGGACATTTCGGACTTGGTTTTTATTCGGCATTTATGGTTGCCGACCGTGTGGCAATAGATACGCTGTCATATAAGGCAGATGCTGTGGCAACGCATTGGGAATGCGACGGCGGTACAGAATATGATATGACGGATGGCGATAAGACAGAAGTCGGTACGCAGATTACTTTGTACCTTAATGATGATTGTACTGAATTTGCTAATGAATACAGGGCTCGTGAAGTAATCGAGAAGTACTGTTCATTTATGCCTTATGAGATATATCTTGATAATGCAGACGACACAGAAGAGAAGACGGAGATGATTGAGAAAGATGACCTTCGTGATACCGATACCATTATTGAAACGGTTGTGGAAGAGGCTAAGACCGAGGAAGTTGAGGACGAAGACGGTAACAAGAAGACTGTTGAGACCAAGCCTGCAAGTGAGAGATATAAGATTAAGAAGAGACCGGTTCCGCTTAATGATATACATCCGCTTTGGACGAAGCATCCTAACGAATGTACGGATGATGAATACAAGGATTTCTACCGCAAGGTATTCCACGATTACAAGGAGCCGTTATTCTGGATACATCTGAATATGGATTATCCGTTTAACTTAAAGGGTATACTTTATTTTCCTAAGATCAATATTGAGTTCGAGAGCGCTGAAGGTGTAATTAAACTTTACAATAATCAGGTATTCGTAGCGGATAATATTAAAGAAGTTATTCCTGAATTTCTTATGTTATTAAAGGGCGTAATTGATTGTCCGGATCTTCCGCTCAATGTATCAAGAAGTGCGCTTCAGAATGACGGATTTGTTAAGAAAATATCAGATTATATTACGAAGAAAGTGGCGGACAAGCTTTCGGGAATGTGTAAGACAGATAAGGAAAGCTACGAGAAATACTGGGATGACATAAGTCCGTTTATTAAATTCGGATGTCTTAAAGATGACAAGTTCTGTGAAAAGATGAATGATTACATCCTGTTCAAGAATCTTGACGGCAAGTATCTTACCCTGCCGGAGTGCCTTGAAGAGAATAAAGAGAAACATGAGAATACTGTATTCTATGTTAAAGATGAAATTGAACAGGGCCAGTATATTAAGATGTTCAAGGACCAGGGAATGGATGCGGTTATTCTTAAACATAATATTGACCAGCCGTTTATCACACATCTTGAGCAGAAGAATGAGAATCTTAAGTTCTTAAGCATAGATTCCGATCTCTCCGAGATTTTTAAGGATGATGCGGATGACAGCGAAGAGGCTAAAGAAGCTCTTAAGGCTGATAATGACAAGCTTTCCGAAATATTTAAGAAAGCTCTTGGCAAGGACAATCTTCAGGTCAAAGCCGAGAAACTCAAAGATGCAGAAGTTTCTTCTATGATAACAATCAACGAAGATTCCAAGAGAATGGCCGACATGATGAAGATGTACGGCATGTCCGGAATGGATCCGGAGATGTACGGCGCACAGGGCGAGACTCTTGTACTTAACCTTAACAATGTTCTGGTTAAATATATACTTGACAACCCTGAGAGTGATAATGTTACAATGTTCTGTGAGCAGTTGTATGATCTGGCTATGGTAGGACACGGTCAGGTAGCACCTGAGAGAATGACAGCATTTATTGCCAGAAGTAACAGAATAATGGAACTTCTGACTAAGTAAGCAGAGGTATTTAATGAAATCAGACAATGATTCTGTTATAGAATTTGAGTGGATTGAAGTTAATATTGATGATGATTGTAAGGCTGTGCAGCCGGATGCGGATGCACAGCCTGAAGTTGTTGAAACACAACAGCCTGAGTCTAAGGCAGTATCGGCAGTTCGTAATATTTTTGGATATTTAATCGCGGTTGCAACCGCTGTTCTGATATATATAGTCGTCAGCAGATTTGTTGTAATCAATGCCAATATTCCTACGCGCTCAATGGCTCCTCTTATCGAATCGGAAGACAGGCTTATGGGATTCCGCATGGCATATTTGTTTACGGAACCTAAACGTGGAGATGTTATTATATTCAGACATAAATGTTATGATGATGAAGAGGAGCAGCTTTTAATCAAGCGTATAATCGGCCTGCCTGGAGATACCATACAAATTACGGATAATATTGTATATATAAATGATATACCGTATGAGGAGACATATCTTCCGGATGGCGTATACATGAACAGTTTTGGACCGTATAAAGTTCCGGAAAATGCCTATTTTGTAATGGGAGATAACCGGACCATATCCAATGACGCCAGAAGCTGGACATATAAGGATGTGACATCGGATGAAATCGTTGCCAGAGCGTGGTTTAAGTATTATCCTCATTGGGAAGTCTTTTGACAATAAGATTATGCGTGTTGTATCTTGTCGCGGCGTGTCGATAATTTCCTATTGAATTTATAATATCAAAATCATATAATTCATACGATTGAAGAAGTTGTATCACAGCAGTGTAAATCATAGCGTGTGTAAGAAAGGATGATATGTATGAATACATATATGGTTAAACTTAACAGTCAGCAAGATGTTATCAATTTTGTGAACATGATGGGCAAAACGGGATGCAACGCGGATATTAAGTGCGGAAGCATTGTTGTTGATGCATGTTCGATTCTTGGAGTGATTTCACTTGGACTGAACAAAATGCTTGAATTGGTAACTTACGGTGATCCGGGAAGTGATTTTGAACAGAATATCAAACAGTATAGAGCTGCATAAGCACTTTTTGGAAATATTTTTATAAAGAGACTGTAATGCGGAATCTCATTTATGTTGAGATGCTGTACGACAGTCTCTTTTTTGTTGACATGAGATTATAAAGATGATATCATACTAACTGTATTAGCTGACATAGTACAGTTTGCGATATGAAGGAGGATTTATGTTAGAGGCAATTAATCTGTGCAAAGTATATAAGCCTAAGAAGGGCGTACCGGTCAAAGCTCTCGACGGGATATCATTAAGATTTCCTGAGAAGGGAATGGTATTTCTTCTCGGAAAGTCGGGAAGCGGAAAATCTACATTGCTGAATCTTCTCGGAGGACTCGATAAATATGATTCGGGTGAGATAATTATTAAAGGCGTGTCATCAAAAGATTTCAAGCAGCAGTATTTTGATTCATACAGGAATACTTACGTCGGATTTATTTTTCAGGAATATAATATACTTGATGAATTTTCGGTTGGAGCCAATATTGCCCTTGCTATAGAATTGCAGGGACGCAAGGCGACGGACGAAGAGATAAATAATATTTTGAGGGAAGTTGACCTTGAAGGATACGGAGACCGTAAACCTAACGAACTCTCGGGAGGACAGAAACAGAGAGTAGCCATAGCGAGAGCGCTTATCAAGAACCCTGAGATCATAATGGCTGATGAGCCGACAGGCGCGCTTGATTCCAATACGGGAAGACAGATTTTTGATACATTAAAGAAACTTTCGCGCGATAAACTTGTGATAATTGTATCCCATGACAGGGAATTTTCCGAACAATATGCCGACAGGATAATTGAGCTGGCTGACGGCCACGTTATAAGTGATGTGGAATATTCGGGAGATAGTGAAGAAGCGGAACAGGAAGATAATATTATATATGATAATGAAATGGTCAGGATAGCTTCAGGTTACCATCTTACGGAGGAAGACAGACTGGCAATCAATGATTATATAGACAGACTCGGAAGTGGACAGGTAACATTGAGGCTTGGAAAAAATCGTATAAACAGCAAGCGTTTCACGGCAACCGACCAGAATAAAATAAAGAAACAGGATGGTTCGGCATTCAAGCTTATCAAGTCAAAACTGCCTCTTAAGAATGCCTTTAAAATCGGTGCAAGCGGATTAAAATATAAGAAAATCCGTCTTATCATAACTATTCTGCTGTCGTGTCAGGCCTTCGGACTTTTCGGACTGGCAGATACATTTGGTTCATACAATCATATAAAGGTATGCACCAATTCACTTATTGACAGTGGTGTTAAATATCTTGCTTATTCAAAGAGCGTTAAGAGCACTGACGGTGGTAACGATTACTGGTGGAATAGCGGAAACTATAAGATAAGCAAAGAAGAAGTGCAGCAGATGGAACAGGATTTAAATATTCCGTTCAGCGGTGTATTCAGTCCGATAAGTTCGATAGATTTAGGCTCATACTACGATCCGGAAGCCAAATTTACCGAAACAGAGTTCAATATATATGCACGGAGCTTCAGTGGATTTACCGAAATTGATAATGATAAGATGAATAAACTGAATGTTAAGCTTGCAGCAGGAAGACTTCCGGATGGAAACAAGAACGAGCTTGCGGTAAGCGAATATGTTTTTGAATCATTTAAGATAGGAGGATACCGGCAGGATAACAGTCAGAAAGCTGACAAAATTGAGAAGTATGATGATCTTATCGGTAAGACGCTTAAGCTTAAAGATGAAGAATACACAATAACCGGTATTGTTGACACCGGACTTAATCTGGACAGATACGAATCGCTTATCAAGAAGAAAGAAGGGCAGTCAACTGCCGATGCTCTTGTTAATTATGCATTATATAATGAATTCAGTTATGAAACCGGATACGGACTTGCCGGAACGGCAATGGTCGGTGACGGACACCTTGATAAAATGATTCAGAATGAACCTAAGCTTATACCTATTAATGCAATAATCGGACTTGATGCTACGGATGACGGGTATAACCTGTGGTCGAATGAGAGCATAGTGCATTTTGAGGATGTGCCTAAGGAAGATATAGTCTGGACGGACGGAGAGAAGAAGGAGCTTGGTGATAAAGAAATAATTGTGACATTTTCATCGCTTAATATCGATTCGATAGAGAATACGGATATCACAAGTGTGGCAGATAATCTTAAAGATATAAACCTGAAACTCTGGATTAACGGTTATGATGGCAGCTACGAGGTGTATGATGGGTATAAAATTGTTGGTATAGTCAAAGATGACAGCATTTATGCCAAAACATCGTCATTTATAGTATCTGACACCAACAGAGTCAATGAACTTACAGATCCGAAGCAGATCGGAGAATATAATTATGTTGTCGGTGTAATGCCTCAGACTAAAGCGGATGTAATGAAAGTTGTAAGTTACAGCTATCGTGAAAACAGCGATATAAGATATGAGATTCAGAACAGCACAACATATGAACTTGATACCGTAAACACAATATTGAAGAAGTTAGCTAAGGTATTTATGTATATCGGAATCGGCTTTGCGGTATTTGCAACTGTAATGTTGGCAAACTTTATCGCAACCAGCGTTGCGCACAAGAAACAGGAAATTGGTATACTGAGGGCTATCGGTTCGAGAAGTAATGATGTATTCAGGATATTTTTCTCTGAAAGCTTCATAATTGCAATGATTAATTTCGTGCTCTCGGCAGCCGGTGTGTTTGCAGTTACGATGATTATCAATAATTATATAAGAAAAGATCTTGGCGTACTTATAAGTCTTCTGACATTCGGACCGAGACAGATTCTGCTGATACTTGTTCTGAGTATTTTTGTTGCGGCAGCGGCAAGTTTCATACCGGTGAAGAAGATAGCATCAAAGAAACCTGTTGATGCCATAAGAAACAGATAAATGATCCGATGAAACAATAAAAAGAAAAACATAACAGATATGTACCGGAGACACTTTCACAGAGGGTGTCTCCCTTTTTGTACATTAAGATCAGCTTGAATGTCCGGCCTTCTTTTCGAGAATGTTTATTAATTTATACAGAACTCCCGATAAAATGCATAATATCACAATTGACATAAGAACCCAGTCCATTTTGAAAACCTGACTTCCGTATATTATCAGATAACCAAGACCGCTGTCGGCCGCCAGGAATTCACCGATAATCACACCTACAAGCGAAAGACCGAGATTTACTTTCATTGTATTGATTATTGTTGGTATTGAAGATGGTATGACCAGTTTGGTGAGAATATGCCGTCTCTTGCCACCGAGAGTACGGATTAATTTGATTTTTTCTGGGTCTGTTTCAATGAAGGCAGTATATATGCTTAAAACAGCACCGAATATGGCAACGGAAACCGCAGCGACGATAATGGTTTTTACATTGTTGCCGAGCCATACTATGAGAACCGGTGCGAGCGCTGATTTGGGCAGACTGTTCAAGAGCACAATATATGGTTCTGCAATTTTGAAAACCATCCGGAACCGCCACATTAACATTGCGCATAGCATGCCTGCCGCAATTACGATGGAGAAACATATGAGGGTTTCGTAAACGGTTACCCACAGATGCTTCCATATTATGCCTGTTCCGGCCATATCGGTAAAACATCTGATAATTCTTGAAGGACTGCTGAATACAAAAGAATTGAGTACGCCGATGTCCGCGCATAGTTCCCATCCGCCGATCAACAGAACCAGAATCAGTGTGCGCATGATAATAATGCAGAAGTGTTGTCTTTTACGGCTTTTCAGGTATCTTAGCTGGCTTTGGGAAATTATTTTATTCATTTTCGTTAAGCTCCTTCCATAATATATTGAAATAATCCTTGAATTCAGGTGCATTTCTGCGCATGAGAGGTGTCAGGTCTGCCGGAAAATCGACGGAAACCGAACGTGCAATCCGGCCCGGACGCCTGCTTAATACATATACGGTATCTCCGACTGAAATTGCCTCCGACAAATCATGCGTTACTAATACGGCGGTCTTGTGTTCCTTTTTGATGATTGAATATATATCATCACATACAGTGAGTCTGGTCTGGTAATCAAGCGCCGAAAACGGTTCATCCAGAAGCAGAATCTCAGGTTCAAGTGCGAGAGTCCTGATTAAAGCTGCGCGCTGACGCATGCCTCCTGAAAGTTCAGACGGCCTGGATGCTTTGAATTCACCCAGACCGTATCGCTTAAGAAGTTCATCAACATAAGAGGTGTCGTCCGGTTTTTTCCTGCGTTTTATTTCAAGACCCAGCATCACATTGCCGTAAATTGACCGCCATTCAAATAAATGGTCATGTTGGAGCATATATCCGATTGAATCGTTACCGGGACTTATATCGCGGCCGTTTATCAATATGCGTCCGGAATCCGGCCGGATTATTCCGGCTATAATGGATAAAAGGGTGGATTTGCCACACCCGGACGGCCCTACGACAGACACGAAACTGCCTTTCGGAATATCAAGCGATATATCCTTGAGAGCACAGGTTTCACCTTGTACCGTGTGATATGAGTAGGAAATATTTTTCAAAGAAAGGGCAGTGCTCATTTTTCCTCCTTAAAACCTATAATTATATGCTTGTGATATAATATTTTATGAAAAATATTGAAAATAGTTCGGTGTTGCTGTAGAATATTTCCATAAAATATCGTGGATGCGAGGATTTGCAATGAACCGTTTTGAAGAGATAGTCAGAAATATCAAAGGGGACATGGTTTATATACAGACTCATAATTTTCCGGATCCGGATGCGATAGCAAGTGCATTTGGCTTATCCAAACTCCTTAAACATTATGATATAAAATCATCAATCTGTTACAAGGGTAAAATAGAACGGTTCAGCACGAATGGTTTTGTAAACAAATTGGGGATTGAACTTATAGATCTTGATTCAATCAATGGTATGTGTGAGAATGATGAAATCATCCTGGTGGATTCGCAGAAAGGCAATTCCAATATTGTTGATTCTCCGGGCAATGAGATAATATGCATAGACCATCACCCGTCATTTGAAAACTGTAACACAAATGATTACAGATATGCGGATATCAGACCGGAATATGGTGCATGTGCCACGATAATTGCGCAATATTACCTGGAAAATGACATACAGATGGATAGGCATGTTGCTACGGCACTTATATTCGGAATTAAGAGCGACACCATGGGATTATCGAGAGGAGTATCCCAGGCTGATGTCGATGTTTATCAGCAGCTTTACGGGATGTGCGATATGGAACTTATAAGTTCGCTTGAGCATTGTTCACTGAAATTTGAGGATCTTAAGGCATATGCCAATGCAATAAACAGTATTAAGATATATGATAATATCAGTTTTGCCAATACAGGATATAATTGCCCGGAGGCTCTTATTGCCAGTATATCTGATTTTATGCTTGACCTTGTTGAAATCGATTTTTCTGTTGTATATTCAATAAGAGATGACGGCATAAAGCTCTCTGTCAGAAGTATCGGAGAGATAAATGCCGGAATTGTTACCAATGATGCGCTTTCTGATATCGGAGGCGGCGGAGGTCATGCTGAGATGGCGGGAGGATTCGTGCCGTTTGCAAGCGGAACGTCACGCAGAAAAATATCACTTATGATAGAACATATAGAAGAACGTTTTCTTGCTGCTATTGGAAACAACAATAAGAAAAGTGAAAGATAAATTATTTTGGCTATTTACAATTCGTGCAAATAATGTTATTATATTTTTCGTGCTTGTGCATGCTGAAATAGCTCAGTTGGTAGAGCAGCTGATTCGTAATCAGCAGGTCGAGGGTTCGAGTCCCTTTTTCAGCTTATTATATAAATGCGTCTGTCACATTATGGTGACAGGCGTATTTTTTTGCTTTTTTACGGCAAAAACGGTCAAAAAAAGTCATTCAAAACCATAAATAATAAAAAATGTTCAAAAAATGAGAGAAAATGATTGACTTTGAATGAATTTGACGGTATACTTGTGTTATCAAGAACGGAGGAGGTAATACAAGTGATTTACACAGTAACATTTAACCCGTCATTGGATTATATCGTTTCGGTAAAGGATTTTAAGACCGGAATTACCAACAGAACGGATTCCGAGAAAATTCTTCCGGGAGGTAAGGGCATCAATGTATCGACAGTCCTTATGAATCTGGGAATACCGAACACGGCGCTTGGATTTGTAGCCGGATTTACCGGTGATGAAATAATACGAAGATTAAGCGGACTGGGTGTCAATAATGGATTCATACGACTGGATGACGGATTTTCAAGAATTAATCTGAAATTAAGCACAATAGAAGGAACGGAGATTAACGGCCGTGGCCCCGATATCGGTAAAGAACAGGTTAAGATGCTTATGGACAGACTTGATGAGCTTAAGGAAGGAGATATATTGTTCCTTTCCGGAAGCATTCCTGCAGGGATGGGCGATGATGCTTATGAGAAAATAATGCAGGCGCTTGAAGGAAGAGGCGTCATTATCGCAGTAGATGCGACGAGAGAACTTCTTATGAAGGTGCTTCCGTATAAACCGTTCCTTATCAAGCCGAATAATTACGAACTTGGAGAGATATTCGGTGTGGAACTTACAAGCAGGAAATCGGTTATACCGTATGCAAAGAAACTTCAGGAAATGGGAGCTGTCAATGTCCTTGTATCAATGGCTGGTGAAGGTGCGGTGCTCGTGGCTGAAGACGGACAGGTACTTGAAACAGAGGCTCCGAAAGGTAAGCTGATTAACGGAGTAGGTGCAGGAGATTCGATGGTTGCCGGATTTATGGCAGGTTATATGGAGAAACATGATTACAGACATGCCTTTTGCATGGGTGTTGCGGCGGGCAGTGCAAGTGCTTTCTCTGAGAACCTTGCAACCGGAGCAGAGATCAAGAAAGTATATGATCAGATAACTTTATAAAAGTGGAGGACGAAGGTATGAGAATTACAGATTTGCTTGACAAGAGAAGTATTTCTCTTGATGCAGCTCCTAAGAGCAAGGAAGAAGCTCTTAATGATGCAGTTGCGCTTATGGAGGCAGCCGGAAGGCTTAATGATGTGGAAGGCTACCGCAGACAGGTGTTTGCGAGGGAAGAAGAAAGTACAACGGGCGTTGGTGAAGGTATTGCAATCCCGCATGGTAAATGCAGTTCAGTAAATACGCCTGGCCTCGCAGCAATGGTAATTAAGAACGGAGTCGATTTTGATTCGCTTGACGGTGAACCGGTGACGTTGCTTTTTCTTATAGCAGCACCTGACACTGAGGATAATATTCATCTTGATGTGTTAAGTAAGCTTTCAATGATGCTTATGGACGAGAAGTTTACGACGAGCCTGCGCAATGCCGGAACAGTTGACGAATTCCTGGATATCATAGACAGGGCAGACGAAGAGAAAAAGAGCGTTGACGAGAGGCTTACAGATAATAACGAGCCGGCTGAAGGAGCCATAAAAATACTTGCCGTAACATCGTGTCCTACAGGTATTGCACATACCTATATGGCAGCGGAGGGACTTGAAAAAGCCGCTGCGGCTAAGAATTGTCACATCAAAATCGAAACAAGAGGATCCGGAGGAGCCAAGAACGTCCTTACCGATAAGGATATAGAAGAAGCTGATTGTATAATAGTGGCAGCTGACGCCAAGGTTCCTATGGAGAGATTTAACGGTAAGAAACTTATAGAACGTCCGGTTTCGGATGGAATTAACAAGGCAGATGAACTTATCGATATGGCAATTGCCGGAAACGCACCTGTATATCAAAGCAATACTTCCGAAGATGCATCCGCCGGAACGCAGACATCGGGAAAGAAAGGCATAGGACATAAGATTTATACACAACTTATGAATGGCGTTTCGCATATGCTTCCGTTTGTTGTCGGAGGTGGTATACTCATAGCACTTTCATTTCTGATAGATGGATTCTCCATTGATATAAATTCATTGTCTGCAGCCGAAAGAGCTAATTTCGGTACAATAACATCAGCTGCGGCTTTGTTTAATGAAATTGGTAATGTTGCTTTTAAATTTATGCTGCCGGTACTATCAGGTTTTATAGCCATGGCGATTGCGGACAGACCTGCTCTTGCAGTCGGATTTGTAGGCGGAATGATAGCCGCAAACGGAACATCGGGATTCCTCGGCGCACTCGCAGCAGGATTTGCAGCAGGATATATAGTACTCCTTCTTATGAAGATATGTTCTAAACTTCCTGAGGTGTTGGAAAAAATAGCACCGGTACTCATATATCCGCTTATAGGAATACTGCTTATGGGACTTGCAATGAAATTTGCGGTAGAACCGGTAATGGGATTTGTCAATACAGCCATGAATAACGGTCTTCACAGCATGGGAAGTGCAAGCAGGATTATACTCGGACTTGTGCTTGGCGCAATGATGGCAATCGATATGGGCGGTCCGTTTAACAAGGCAGCTTATGTGTTCGGAACAGCATCAATCGCAGCCGGTAACTATGATATAATGGCATCAGTCATGATAGGCGGAATGGTTCCGCCGTGTGCAATAGCCCTTGCCACACTTTTCTTCAAAAAGAAATTCACCAAGCAGGAAAGACAATCCGGTCCGGTCAATATTATTATGGGACTTGCGTTCATAACTGAAGGAGCTATCCCTTATGCAGCGGCAGATCCGCTGAGAGTAATCCCGGCTTGTGCAATAGGCGCGGGAGTGGCAGGAGCGCTTTCAATGGCATTTAACTGTACTCTTATGGCACCGCACGGCGGAATTTTCGTAGTACCGGTTATGGGCAATCCATTGATGTATCTGCTTGCACTTGTGATAGGAACTGCAGTATCTACGATACTTTTAGGAATATTAAAGAAAAATAAGACAAATTAGGAGGAAAAACTCATGAAAGAAATCAAGTATATAATTACAGATCCGGAAGGAATCCATGCACGTCCGGCAGGACTTTTGGTAAAGGCAGCAAAGGAATTTGCGTGTGATATTAAAATCGCGAAAGACGGAAAGGCAATGAATTGCAAAGCGATTTTCGGAATTATGGGCCTTGGCGTTAAGAAGGGCGAAGAAGTTACAATTACTTTTGACGGTGAAGATGAAGATAAAGCGTGTGAAACCATAAACGCGTTTATGCAGGCTAATCTTTAAATTCCGGACATAGGGAGAATGCTTATGAAGGTATATGAAGGTAAAAGTGTATATAGTGGCATAGCAATCGGCAGAATCAGATTGTTTTCCAAGGATGAACGTCAGGTAAAGCGCGTGAGAGTCAGTGATACCGGTGCGGAACTGGCCAGGTATGAAGATGCCAGAAAGAAAAGCATTGGTGAACTTGCGGAATTACATGATAAAGCACTTAAAGAAGTCGGCGAAGCCAATGCGGCAATATTTGAGGTTCATCAGATGATGCTTGAAGATGATGATTATAATGATTCGGTCAGGAACATCATAACGTCACAGGGAGTGAATGCAGAGTATGCCGTTGCAACAACCGGAGATAATTTCTCAAGGATGTTTGCATCTATGGATGACGATTATATGAAAGAACGTGCTGCTGATGTAAAAGATATATCTGAACGTGTAATCAATGTTTTGAGCGGCAGTTCATCTTCGGACTTAACCGGCGATGAACCGGTGATAATTATTGCGGATGACCTTGCCCCGTCTGAAACTGTCCAGTTAGATAAGGATAAGGTACTTGCTTTTGTTACCGTGCACGGTTCGACAAATTCCCATACGGCGATTCTGGCAAGAACAATGGGCATCCCGGCTTTGGTCAATACCCCGGTCGACCTTGATGATGATATTGACGGATGCCTTGCGATAGTCGATGGAACCAAGGGCACTGTATATATCAATCCGGACGAAGCTATGCTTGAGATGATGCGTGAAAATAAAGCCAGGGATGATGAACAGAAGAAGCTTCTGGCCAGCCTTAAGGGCAGGGAAAATGTAACCATTGACGGACAGAAGATAAAACTTTATGCTAATATAGGCAACATAAAGGATCTGGCGAAGGTGATACAGAACGACGCCGGAGGTATAGGACTTTTCAGAAGTGAGTTCATATACCTTGAAAGCAAAGATTTTCCTACCGAAGAAGAGCAGTTTGCGATATATAAGCAGGTTGCCGAGACAATGGCGGGCAAGACGGTTATCATAAGAACCCTTGATATAGGTGCAGACAAGCAGTGTGATTATTTTAATCTTAAACACGAAGACAACCCGGCAATGGGATGCCGTGCTATCAGGATATGCCTTACGAGGCCGGAAATTTTCAAGGTCCAGTTAAGAGCATTATTCCGTGCGAGCGCATACGGAAATATTGCAATAATGTATCCTATGATAATAAGTGCGTGGGAAATCGACCGTATCTATGAAATAGTGGATGAAGTCAAGAAGGAACTTGACGAACAGGGAATCAGTTACGGCAATCCTGAGCAGGGAATTATGATTGAAACGCCTGCGGCGGTTATGATGAGTGATGTACTTGCATCGAAAGTTGATTTCTTCAGCATAGGTACCAATGACCTTACACAGTATACGCTTGCGATTGACAGGCAGAATACTGAACTTGACATGTTCTATGATGCGCATCATCCGGCGGTGCTTAAGATGATATCCATGGTTGTGGAGAATGCGCATAAAGCCGGAATCTGGGCAGGAATCTGCGGAGAACTTGGAGCTGACAGAACACTCACCAAAGAATTTCTGGCCATGGGTGTGGATGAACTTTCGGTATCACCTGCAAGCGTTCTGCCGATTCGCAAAATAGTACTCGAAACCAATGTTAAGGAATATAAGGCGGATAAGAAATGTTAACATTACAGAGACAGGAGATGATTCTCAAGCTCCTGAAGGAAAAAGGCAGCGTAACTACTCAGGAAATCAGCGAAAAACTTGGAATTTCCGAGTCTACGGCAAGAAGAGATATCAGTTATCTTGATAAGGAAGGGAAACTGTCCAAGGTTTTTGGTGGTGCTGCGCTTAAAGAACAACAGCAGGTTACGGCATATGAATATACATTTGAACAGAAGAATGATCTTAACATTGATGAGAAGAAAAAAATAGCCAGATATGCTGCTCTTCTTATCGAGAAAAATGATTTTGTGTATCTTGATGCCGGAACAACAACTGCTTATATGATAGACTATATTGAGGAGCAGGCGGTTACATTTGTAACCAATGGCATTACACATGCAAGGCAGCTTGCGGCCGGAGGATTTAAAGTCTATCTTGTCGGCGGTGAACTTAAAGCATCAACTGAGGCAATAATCGGAAGTTATGCTATGGAAACTCTGAAGAATTATAATTTCACCAAAGGATTTTTTGGAACTAACGCAATTACAAGAGAGAACGGATGTACAACACCTGATGCGAATGAAGCACTTGTTAAGAAAATGGCGATGAGTCATTGCAAGGAAAGTTATGTTCTGTGTGACTATTCTAAATTTAATAAGATAAGTTCGGTTAGCTTTGCACCGTTCGAGGGTACGAATTTTATATGCGACAGAATGGTTCCCGGATATGAAAAATGCAATAATATCACGGTAATCAAATAAATAAAGCCGGCTGCACCTGATATGATGCGGCCGGCTTTGCATTGTGCATATTATCACGCATTCTCGCGGTTGTTTCTTATTCTGATAAACAACACAGCAATGAAAATCATGGAAACGGCAACACATAATGAGCCGATTGGTCCGATTATTCCAAAACTGATATTTATTTTGTAATTGATGCCTGCGGATTCAAGCGACGAATTCAGCAAATTGTTAAACATATCGGCGTAATGGTCAATGTTGATTATCGTATATACAGAATTGGCAATTGACATTACGGAACTTAATATAAGTATGATAAGAGGAAACATGCTTATTCTGTGCTTAGGCGCCTCGTTATTCAGCTCCGAACGTACACTTACTATGCTTGAACGTAAGGTTGCATAATAGAAAACAATGAATATGAACATACATGTCCATACAACCAGCAGGATGATGAATATTGCACTGTTCAAATCTATGGATGCCGGCATTGTAATGTCAAAAGCCTGACCGATGTACTTGGCAGCTTCGGGATATGCTTCTGCAAGCTCACCCGGTATGCATGCAAAAAGTATAAGAACGGCAGCGATACTAACATATGCGACAGACATAAGGACTATCTGTGCAATGGTAAGACCGGATGCAATGGTAAAACCTGATGACTTAAGCGGTCCATCTTTCTTTGCCGCCGAGTATGTAACCCAGAGAGCCACCAATGTAAGTATTGAGAATATACTTATGTTAAATCCGTTGAAAACTGAACAAGCGGTTCCGACAGAATACAGTATGGCTGCAATCAGAGCGAGAGGTGATGCCATAACCTTTTTGATGGCGACGTGGCGTTCGCTTAGCGGCACCGACGAATATGTTGTGTTAAATGCCGCCTGGCCGGAAGGATTATTAAAGTTATTAAAATTATTATTGTAGACATTGTTATAGTTATTGTCCGGTGCAGGATTGGGATTATATGTAAAGTTTCCGTAAGGAGCCTCACTTGCAGCTGCCTGTCCGTTATCCGCAGCCTGTGTATCAGCTGCCGGTGTCTTCTGTGTATCAGGTACAGATACAGGATTCTTACGGCATTCACACACTGTTCCATCCGGTATTTCTTTACCACAATAAATACAAAACATAGGATACCTCCGATTAATAATAAAATTTTATGTTATTCTATCATATATCCGCGGATTTATCAATTGATGCAGAAAATTTTACAAAAATAAAAATACCCCGGATAAACCGAGGTAATAAAATAATAATAAGAAGAAGTGCAGTCGATGGGACTTGAACCCACACCCACGTAAGCGGACATGAACCTGAATCATGCGCGTATGCCAATTCCGCCACGACTGCAAGCTTTATAATAATATCATTCCCGGCGTTATGTGTCAAGAATAAAAAAATTGAAAAAAATTATTTTAGGGGTTGCAATTATAAAACGGATATGGTATGATAGCTATCGTCGCTGGTAAACAGCGTAGTTACATAAGCAGTCGTGGCGGAATTGGCATACGCG
>ERZ779877.1608-NODE-1608-length-18699-cov-16.499035_pt1 | contig 18699 bp, 22 predicted proteins | sample MGYA00511556_ERZ779877 | MGnify/ENA primary metagenome ERZ779877 (study PRJEB29588, sample SAMEA2159338) | human gut metagenome | biome: human gut; feature: human-associated habitat; material: faeces | place: Denmark | collected 2008/2010 ...
ACCACAGGATCGATACGATCGAACAGCAGCTTTATAAAAAATAAGGAGGTTATTTATCATGACGAACAAAGAACTCGCAGCGAAGGTGAAAGATATCGCGCTGCACTACAAGACGCTTTATGTGAACGGCTGCTTCGGCGCACCGCTTACGGCATCCAACAAACAGCGTTATTGCAACAATAACGACTACAACAGAGATCCGAGCAGACAGAAGATGATAAAAGCGGCATCAGCTGACACCTTCGGTTTTGATTGCGTCTGCCTTATAAAGGGCGTGCTTTGGGGTTGGACAGGCGATAAATCCAAACCCTACGGCGGCGCGAAGTACGCTTCAAACGGTGTGCCGGATATCAATGCAGATGCGATGATCCAGAAGTGTACAGGCATCAGCACAAACTTCAGCAAAATCGAAATCGGAGAAGCCCTGTGGTCTCCGGGGCATATCGGCGTGTACATAGGTGAAGGGCTTGCAGTCGAGTGTACGCCGCGCTGGAAGAACTGCGTGCAGATAACCGCCTGCAATTGCGACAAACCCGGTTACAATCGCCGCAACTGGTCGAAGCATGGTAAGCTGCCGTATGTCAACTATGTCGCTGGCGCGGCGCAGACGAAGCCTCAGGGTACAAGGAAATCTGTCGATGAAGTTGCGCACGAAGTAATCAACGGCCAGTGGGGCAACGGTGCCGACCGTATGACGCGCCTGCGCAATGCCGGGTATGACCCGAACGAAGTGCAGAAGCGCGTAAACGAAATTGTTTACGGTCAGAAAAAGCCGGCGAAAAAATCCGTTGACACTGTTGCACGCGAGGTCATCGAGGGCAAATGGGGCAATGGCGCGATTCGAAAAATCAGGCTCAAAGCGGCGGGCTATAATCCTGCCGAAGTTCAGAAGAAAGTAAATCAGCTGCTTAAATAAGGAGGACAAGCACATGGAATACATAAAAGCATTTTGGGACAGCTGTGGAATGGGCATTCTTTGCACCATTCTGACAGCTATAGCATCATACCTCGGCGTATGCGCGAAGAAGCTCTTTCAGAAGTATTTTGACGACAAGACGAAGAAAGCGGTTGCCAAGACCTGCGTCGAGGCTATCGAGCAGCTCTACAAGGATCTGCACGGTCAGGAGAAATATGATAAGGCTGCTGAAGCAATCGTTGAGATGCTGAATGAAAAGGGCATAACGATTACCGACCTTGAGCTGAAAATGCTGATAGAAGCCACGGTGAGCAAATTCAATGAAGCGTTCCGTAAAGACTACGGATTTGATGATGTCACAGAGGAGGTAACAAAATGATAACTGCTATTGTTTTTAACCTCATGAATATGTTCGGGCTTTACGGAGCTTGGGCGGTCGTACAGATTCTCAAGCTCTTCGGGGCGATATAAAAACGACCGGGCAGGGGAGAAATCCCTTGCCCGGCTTTTTCAATTTTCATCCAAAAAGTCAACGACCGCTTTTTTTATGACCTGCGCCTGCGGTATACCGTCGGCTTCGCATTTTGCCTTGAATCGTGCGACTAAGTCTTTCGGCAAGCTGGCGCGAACCATGTCATATGTCTTTTCGTTATACCGGCGCTTGACCGCCGTCGAAGTGTGCGTCTTGCGCTTTGCTTCTTCCATACTGTCTCCTCGTTCTCCTAACGTAGCGCGCCCGAAAGCGCGCCACTCTGTGTTTTTAGCCGAGCTTCTCAATCATCTTGACAAGGTCGCTTTCGGAGATTTCTTCGTAGCCGTCGAAATTCTCGATGAAAAGCTTTTCATCATCGTCAACCTTGACATTAAGTCCGTTGTTGCTCTGGATGACGTATTTGCCGCCTCTGCCGGTCGCCCAGTCGGCAGCTGCTTTCGCGTCGTCAAAAGTCGCGCTGTCAAAGATGCAGTCCTGATTGCTTAAGCAAAGTTCGTAGTTTTTCATTTTTCATTATCCTTTCTTTTTGAGGTCTTGCCTCATTCATTGTCTATATTATAGCATACTATGCCGAGTATGTCAACACTTTTTTCAAAAGTTTTTAAAAAAATCCAAAAGTTTTTTTCAAGTTGATTTTACCAGAAGCCGCCAACGTGTCAAGGTAATAAAACGGACAGTAAAACAGCAGTTTGCCGACGCTGGCAAAATGGTATAAAAGCAGCTCCCGGTCAGACCGAGAGCCACAAGAAATAGGATATAGAGCCGGAGGCTCTTTATTGCATTATAGCACGATTTTAGAAAATTTCAACAGCTTTTCGCCATACCTGATATAAACTGATTTTCTGGCGGTTGCTAACAAAAATCTAACAAAAAACTCAGAGAGCCTTTATTTTTCAAGGCTTTTGGCATTGTCGCGCTTGCTTCACACGCAAGAGGTCCACGGTTCGAGTCCGTGCGTGTCCACCATGAAAAAAGCACTTGCGTTTGCAAGTGCTTTTTTCAACGAAATAAATCCCTTTCGGGATTTGTGAAATGCCCTGCGGGCGTGAAATACGCCTGCGGCGTGTGAAATCGCTACGGCGGTGAGGATTTATTTCATTTCACTTGATGCGAAGCATCAAATTTCACAATTCACGCAGTGAATTATTTCACGTCGAGCACGGCGAGACATTTCACTTTACGAAAGCCCGCTTCGGAGATTACGCTGCGGCGGTGAGGACTTTGCCGAGTTTCAAACCGAGTGCCTGCAAATGCGGGCGCTCGGTTTGTTATATGTATTTTATGCGTAGCGGTTTATTAAGTTTTTTGGCTTCTTGTATCATTGAAAAAGTACCTTTACTTTTTCCGTCCCAAAAGCAAATGACATAATCACATACTTCTGCCATGTGGCGATTCCTTAAAGGTCCAGCAGCTTTTCCGAAGTGAATCCAATCTGCGTTGTAAACTTCAAAAGTCATGTTGTTTTCTGTGGCATAACGCAGTCCAATCATATCGGCTCCACGACAGCCGCCGGAAATGATTATTATAGTAAATTGTTTTCTGATGTTTTTTAAGCATAGGTCTATATATTTTTTAGCTTGAGCATAGTCAAAGTAATTTCTGCACCCGGCGATGACAACACGCTTCTCCAAAATATTCACAACCTAAGTATATATTTATATAAATATATACTTATACAAGAGAATTGTCAAGCGAATGTATCCTTAATAAAATGTACTTAAAAAGGGGATACTGTTGCTATGATAAAACTTACGCTTGATACGACTTTGCAAAAACTGAATATCAGCCGATACGAGCTTGCCAAGCGGACGGGAATACAGTATCAGATAATTGATAACTATTATAAGAACCGCGTCAAACGGTACGACAGCGATGTGCTCGACAGAATATGCACGGCGCTCGGATGCGGAATAGAGGACATAATAGAATACAGCAAATAAAAACCCGGAGCCGATTTTTGGCTCCGGGCTGGTTTTTTATCTCATCTCTTCAATATGATATATATATTCGAGCGAGCTCAGCGCTTCGATGATCTCCTTGTGCGTCTTGTATTTTTTCAGCTCCGCGCTGTTTATCGTTATCGTTATCGTATAGACGCTCAGTCCCGAGCCGACATACGCGAGGTTCGATTCGATGTCGTCTATTCTCAGTCCGAGGCGGCGGATGACCGCGACGAAGTCCTGAAGATATTCGCTGCTCTTGAGCTCGAGGTGGATCTCAAAGTGGTTCGAGCGGTTCTTGAGGTATATCTCAAGCGACGGGAAGCAGGCGAGGATGCAGAGCAGGAAAACATAGACTATGACGGTCACGGTATAGAGTCCCGCACCGATCGTGAATCCGAGGATTCCACAGGCCCAGAGTCCGGCGGAGGTCGTCAGTCCCTTTATCTGATTGCGGGAGCTGAACAGTATCGAGTTGCCGCTGACCATCGCGGTGCCGATTATCGTCGCCGCCGATAGCACGGGCACGCTGAACGAGTAGCTCATCATGAGATATATGTCGAGTATCATCGAGACGGTCGAGGCAAAGGAGATGAGCACGAAAGTGCGCAGTCCCGCCGAGTGACGCTTGCTCGAACGCTCGCAGCCTATGACCGACGCGAATATGACAGCCACCGCTATCCTGAGTATTATCGAATATGTGTTGAGCCCCATTGACCATTCACCGAGCAGACGGGCGATAGGGTCCGAGAGGGCGAATGCGGTTATTCCGTTCATCTTCTTCTCCTCCTGTTCTTTCTGCTTCTGTCCATGCTCATGCCCGCGAGCAGATACTGCTCGTCTGCGGCTTCGGAGAAAGCCTGCTCGTCTTCGTAGTAGGGATTCTCGTGCTTGGGCAGGTCGTTCTGTATCGCCTGGATGCGTTCTATGAGCAGCTCGACCTTGCTCTTCTGATGTCCGTCCTCCGCAATTTCGACTATATCTTCGAGCTTGTTGGAATAGGACTTTGAAAGGTAGAGCGAGAGCTTCGCGCAGCCGGGGCCGATGAGCTCATACAGGACGCTCGACGCAAGTATTATCGTTTCAAGCGCACTGCCGGACGCGCCGCCGAGCGTTCGCGCACCCATCGCGGCGAGACCTATCGCAACGCCCGCCTGCGGGATAAGCGCGAGGCCGAGGTAGTTGCGGACAAGGTGGTTTTTCTTTGTTATGAGACAGCCGAGGAACGCGCCGGCGTATTTGCCGATGATTCGCGTGAAGAAGTAGCACACACCGACAACTATCAGCGGCACGTGGCCGATGGACGACGAGCTGTCAAAGAGCGCGCTGAGATTGAAGTTGAGTCCCGAACGCACGAAGAACAGCAGGAGTATCGGCGGGTTGAAGTAGTTGAGCTGCTTGAACAGCCGCTCGTCGTCCGAAAGGTTGATGTAGACCATGCCCATCGCCATGCAGCCGAGAAGCGGCGAGACATCGAGCAGGGTGCATATTCCGCAGAACGAGAACAGCAGCGCGACGGAGACTATCAGCCTGTTGTCCGTCGAACGCTTTTGAAGCAGGAGCTTCAATATCAGTCCGAACAGGCAGCCTATCGCGAACACGAGAAGGTTGAGCCCGATGGGCTTCAATACGCTGCCCGCGCTGAAATGACCCGATGCGTTCGCGAGCGCTACGGATATCGCGGCGCTGTATGCGACGAGTCCGACAACATCGTCGAGCGCAACGACCTGGAGCAGGGTGTCAACAAAGTCGCCCTTTGCGTGGGTCTGGCGTATCGTCATGACCGTTGACGCGGGCGCAGTTGCCGAGGCGAGCGCGCCGAGTACGAGCGAGAAGTTGATATCCAGCCCGAGAATGAAGAACGACACGATGAAAACGATAATCGACGCGAGGCACGCTTCGAGCACAGTTATCACAACGACTTTTCCGCCGTTCTTTTTAAGAGTCGAAAAGCGGAAGAACTCGCCGGTGCTGAATGCGATGAACGCGAGAGCGATATCGTTCAGAAAGTCCATGCCTTCAACAATGTCCTGCGGCACAAGATTCAATACATACGGCCCGAGCAGGACGCCGGAGAGTATGTACGCCGTGACATTAGGCAGCCGGAGCCGCTTTGTGATGCGCGTCATCGCAAAGCCCGTTATCAGCATCAGAGCCACCGAAATTATGATTCCCGCGACGGGGGAGGTGATGTTGAAGGTCTTGTAGAGTGAGTTAATCAATTTCCCTTATTCCTCGTTTCCTTTCAGAGAGTAAAAAAGCAACCGCCGGGAGAGCTTTTTCGTCCGGCGACCGATAAATTTTGCAAATTTGTTTTTTTAATATCTCTTGTGATTTACTATATAATATGATATACTCAACCTGTAATAAAATCAAATTATTTTAATTTTGATTTTCAAAAACTTTTTTTATGGTGAGTATATGTTAGACAATAAAACCGAAACTTTGATAGCAGTTGCGGAGCAGAAAAATTTCACAAGGGCGGCTGAAGCGCTCTCTCTGACCCAGCCTGCGGTCAGCCATCAGATAAGCCAGCTCGAACAATCCCTCGGCGCGAAGCTGTTCAATCGCAAGAAAGGCGAGCTGACATTGACGCAGGAAGGGGAGATTGCGGTTCGCTATGCGCGTATTCTGACTTCGATGGATCAGAAGATGCACATGGAGATAGCGGACTCCAAGCGCAACATAAAGAAGCTGCGCATAGGTCTGACCCATACCTCCGAAAGCACGTTTGCAACTGAGGTTCTCGCCCGTTACGGCAACGAATATCCAAATGTAAGCATTACTGTTTTTACAGATACTATAAAAAATCTTTATGATATGCTCGACAATTTTGAGATCGATCTTGCAATAACGGACGGAAAAGTGTCGAATCCGTCGCTCAATTCCGTCATGATAGATACGGACTATCTCGTTTGCATCATGTCGAACAACAATCCGCTCGCAAAGCACTCGATGATAACGCTGAACGAGTTGCGCCGCGAGAGGCTCATCCTGCGTCTTCCGACTTCGGCAACGCGAATGCTGTTTGAAGCGACGCTCGAGAGCCACAACGAGTCGATAGACGACTTCAATGTTATTCTCGAAGTCGATAACGTCACGACGATAAAAGACCTTGTGCAGAAGGACTTCGGCGTATCTATCCTTGCAAAGAGCGTGTGTCTCAGAGAAGTCCGCAAAAAGAAGCTGACGATAGTGCCGATAGAAAACCTCAGCATGGCGCGCGAGACGAATATAGTCTATCACAAGAGCTTCGCCCATACCGAGGTGCTCCAGGATATAACCCAGCTCTATCACGACACGAAAAAGCACTATCTCGTGTGAGTGTAAATAAAAATCAGGAGGTACGCAGCCCAGCTACATACCTCCTGTAATTTTATTTTTTCACAATGGCTGATACAATATTATAGAAATCGCTGATTGATATATTTTCTGCTGTTACCCTGTAATAAACCCCGCCGCAGCTGAAATCCGCGACCATAAGATTTTGCTTTTCGGGCTGAGCGGCGGCATCGCTGCCGACTGTTGCCGCGAACAGAACCTCCACGCTTTTGCCGCCGACTCCGATGCTTGTGATCTCGCTGCTGTTTAAAGCATATATGCAGTCGTTGGGCGCGCCAAGTTTGCTGGCGCTCATGGTAAAATCGGCATCTTTGGAGTGATATTTCAAATTTATAACATCTCTTGCAATAGCTCCGTCGGAAGAAAAAGTGACGGCGTGGCTGCTGCTGCCGATATATTTGTACTCCGCGCCGAGATTGAACAGGTCGGCGCCCATATAGGCGGTGACTTCCGCATTGCTCCAATTCTCGGTATAATGCTTTGCTGGGTCGAGATACAGCGGAGCCGCACTTTTGACTCCGTTTATCTGATTGGCAAAGCAGAGTCGTTTTGAACCGACGCTGTTGGGAGAAGTACTCTCGGCAGGCGAGACTGCGGCGTTGTCATAACTTGTAACAGGCTGACCGGGTACGGCACCGGGCGTCCCGGATTTGAACAATCCGCTTTTCCATGCCCCTATTCCGCCTAACGCTATCAGACAAAAACAACAGGCGGGGACAACAGCTTTTGTGATTATCTTATTTCTGCGTATCTTTTCGCTGTTATATTTATCAATACGGTCGAACACAGAATCAACAGTTTCATCATAGCTTTTCATATGTGAAACCCTCCGTTTCCAATTGTGATTTAAGTGATTTGCGGGCACGGTAGACAAGTGTCTCGATGTTGTGAACGGATTTTCCCATTATCTTCGCAGCTTCTTTATTGCTGAAATTCTCAAAATATATGAGCCAGAGAACCTGATGATATTCGGGCTTGAGCTTTTTCAGCGCCCGATGCACCGATATCTTCTGTTCTTCTTTTATAACAGCCGCCTCCAGGCTCTCCTCTTCGCTTTCGAGCTCCGAGCAGTCGTCAACGGATACGAGCGAAAATCTTGACCTTCGTCTCAGATGGTTGATGGCGATATTCCGCCCGATGGTGTAGAGCCAGGTTTTAAAAGAACTTGTGCCTTTGTCCTTCGGCTTTTTCGTCCCGAGCAGGACGAACGTATCCTCCGCCAATTCCTCGGCGATGTGTATGTTTCCGACAAAGCTGTTCAAATATAGGATAAGCCCGTCACGGTAGTTGACGATAATTTCAACTAATCCGCTATCATCTCCTTCGTTACAGAAACGGCGGTAGCTACTTGCACCGTTGTCCATAGATTTTCTCCTTTCTGCAAAGCGTCTTTTGTGCCCTTCACTTATTACACAAGAAAACGGGGGAAACCTCACACCCGATTTTTGAATATTATAAGCTGTCCTGATAATCCAAAACGCCGCCGGTAAGCTTTTATGCTGTGCCGGCGGCGTTTGAGTTTATGTTATATTTTATGCTATGACTGTGCTTGCCTGTTTGTCGGTGGGAACAAGACCGATGTAGCTTTGACCGGGGTTGAGCTTGAGCTCGGTGCCGTCGGACGAATAGAGGGTGAGCATACTGTCCGGGCCGCCCTTTTTCCAGGTTATGTTTTCATATGCGCCGTTCGAGAGATAAACGCCGCTGCCGCCCGTCAGATCCATGTCAACGCATCCGGAGGAGTCGCCCATGAGCGAGACCGGGCAGTAGAGAATAACAACATTCTTGACCGCCATCTGCTTGCCGTCCGCGTCGGTCATCGGCGCGCCGTTGATGTCGTTGAGATAGAGCCCGTCCTGCGCCGAATAAGTAAATGAGTGGTTGCAGTAGGACGAGAAAACTATGTCTATTCTCGAGCATGCGCCGCCGGCGGGAGTGCGCGGTGAGCTCTCGGAAACAAACGCAAAGGGATTCTGATAGCCGGATTTGATATCGCGGCGGATGTCGAGCTTCGTAAGACCCTTGTCAATCGCCTCGCGGGTCGTGTATCCGCGGTGCTCAATGGCTACGTTGGTGCGCTCCTTGTCGCGGAAGAAATATCTGCCGAGATATGAACGCCCGTCGAGGTCGTCGACATTGCGCTCGCTTATCGCCGAATAGGCGTATTTGCTACCGCCCCAGTGGACGAATATTGCGTCAAGTCCCTCGGCTATCTCGACGAAGTCGTGCCTTGCGCTTCTGAGCGAACCGACCTTGTCGGGAATCTTGTTTATGTCGGAATAGAGCCAGAGCATTCTCGTAATACCCGCCTCCGTCACGCCCTCAAACACGATGTCGGGGGTGCACAGACCCCACTGCGGGCGAGCGGGCTTCGAGTTGTTGACAACTACCGCTATCGGGCGTTTGCCCTGCGCCTTGAAGCCGGAGAGTCCGGTCAGCGGATCAATGTCCGCCGCTTCGGGTGACTGTGATGAGGATTCGCCGCTCGTGCTGTCTGCATCCGGATTTTTCTTGCCGCCGGAGCATTTGACGGCAATCAGGACAATCATCACGATGAGCAGCAATACGGCCGCGATGAGAATGTAAAGTCTCGAATTGTTTTTCTTCTTCTTTTTCTGCTGAACTGACATTTTGAAAATACCTCGTTATCTGATGGATTTTTCTGTCATCCTAATTATACATTCAGAAGATATATTTTTCAACAGTAAAGCTCCGATTTTATTGACTTATCTTTTTACTATGTTATATAATGGTAAAAAGTCGGTAATTTTTTCGGCTTTGGCGCGGAATATTTCAGCGCGCCGGAAAAGGAGGTAAACCCAGATGGCAAGAGTATTCAATTTTTCAGCAGGCCCCTCGATGCTGCCCGAGAGCGTTCTCAGCCGCGCGGCAGCGGAGATAATGGACTATCACGGAAGCGGCCAGTCCGTTATGGAGATGTCGCACCGCTCAAAGGTCTTTGAGGAAATCATGGATGAGGCGCAGAATCTGTTCAGATCGGTACTTTCAGTGCCCGATAATTACGATATACTGTTCCTCCAGGGAGGAGCTTCGACCCAGTTTGCCGCGATTCCGCTCAACCTTTTGAACGGCAGCGGAAAGGCCGATTATATGCTCACCGGTCAGTTCTCGACCAAGGCGTATAAAGAGGCGTGCAAATACGGCGATATCAGAGTTGTCGCGTCCTCGAAAGATAAGACTTTCTCTTATATTCCCGAAGTCACCCGCGAGGATTTTGACCCCGAGGCGGACTATGCATATATATGCCTGAACAACACTATCTACGGCACGAAGTTCCCGTATATCCCCGACACAGGCGATGTTCCGCTCGTTGCTGATGTTTCGTCGTGCTTCCTCTCGGAGCCGCTCGATGTCTCGAAGTTCGGTATCGTCTACGGCGGCGCGCAGAAGAATGTCGCCCCCGCAGGACTGACTATTGTCATAGTGCGCAAGGACCTTGTCGGCAAATCACGCGATATTACGCCTGCGATGCTCGACTACAAGAATATGGCGGACAACGACTCGATGTATAACACGCCGCCCTGCTGGTCGATATATATGTGCAAGCTCGTGCTCGAGTGGATAGAGAAGCTCGGCGGACTTGAGGAGATGAAGAAGAGAAACGAAGCGAAGGCAAAGATTCTCTACGACTTCATCGATTCGAGCAAGATGTTCTCGAACCCCGTCAGGCACTGCGACCGCTCGCTGATGAATGTGACTTTCGTTACAGAGAGCGATGAGCTCAATGCAAAATTTGTCGCCGAGGCGGCAGAGGCGGGATTTGTCAACCTCAAGGGACACCGTTCGGTCGGCGGAATGCGTGCGTCTATCTACAACGCCATGCCGGTCGAGGGAGTCGAGCAGCTTGTTGACTTCATGAAGGAGTTCGAGAAGAACAACTGAGGGGGAGAGGCTGATGAAAGAGATATTAACGCTAAATAAAATAGCAAAGTGCGGAACCGACCGCTTTGACAGCGCAAAATATATCTGCACTGACAATGCGGAAGATCCGGCGGCGATAATGGTGCGCTCGGCTTCGATGCATGAGATGCAGTTCGGAGCGGGTCTTTTGGCAATCGCTCGCGCGGGAGCGGGTGTGAATAATATCCCGATCGATAAGTGCTCGGAGCAGGGTATCGCAGTATTCAACACGCCCGGAGCGAACGCAAATGCAGTAAAAGAGCTCGTTATCTGCGCGGCTCTTCTCGCTTCGCGCAAAGTTATAGACGCTATCGACTGGTGCAAGACCCTAAAAGGCGAGGGCGACAATGTCGGCAAGCTCGTCGAAAAAGGCAAGAGCTCATTTGCTGGTCCCGAGATAAAAGGCAAGACCATGGGCGTTGTCGGCATGGGCGCTATAGGCAAGCTTGTTGCCGAAGCGGCGCGTGACCTCGGTATGAGAGTCGTCTGCTTCGACAGAAAGGGCAGAAGCGAAATAAGCGGCGTTGAGACCGTTGACAATATGGAGACGGTTTTCTCCGCGGCGGATTATCTGACCCTGCACATCCCGTGCAACGACAGCACGAGAAATATTATAAACGCGGAGTCTATAGGCAAAATGAAAGACGGCGTGCGTATCCTCAATTTCGCGCGCGGCGAGCTTGTGAACTCCGATGATATTCTCGCTTCTCTCGCCGACGGTAAAGTTGCGGCATACGCTACGGACTTCCCGACCGACGCACAGTTGGGCGTGCCCGGAGTTATAGCTATCCCGCACCTCGGTGCCTCCACGCCCGAGAGCGAGGACAACTGCGCGGTCATGGCTGCCGACGAGCTTATAAGCTATATCGAGAGCGGCGAAGTGAAAAACTCCGTCAACCTGCCCGAACTCACGCCGCCCGCAGAGTTTGAAAAGCGCGTGTGCGTTATCTATAAAGACGGCGAGGGAGTGCGCGAAAACATCGTCGCGGCGCTCGGCGGCAATATAACATCGCTCAACAGCGCAGTCAAAAACGGACTCGGCTACCTCGTCTGCGATACGCCGAACCCCGACAGCGAAAAGTTAACCGCAGTCGTAGGCGTTGTCAGAATGAGAATCATATAAAAAATTAACAGTAAACCCCGGAGGATAACTCCGGGGTGAATTTTTTGTATTGTGGTGGGCTACAATTGGGAGTTGCCTATTACTTGAGCTATAGCAAAGTAAAAGCGCGTGACTCAACTAATTTTTATAATCAAGCCTCCAATAGCCGCGCCGTAGTGCTTGAGGACTAACAGAGATAGGCGAGGGAACGGCTTGCGAAGCAAGACGCACGAGCCCGTACTGTTTGAGCGGAGCGAGTTTACGGGCGAATGTGCCGAGCTGCCAATTGAGAGCCGCAAGCTAAGTACTGCGGCGCGGCGTTGCCTGGGTCTCGGGGTGAAACCCCGAGTCTGCCTTTTCTTTGCAGGCGTTTCTTTTCTCAGACAGAAAAGAAATGCCGAAACGCGGGAAGTATAAAATATTTGATTATTGTATGACGCGAAGGTAGAGCGCGAATTTTATAATTTTATATCATGCCGCTCACGCGGCAATAAGATTGAGCAAATTTTGCGGGCGGATGATATCCGCCAATATCGAGCACTTCTTCGTTTTCACTTTTACTTATCACTTTGAGTGAAGCGAAACTGACCTCTCAGTCTCGGCTTTGCCGAGCCAGCTTCCCTTGAAGGAGCGCATAATGATTTTCATGACCAATCCACTCCACCTCAACCGCACAAAATCAAATCAATTTCCCCATATGTTTTCCTCTTTTACCCTTGACCCTCTTGACTTTTTCTGTCAAAAAATGTATTCTCTATATTAATACTATGTTTTCCATTTAAGGTGATAAAAATGAAAAAATTCAGAAAGATTGCAGCGGTTCTGCTTTGCGTCGTCATGATAGCGGCGTCGCTCCAGTGCCTCGCTTTTGCCGCACCGCAGGACAGCGGCAAGCTCAACTTTCTCGTGCTCGGCGATTCGATAGCCGAGGGCTTCGGCGTTGAGAACAAAGAAGACGCGGCTTATGGTAAAATAGTCGCCGACACCAACGGCTACAATTACCGCAACCTCGCTCAGGTCGCAAACGATACGCAGGACCTTATCAGAAAGATCGAGACCGTTGACGATTTCCGCGAGAGCATCGCATGGGCGGATGTCATAAACATCTGCATCGGCTCGAACAACTACCTCGCGAGCAAGGATGTCGTCTGGATAACCATCGGCGCGCTGTTCGGAACAAACGACAAGAAGCTCGATGAGATAGCCTACGGCATCTACGACGATTTCAACACTATCTATTCGCTCATCCGCGAGATAAATCCCGATGCGACGCTGATATTCGACAATATCTACTGCGCGTGGAAGGGCCTCGGACATATTCCGTTTATCAAGGCGGTTTCGCGTATAAACGCTATGCTCAATAAATTCGCCGCAAAGCACGACGATGTCGTTATATTCGACACAAGCGCGGTCATTTCGCACAACACCGAGCTTTTGGCGGATGACTGCGTCCATCCGAACGCAAAGGGCAATGTCGAGCTTGCAAGGCATATGCTCATTTTGCTCAAAAATCTCGGACTCGGTGAGAACACAGAACCCGTTATTCTGACTCCCGGTGTGGACTATAACTTCTATCGCCGGAGCTTCGGCAATGTCTTCGGCACGGTTGTCTGGCAGCTGGTTCGCTTCCTGACCGGTAACGTGCCCGGACTCGATATCTGAAAATACATAGGGACAGCCACATATCGGCTGTCCTTTTTTACTTTAATGTGCAAAATTTTTATTGCACAAGGCGCGATATGATGCTATTATATATATTAGTTTTTTATTTTGGGATGTGATGACATGGATTCAAGCTATCTTCCGTCAGGATATAAGCCCCTGCTCGATATCAGACAGACTCAGGTGGCTATCAAAAAGGTCAAGGATTTCTTCGAGAGGGATCTCGCTATCCAGCTCAATCTTACCCGTGTCTCCGCGCCGCTCTTCGTGCGCTCGGATTCCGGACTCAACGATACATTGAACGGCGTCGAGCGCCCCGTTGCGTTCGATATAAAAGACATGGACAGCGATGTTGAGATCGTCCAGTCGCTCGCAAAGTGGAAGCGCCGCGCCCTCAAGGATTACGGCTTCAAGCCCGGCGAGGGTCTCTATGCGGATATGAACGCCATACGCCGCGACGAGGATACGGATAATCTCCACTCCGTCTTTGTCGACCAGTGGGACTGGGAGAAGATAATAACTCCCGAGCAGCGCAATGTCGATACTCTCAAGAGAACCGTCCGCGCGATTTACAGGAGCCTGCGCCACACGGAGACTTATATCGCCGAGGAATACGACTTTGTCGGCAAGTTCCTGCCCGATGAGATATCGTTCATCACCACGCAGGAGCTCGAAGATATGTATCCCGACCTGACTCCCAAGCAGCGCGAGACCGAAATTGCCCGCGACAAGGGCGCAGTGTTTATCATGCAGATCGGCGGCAAGCTCCGCTCCGGCGACATCCACGACGGACGCGCCCCGGACTATGACGACTGGAGCCTCAACGGCGATATCGTCGTGTATTATCCTCTGCTCGACATGGCATATGAGCTGTCGAGTATGGGCATCCGCGTCAACGCCGAGTCGCTCGCGTCTCAGCTTGAAGAGAGAGGCTGCCCCGAGCGCGCCGAGCTCCCGTTCCAGCGCGACCTGCTCAACGGCAATCTTCCGCTGACTATGGGCGGCGGCATCGGCCAGTCCCGCATGTGTATGTTCTTCCTTAGAAAGGCGCATATCGGCGAAGTCCAGGCGTCCATCTGGCCGCAGGAGACCGTCGATGCGTTCAGAGCGCAGGGCGTCTGCCTGCTGTAAAAAATATGCTCTGTCCATTCGGCGAATAAATAAAATAAAAAAGCCAAGCTGCAAAACACAGCTTGGCTTTTGTTATATAAAATTGCAGTTGAGGCGATCCCAAACGAATTTATATCTCCCTGAACACAGCGGCAAATCCGCCGGAGGGGCGCATTGCTATATCCGCGCTGTCGGCGCTCGTGACGGATATCTTCACTTTATTATACCCGCGCTGATCCGTAAGATTGTCCGTGTATATCTCGGCTTCGTATTTCGCGCCGTCTTTTAAAAACGAGAACGGCAGATTTATCTTCCGCTCGCCTTGAGAGCTGTTGAATACGGCGGCGTACCATTTGTTCTCGCTCCGCCGCGCGAAAATTACAATCTCGCCTATCTTGCTGCCGGGGAGAACGTGCGTCTCGTTCCAGACCACCGGCAGGGGAGAGACAAATGAGTCGAGCCCGTGCGCTTTGAGAATTGACGGGTCTTCGCTGACGGTGAAAAATGCCGAGTTATATATTACAGCCGAGGCGAGCATATGGCAGATGCTGACTTCATTCAGGCACCTCGGCACGGAGAAGCACAGCGGCGTATAATCCGCGTTGCCGCCGAGCATCCTTGTAAATGGAAGAATCGTGTCGTTGTCCGCGTCCGCCTTGCATTGAAGTCCGCGTATCGCCTCCATGCTCATCACATTCGGAAACGTGCGGCGCAGCCCCGTCGGCTTCTGCGGGTTGTGGTATATGACCATCAATTTGTGCTCTGCCGCCTCGCGCGCAAAGCGGCGGTAAAATTCGGTCATGAACTGTGTCTCGCTCTCGATGTGGTCGAGCTTTATGCCCTTTATCCCGAGCTTTTCACACTTTTTGAAGAACCTGCGCCTGTATGGAGTGAACCACACCTTGTCCATGGCGGACTGCCAGAGCCATATCCCGACCGAGCGCTTTTCTGCGTCGTCAATGAGCTCTTTGACCTTTTTGAACGCGCCGCGTTCCGTCTTTGCCCAGTCGCGCCAGCCGTTGTCCGCGAGGTTGTATTCATATCCCGCCTCCTGCGCGAGGGCGTTGAATTCCATTATCTTTTCAAATCGTCGGCTGTGCTCCTCGTCTATAAAATACGACCACGCGCTCTTGCCCGGGCGTATCCAGTCGGCGTTTTCGTATGCTTTGTCGTTCACGGGCGCTGCGGCGTGGGTTATAACGCGGCAGTGAATGAGCTGATCGAGCGAGCGGCACACGGTGACTATGCGCCACGGAGTTTTCCCGCCTTTTATAAAGAACTTGTCCGTGTCCCACAGCTCCGTTTTGAATCTGCCCGCGCCGAGCGAGCGCAGAGCCATGCCGGGGTAGTTCTCGATGTCCGATTCGGTTATCATTATATATATGCTTTTCCCGGGAAACTCGAATGCGGTCATGCATGAGAAAACTTCACTTTGCGAAAGCTCCGATGTCTTTTGCGTCAGCGTCTTGCCCTGCATCTTCTTGAGGTCGGTCTGATATCTGCAAACCGTGTCGCCGGGCACGTTGAACCGGGTCAGCTCGTCGCTGATAAGTAACCCCGTATCTTTGCCGAAGAGCAGACGGAATCCGAATCCGTCGTTCCATATGCGCACCTCGAGCGAATATCGGAATTTTTTCGAGCGCACGGGGAAGATATAATTTATGTGCCTGTCGGTTATATCCGTCTCGGTGTCAAGGTCGCGGTAAGTCTCTTCGCAGGACTCGATTTTCGGCTCTCCGAGGGTGACATTTTCGCCGATATTTCTGCCGCCCTGAATGAGCAGACCTATCTCCGACGGCTTGATTACGGTAATTCCGCCGACTGCCGCCGAATATGTAAGCTTGCCGCCCGAGACAGTTACTTCGAGTGCGCCGTCGGGGCTTTTTAGAATATATTTTCCCGCTCCAGGGACGAAATTTGAATCGCCGCTTGATTTCTTCTCAAACAGCGAATATGCCGCAAAACGGGCGCGCGCTCCTATCCCGAGCAGCCGCCGCCCAGTCTCTCTCATCATGCCGATCCCTCCGTTACGTTGCATATTATAATATATTTTATTCTGCAACACAAGTTGATATTTGACCTCGGATATGATATAATCCGATTAACTTGAGTATAAGGAGAAGTTCTATGAACAGTAAAGTAGTTATCACCACGGACAGCCCTGCGGATCTGAGCGCAGAACTTGAAACAAGATATGATATACATGTCCTGCCGCTGTATGTTAATCTCGGAGGAAAATCATACCGCGACGGAATAGATATAACCACTCCCGATATTTTCAGGCACTACGACGAGACGGGCGAGCTGCCTACGACCTCGGCTATTCCGATAGGCGACTATGAGACCTTCTTCAAGTCCTTTATCGACGAGGGAAAGAAAGTTGTCCATTTCTCGCTGAGCTCCGAGATATCCTCGACCCATCAGAACGCGAGACTCGCCGCAGAGGGAATGGACGGAGTTTATGTCATCGACTCGCGCCATCTGAGCTCCGGTATCGCGCTCCAGGTCATAAGAGCCTGCGAGATGCGCGATGAGGGCATGAGCGCGGAGGATATAGCGAAGGCCGCCGTTGATTTGAACAAAAAGACCTGCACGAGCTTTGTGCTTGACAAGCTCGAATATATGAAGAAGGGCGGCCGCTGCTCGACCGTAGCCGCGCTCGGAGCCAACTTGCTCTCCATTCGTCCGTGCATAGAGATGAAGGACGGCAAGCTCGGAGTTGCGAGAAAGTATCGCGGAAAGATACTCGACGTCAAGAAGAAGTATATCGAGGATGAGCTCAGCGCCCATAAGGACGACGCCGACCTCTCGCGCATTTTCCTGACCTCGTCGAGCGCTTCGGATGCCGAGGTGAAGGAGTTCACCGCGCTGATAAAGAGCATTCTCCCGTTCAAGGAGGTTCTCATCGGCTGCGCGGGCTGCACCATCGCAAGCCACTGCGGACCCGGATGCATGGGAATACTTTTCATGACTAAATAAATGAAAGAAAAAGCCGCCGCCTGTCTGAATTTCAAACGGGTCGGCGGCGTTTTTGATACGGAGAATAAAATGATAAAAAACATAATTCTCGATATGGGCAACGTGCTCATAGAATACGATGTCAACCGCCCGCTTGACGCGCTCTGCCCCAACGAAGAGTCAAAGAAAATTATCCGCCGCGAGCTGTTCGAGAGCGAAGACTGGCTCGAGGGCGACAGGGGAAATATAACCGACGCCGAGATGCTCGCCGCGGCGAAAGCGCGTGTGCCGGAAAAATATCACGCCGCGCTCGAAGAGTGCGAGCGGCACTGGCCGGATTTTCTCAACAGAATTGACGGCGCGCCGGAGTTCTGCCGCGCGATGCGTGAGAGCGGGAAGAATATATATGTCCTCTCAAACGCGAGCGGGCGCTTCTATGAATATTTTCCGCGCTTTTACGATATGGATTTTTTCGACGGCGTGGTGGTCTCGTGCGACCTGCACATCATCAAGCCCGACAGGAGGATATACGAATATATCCTCAATAAATACGGGCTGAAAGCCGAGGAGTGTTTGTTTATAGACGACCTCGAAAGAAACGTGCGCGGGGCAGAGAAAGTCGGAATAAACGCCGTGAGGTTCGAAAACAACTACGGAGAGATAGCGAAAAAATACGGACTTTGACGGAGAGAGCTGCCGCTAAATGCGGCAGCCCCCTGTTTTTATGATTTCTTTTTTGTTTTTATTTTCCGTCTGTATTTTGCAAAGCAGATGACGCTTGCGATGACAAGCCCGATGCCGATGACGAGCACCCAGTGCAGATAGTATGTGTTGAGGAACGGAATGAAAGAGTATACCGGCACGCGCGTTGTTGCCATGCGGTGTTCGTCTGATATCTGCGTTGTCCCGTCGGGGAGAATCTCCATCATCGGACCGTGGTCGTAGGTCACTTTTTGATAAGACTCAATGACTTGTGACAGAGTCAGCAGCACGCCGATTATGATAACTCCGAGCACGAGCGTGATTATGCCCGCGATGAGCAGCTGGCGGCTCTGCTCCGCCTTTCTGACATTTGCGGCGGTGCGGACGACTGCTGGGATGTCCTCGTCGCAGTCGAGGTTGTCTTTTATAAGATAGTCGGTCGTGACGCCGAAAAGCTCGCTTAGCTGAACTATGTTGTCCGTGTCCGGAACGGCAGTGCCCGTCTCCCTTAATTAAAGATATTGTTGGGTAAAAAAGAAAGGTCAGTCGATTT
>ERZ779877.1611-NODE-1611-length-18669-cov-7.239067_pt1 | contig 18669 bp, 14 predicted proteins | sample MGYA00511556_ERZ779877 | MGnify/ENA primary metagenome ERZ779877 (study PRJEB29588, sample SAMEA2159338) | human gut metagenome | biome: human gut; feature: human-associated habitat; material: faeces | place: Denmark | collected 2008/2010 ...
TGGTTTCAAATTTACATCCCGGCTGGAACACCCGCTTGATGGCTCCCAGCAGGAAGATCTTCATGGCTTCGCAAGTGTATTCGTCCTCCGCAGCACCGAGAAAGTGGTGCAGGACGTGAGCTATCCGCTCTGTTCCATCCCATTCCAGGCCGTTCAGGTAGTCCCGGATGGGATGATAGCGGTTCTCGTTGGCAACGATGCGGATGGCGGATTCGATTTTCTTTTCACTGGAGATGCCGTATTTTTCCATTCGGCGCAGGATATATTTCATGTCGGTGTCGTTCAGCGTCTTGCCGGAGCGGGGCCAGCCCACAGGCTTTACGATGTCGATGCGCTCACTCAACAAGTTCAGCCGGATGGCATCGGCAAGCACATGGTCGTTCTGCAAAATCGTGATACAGTTCTGGATCGTCCGCTGGATTTCACCATTGGAGTGCTTGGTGAGCATTTCCTTCACATCTCCAACGGTTCGGGGAGTGCGTTCTTCGTTGACTTCTTTGCTCAATAAACATCACCTCGTACTATTATTGAAAACGATTTTCTGACTTTTCGGCGGTAGGCGGCGTAGATGGCTTCCGCTGTGTTTGCTCTGCCTGCAAGCGGTTCAGCAGTTGCAGAACAGAATCCCGTGCTTTCTCCTTGACCTGCTCCTTGCCTTTCTGCCGGACTTCTGGCTTCAGCAGCTTCTCCTGCAGACGTGCGGCGGTGGTCTGCATGGTCTTGAGAAACTTGTCCAACACGGTGTCCAACCGATGGGCGGCGTATTCTCTCGTGGTCTGCGGAGCCTTACGTTCCGGGGACAGCACCCACTTCTTCGTGTCCTCGATCATCCGCATATCTTCTTTCCGGGTCTCGGTGCGCACCACATCGGTCACGACCTCCACCGCCTTGTCATAGGCCGCAGCCGAAACATCTTCCAGCAGGGTCTCCATATCCGAAACTTTCAGGGTCAGCTCATCCAGCTTGCTCTGCTGGGCGGCAAGCTGCTCCTTCTGCTTGGTAAGGATGAAGTCCTGCTTTTCCAGATACTTGCGGCTGCCGTATTCCGCTTCTTCCTCCAATTCCAGCCCGTGCCGCTTGGCAATCTCGAACAGCATCTTTCGACAGGCGGCATCAAAGGTGATTTTGCGGTTGTTCCGGCGGCTGAGGGGCTTTTCCGGGTCGGGCAAGTCGAAGCCCAGCGCTTCCAGTGCCTTTTCCTGCTGGGGTGCCACCTCGCCGTACTTGTTCTCGCAATCGAACACATGACGCTCGTGGATGTGAGGAGTGCTTTCGTCCAGATGCAGTGCCCAGTCCAGCACATGAACGTGGTCGCCATACTTGGCCTTGAACTCCTCAATGAACTCGGTGACGATGTTCAGCAAGTCCTCTGCGGAGGCGTGTTCATCCAGCATTCCCAGCTGATAGATGGTCTCTTCCGGGTAAGTCTTGCGGCTGGACAACAGGTCGGGAATGGAGCGGTTGCGTTCCGTGTGCCGGATCTTGGCGTTGCGCTCGTTTTGGCCTTCCACAAAAGCCGTGTAGTGGGTCTCGTAGAATTGACGTTCCACCTCCGAGAAGGTCGCCGCCAGATCGTCCGGGTCTTGTGGGTCAAGAGCCGAGCGGAAACCGTGAAAGCAGTCCCAGTAGATGTTGCCCTTGGCTCGTTCCGGGTCGATATGCTCACTGTTGGCGAGGTCGAAACTCCGGTCATTGTGCTTGGGGTTATAGGTGCCGTGGGTTCCGGCTCGTCCGTTGTGACGTGTTAATTTCAGATAGGCATCCCTCCATTTCAACGTCTTGGTGGGGGCGCAGCAGCTTTGCTGCTGAATCTGCCGCCTGCGGTGCGCCAGATAATACCAGATAATACCCAGTAGGATATGACGCAAAGCATCATATCACTGGGCAAGGCGTTCCCCCTTGACTCCCTTCAACGGGCCATTTTGGCCCGTTGATTTTGGCAAGCTGGCGGGCAAAGATTTGCGAATCCCTGCCCACCAGCTCGTCCGGCTTTTTCAGTTGGCCAAAATGACCAACTGATTCTGTTACGGTAAAATCAAGTGCCGGGTAGCGGCACTTGATTTTCAACAGGCCTTGAGGCGTTACGGAAAAACGATGTGCTCATTTTGAGCACTTGGTTTTCCGTAACAGGTCGATAAATTCCCGTTCCCTCATTCGTGAGGAACTGGGTTTCATTTGGCAGATGCGTTACGCTTAACCAAGTGCTCATTTTGAGCACTTGCAGCATCTGTAACACGTTTTCGATAGTCTTTTTGCCGACAGGCATTGCTGCAATAGCGGGCACCTGCACGTTTGGGTGTGAATTTTTCACCGCAGCACTGGCAGACCAAATCCTGACGGCGCATTTGGCACGGCGCATTTGGCGGTATTCCCGCTGCCGCCGATTGTTGGCCTGATTGCCGCACCAGTAGCTGTGACAGTATTTCTTGGTGTAGATCGTGGTGTAGAACACCCGACCGCAGCCGCCGCAGATGAGTTTGCGGACGGCGTATCCTCCGGTGGTAAAACCCGTTTCCTCATACGATTCTTTCAAATAATCCTGATTGTTCTGTTCCCATTCTTCGTTTGTCATATACATGGAGATACCCCTCCTTTCACTGGCGTTACGGAAAAACAATGTGGTCAATTTGACCACATTGTTTTCTGGTAACTGAGGAATCAACGTTTAGCCGTTCTCCCTGCATGGATTTCCTGCCCCCTTCCGGCGGCGTTTTCCGGTTCGCTTTTGCGAGGTCATCGCCGGGTATCCCATGCAGACGGTCATGCGGTTTTCAAGGTTCGGCGCTGGATTTGGCAATAAAAAAATCGCCACACAACAACCTGAACCTGACCATTCCTTCCGGGATGGCCTTGGTTCGGGTTCGTTATGTAGCGATAAGAAAGTTAAAAACTTGCTCCGGCTCCTTCGGGAGCCGAGCTGGAACTCTAAGATAAATATGTTATATTAAATTGTTGAGATAGATTACCACAAAAATCGAGCCGTGTCAACATGAATTTTTGAAAACAGGCTACTTTCGGCAGCTTGCAAGAAAAAATGATGGAAACCTTGGTAAAAAGAGAGGGCTGGATAGCTCGTTCTGTTTGCAACGGAATGCAAACTCGGAACTTTTCCGAGCAGAAAAACAACCGTCTGCTTCAAGTTGAGCTTGAAAACGGACGATCATTCTTGCAAAATGATTGTCAAATTTGGGAGGCGTTTTGAGCAGCCTCATAGTGCTAACAAGATGTGTCTTCACACGTATATATATACCATTTTTGCGTTGCAAAATACTTGTTGGGGAACACCCAAGCCCTTGAACTGCATCCGATGGATGCAGGCTGCACGTTTTTGAAAAACGCTCTTTCGGTGCTCCGTATGAAGCACCGAAAACGAACCCGTTGAGGGTCAAAAGCATCAGGTGGGGTCGGTAGGCTCCCCGGCTTCAATTTTACCCAGATACCGCCACAGGGTCGTGCGGCTGATGCCCAGCTGCCGGGCGGCGGCGGCGCGGTTGCCGCCGTGGGCGGCTACCGTCTGCTGCACCACCTCGCCGATGATGCTTTCCAGCGTGCGGGAGGTGTCGGTGCTGACCACCGCCGCCGGGTGCGCTGCCGGGGCGCTGCGCAGACTGCGCTCCTTGGAGAGCAGGTCTGCCACGCTGCTGCTGCGGATGTAGGGGCCGTTCGTCAGGGTGGCAAGGGAGCGCAGAAGGTTTTTGAACTGGGTGTAGTTGTTCGGCCACGGGTACTGCCGCAGCATCTCGATGGCGCGGGGCTCAAAGCCGGAGATCTGCTTGCCCAGCTCCAGATTCAGGCTGTTCAGGTACAAACTGGAAAGGGACGGGATCTCGTCCGAGCGGCTGCGCAGCGGGGGCAGCTCCAGCGTCAGTGCGCCCAGCCGCTCGATAAAGCGGCGGGTGACCGGGGAGACCGGCTCTTCCGGGCGCACCGAGCGGGAGAACAGCAGCCGCACCCGGCGGGCAAGGCCGGTCTCCTCGATAGCAGCCAGCAGTTCGGCGCTCCACTGTTCCGGGATAGCCTCAAAGTTCTGGAAGTAGACCGTGTTGCCGTTGGCGTTCAGGGGCGAGGTATAGTGGTTGAGCAGAAAATCCCATGATTTATCGTTCATCAAGGCGCAGTTCGCCACCACGAGGGGGCGGTTTACCAGTGCGCTGTGCAGGTAGAGGTAGCGGGCGATCTGCTCTTTGCCGGTGCCCGGCTCGCCGCAGATGAACAGGGGCTGGCGCACGGCAGCAAGGGCGTTGATCTCGGCGTCCTGCGTGCCCATGGCACCGCTCAGGCTGTAAAAGCTGTTGGAGAAAAGATACTCGCACTCGCCTTGGTTCAGCGACCGCAGCCCCGGGCGGCTGGAATGCAGCGGGATGCGGGAGGGCACGCAGTAGAACAGGTACCGCTGCACGTTGTTCATCAGCAGCACCTGTGCTGTGATGCTGTACAGCTGGCTGCGCTCGGTGTAATAGAACTTTAAGCTGCCCGTGGCGGGGATCTCCCGCAGATGGGTCTGCAAACAGCGGTGCAGCTCCGGGGAGATGTCCTTCATATTATTATAGAACAGGCTGCCGTCCGGCTCCATCACCACGACCCTGCCGCCCTGCTCCTGCGTGATGCTGCGCAAAAACAGGTTCTCCTGCCGCAGCTGGCCGAACCATGTGCTGATGTTCACCGCCTGATCGATGGCGCTGTGCAGGCTCTCGATGCCGGAGGTGATCAGGAAGGCGTCAAAGCCCATCTCCCGGGCAATGGTGTGGGTGACCATATCACAGACCACCATCCGGTAGCCGCCCTGCTTGAGCCGCTCCAAGGTGTGGCGCACCTCCTCGGCACTGCGGACGGTGAGGATGTCCAAATCAAAGTTCAGCAGGCTGCAAAGGGTGTGGGCGGGTTCGGTGATGCTGGGAAAGCCCACGATGGCGTACAGGCTGGTGTAGTTCTCTGCCAGTTTCATGGTGCGCAGCACATCATACACCGAGATATGGATATCCACCACCGGCAGGTCGGTCACCTGCCGGATCAGGGTGGCGGTGCCGCCGCGGGAGATGATGCAGTCGTAGCTGTTGGGGGCCATGCGCTGCACGATGGCCTGTCCCTCTTCCAGATCGCCGGTGTACACCTCCAGCTCAACGTTGGGGTAGGCCTGCGCCGCCTGCTCCATGGCGGTGCGCATTCCGTCGTAGGGGGCAATGCCCAGAATGCGGGTGTGAGTCTCGACCATAAAACGTCCCTCCGTGTTTCTCTTTGAAACTATTATAAACGGTCTGGTTCAAAAAGAAAACAGAATGTGGTTTCAAAATAGAACGTTTTTGCCAACAAAACAAAAAGAAAATTGAAAACGTGCTAAAATGAAACGCTTTTCCCGCTTGCGCCGGGTGCATTCCCGCGGTGGATACGGCATAATGAAAGCACAAAAACAAGTGAGGAGGCACGAACGAATGCTTCGCCTGCTGATGATTGCAGATGATTTTACGGGTGCGCTGGACACCGGCGTACAGCTTGCGGCACATGGCATCCCCACGCAGGTCGTGGTGGGGCAGGCAGACCTTTCCGCGTGCAGCAGCACCGTGCTGGTGGTGGATACCGAAACGCGGCATCTGTCCGCCGCAAAGGCTGCCGAGGCAGTTGCAAGGCTGACCCGCAGCGCGGTGGAAAACGGCGTGGGCTGCATCTATAAAAAGACGGATTCCGCCCTGCGCGGCAACATCGGCGCAGAGCTTGCCGCCCTGCTCAAAGCAAGCGGCGCACGCAATTTGCCCTTTCTGCCGGCCTTCCCGCAGATCGGACGCACCACAAAAAAGGGCGTCCACTACATCGACGGTGTGCCGGTGAACGAAAGCCCCTTCGGCATCGACCCCTTCGAACCGGTGCGCTGCGCTGAGGTGACAAAGCTGATCCATTTGCAGACCGACATGCCCGCACAGAACCTGCGCCCGGGTGAGACGGCATCGGACAAGACCGGCATTCTGGTGTATGACGCTGCCACCGCCGCAGATCTGGAAACCGCCGGGCGACAGCTGTTCCAGAATGGAACACCCCCGGTGCTGGCAGGCTGCGCAGGCTTTGCAGCCTTTCTGCCGGAGCTGCTGGGGCTTTCGGACGGCAGCGTGGTCGAGACCCCGCAGCTGGACCCCCGGCTGCTGGTGCTCTGCGGCAGCGTGAACCCCATCACCCTGCGGCAGATGGACACCGCCGAAAAGGCAGGCTTTGCCCGCCTGCGGCTGACCCCCCGGCAGAAGCTGGAGCCCGGCTACTGGGCAAGCGCCGACGGCAAGGCTGCGCTGGCAGAAATTGAACAGATGCTGGCAGCAAACCCCCGCTGCATCATTGAAACGAATGACGCCGGGGGCAACCAGCTTACCGCCGATTACGCCGCCGCCCGGGGCATTGGCTTGGACGGCCTGCGGGTGGGCATTTCCGGCAGCGTCGGGCAGATGTTCGGGGCGCTGTTCGGCAGCGAACATCTGGGTACGCTGCTGCTCACCGGCGGCGACACCCTGCTGCAATGCATGAACAGCGTGGGCGCACGGGAGCTGGAACCGGTGTGCGAGCTGGAAAGCGGCATCGTGCTGGCGCGGTTCACCTATCAGGGGCGCACCCGCTATGTCATTACCAAGTCCGGCGGCTTTGGGCAGGAGGATCTGCTGGTGGAGCTGGCAGACCGCATTGCAAAGCATTGAGAATGGAAGCAGACAGCCCTTTGCGGCTGGAACAGAAGATAAATGTAACAGAAGGAGAACGACCATGACCTATGCAAAACTGCCCGGCCTGACTTGGGACGGCACCGTGTACGAGAACGAGGAGATGGGCACGCTGGAAGCCCTGCTGCCCACCGGCGGCTGGCCCACCGCCCACGCACCTGCCATGGTGGAGCTGCCCAACGGTGACCTGCTCTGCTGCTGGTTCGCCGGTACTTATGAGGGCAGCGCAGATGTGCACATCATCTGCTCGGTGCTGCCGCATGACGGTACCAAGTGGCTGGAGCCGGTGGATATCTCCGGCGACCCCACCCGCAGCGAGCAGAACCCCTCGCTGTTCTACGGCCCGGACAACGCCGTGTGGGCGATGTACACCGCCCAGCTGGACCGTGTAGAGGGCAAGGACAATATGCAGTTCACCGCCGTGGTGCGCTGCCAGAAGAGCACCGACGGCGGCAAGACATGGGGCGCTTACACCACCGTGTTCCCGGAGGAAGGCACCTTCTGCCGCCAGCCCATTCAGGTGCTGTCCAACGGCCGCTGGATCTTTGCCAACTGGCTGTGCACCGACTCTGCCGAGGGTCTGTCCGGCGACCCCACCGCCTTCCGCATCTCGGACGATGAGGGCAAGACTTGGCGCATGGTCATGATGCCCGGCAGCAACGGCCACGTCCACGCCAATGTCATCGAGTTGGAGCCGGGGCATCTGGTGGCCTTTATGCGCAACCGCGAGGCCTACCGCATCCACCGCAGCGAGTCCTTTGACTGGGGCGAGACTTGGACGGTGCCTGCACCCACCCCGCTGCCCAACAACAACTCCAGCATCAGCGCGGTCAAGCTGCAGAGCGGCCGCATCGCCATTGCCTATAACCCCACCTGCACCCCGAACCCCGTGCCCGGCAAGGCTGCATGGCCCGGCCTGCGCTGCCCGGTGGCGGTGGCGCTCTCGGAGGACGGCGGCCTGACCTTCCCCATCATCCGCTGGATGGAGCGCGGCGAGGGCTACATGGGCGATGAGAACAAGACCAACAACAAGCAGTACGAGTACCCCTACCTGATGCAGGGACGGGACGGGATGCTGCATCTGGCCTACGCCGCCCGCACCCGGCAGGGCATCAAGTATGTCCGCTTCTCGGAGCAGGACGTTCTGGGCACAAAGCGGGAAACCGTGGGTCTGTATAACCCCACCGCAGCCCAGAGCCGCTGAAAAAGCTTTTCGGAATTTTCATCCTTTTTATAGATCAGAACATCATTCAGGAGGTTGATCAGTATGTTGACCCAGTACAATCTTAAAATGCCGCACGCAGTTTACGGCGGCGAGAACGCCATGGACAATATCACCGCCATCATCAAGGCACGCGGCGCAAAAAAGGTAGCCATGTTCACCGATAAGGGCATTGAGGGCGCTGGCCTGTTCGCCCTGCCGGAAGAGGCTGTCAAGGCCTCCGGCGCAGAGTATTATGTGCTGGACGAGCTGCCCCCGGAGCCCAGCTACATGGCTGTGCAGAAGCTGGTGGACGAGTTCAAGGTCTCCGGTGCAGACCTCATCGTGGCCTGCGGCGGCGGCTCTGTGATGGACGCTGCCAAGCTGGCAAGCGTGCTGGTGACCGACGCCTACGGCGTGAAGGAGCTGCTGGATAACCCCGGCATGGCACAGAAGTGCGTGCCCATCGTGCTGATCCCCACCACCGCCGGTACCGGCGCCGAGGTCACCCCCAACGCCATCGTGGCTGTGCCCGAAAAGGAGCTGAAGGTGGGCATCGTCAACGAGAACATGATCGCGGACTACGTCATTCTGGACGCCCGCATGATCAAGAACCTGCCCCGCAAGATCGCAGCCGCTACCGGCGTGGATGCGCTGGCACACTGCATCGAGTGCTTTACCAGCAACAAGGCCAACCCCTTCAGCGATCTGTACGCACTGGAAGGCTTGGACCTGATCCTGAACAACATCGAAAAAGCCTGCGATGACCCCGAAGCCATGGCAGAGAAGAACCGGATGCAGATCGCAGCTTACTACGGCGGTCTGGCCATCACCGCTTCCGGCACCACCGCTGTGCACGCACTGAGCTACCCGCTGGGCGGCAAGTACCACATTGCACACGGCGTGTCCAACGCCATTCTGCTGGCACCGGTCATGCGCTTCAACAGCGAGCACCCCGCCGTGCGCGAGCGTCTGGCTGCCGCCTATGACCGCTGCTGCCACGAGGAAAAGACCTGCACCACCGTGGAGGAAAAGACTGCATGGATGATCGCCCGTCTGGAGCACATCGTCAAGCATCTGGATATCCCCACCAGCCTCAAGGAGTTCGGCGTGCCTGCCGAGGATCTGGAAGGTCTGGTCAACGCCGGTATGCAGGTACAGCGCCTGCTGGTGAACAATATGCGCCCCGTTACCGCCGACGACGCACGCAAGCTGTATCAGGAGATCATGTAACAGAAAAGGAGTAAAGACTTATGAAGACCAGCGATATCAAGGGCATCATCCCTCCCGTAATCACCCCCATGAACAACGACCCTGAGCAGACGGTCAACCATCAGGCTCTGCGCGAGCAGGTGGAGCGCTTGCTGGCAGGCGGCGTGCACGGCATCTTCCCCATGGGCACCAACGGCGAAGCCTACGCTCTGTCCTTCCAGGAGAAGGAAGAGATCCTTGCCACTGTCATTGATCAGGTAAAGGGCCGCGTACCGGTCTACGCAGGCACCGGCTGCATCACCACCGCCGAGACCATCCGCCTGAGCAAGCGTGCCGAGGAGCTGGGCGCAGACGCACTGTCCGTCATCACCCCCAGCTTTGCACTGGCTTCCCAGAAGGAGCTGTACGACCACTACACCGCCGTGGCAAAGGCTGTGAACCTGCCCATCATCCTGTACAACATCCCCGCCCGCACCGGCAACAAGCTGCTGCCCGAGACCGTGCAGGCACTGTGCCGTGACGTGGAGAACATCGTAGGCGCAAAGGATTCCAGCGGCGATATCGAGAACCTGAAGGCCTACATCCGCCTGACCCGCGAGCTGGATAAGGAAGTTGCCATTCTGGCCGGTAACGACGGCGCCATCCTGACCTGTCTGAAAGAGGGCGGCGCAGGCGGCATTGCAGGCCGTGCCAACATCTGGCCGGAGACCGTTGCCAAGATCTACGATTGCTTCAAGGCCGGGGATCTGGAGGGCGCACAGGCTGCACAGGACGCCATTGCCATCCTGCAGCAGACCTTCAAGTACGGCAACCCCAACACCATCATCAAGACCGCCGTTGCCCTGCAGGGTCACCCCGTTGGCAAGTGCCGCGCACCCTTCAACTATGTGCCGGAAGAGGGCATGGAGGCCATCAAGAAGGTTCTGGCCGAGAATGAGGCCAAGGGTCTGCACTGAAACGCGCTGAAGCAAGGAGAAGGCTGCTATGAATAAACCCATTGTCGGTATTACCATGGGCGATCCCGCCGGTTCCGGCCCGGAGATCACCATCAAGGCTCTGGCTGACCCGGAGCAGTACAGCTACTGCCGCCCCATCGTGGTGGGCGATGTGAAGGTGATGGAGCAGGCCAAAAAGTTCGTTGGCCGCGAGGACATCGTCATCCACCGCTGCGAGAAGGTGTCGGATGCCCTGTTCACCCCCGGCACCATCGACGTGCTGCATCTGGATCTGATCGAGGACATCAGCAAGTTCGAGATAGCAAAGGTCAGCGTGGAGGGCGGCAACGCAGCCTTCCAGTGCGTGAAAAAGGTCATTGAGCTGGCCATGGCGGGTGAGGTGGATGCCACCTGCACCAACGCCCTGAACAAGGAAGCCATGAACAAGGCACTGGAGTACTACCACGGCGAAAAGTCGGACGGTTACACCCACTTTGACGGCCACACCGAGATCTACGCTACCTACACCCACACCAAGAAGTACACCATGATGCTGGCACATCACGACCTGCGCGTGGTGCATGTTTCCACCCACGTTTCCCTGCGGGAGGCCTGCGACCGGGTCAAGAAGGATCGCGTGCTGGAGGTCATCGAGATCGCCAACAAGGCCTGCAAGGATATGGGGATCGAGAACCCCCGCATCGCTGTGGCAGGTCTGAACCCCCACTGCGGTGAGAACGGCCTGTTCGGCCGGGAGGAGATCGAGGAGATCACCCCCGCCATCGAGGCTGCCAAGGCCGAGGGCATTACCGGTGTCGTGGGTCCCTGCCCGCCGGACAGCGTGTTCTCGCAGGCCATCGGCGGCTGGTACGATATCGTGGTGTGTATGTACCACGATCAGGGTCACATCCCGCTCAAGACCGTGGGCTTTGTCTACGACCGCGAAAAGCAGGAGTGGAAGGCCGTGGAGGGTGTCAACGTCACGCTGGGTCTGCCCATCATCCGCGCCAGTGTGGATCACGGCACCGACTTCTACCACGCCGGTAAGGGCAACGGCAACGAGCTGAGCCTTGTCAACGCCATCAAGTATGCGGTCAAAATGACCGGCCGCGCCCACTAAGTTATCCTCAACCCAACCAATTCTTCATTTTCTTCCAGAGAAAGCCGCTGCACCCCGTACGGTGCGGCGGCTTCTTCTGGTTTTGTCCTGTTTCAAAAAGCAACAAATCAGCCAAAACTAACCGCAATGTGTTTCAAAAAGCGACGCATTGCAGCAAAAGAATTGAACAAATTCTGAATATGTTTCAAAAAAGAACACAACAAGCCAAAAAATGATTGTGACGCACAGCGGAAAACTATATACTTTTAATCAAGAAAGCCGCATCGGAATTGTGCAAAGGGTCGGGCTCTTGCGCAACAGGTACTGCGGACACAAAAAAGGAGGAAACGTTCTATGACACTTCCCATGATCATTGCTCTGGCAGTGACTGTCCTCATGATCATCCTGATCATGGTGGATAAACTGCCCTTCGGTGCACCCCCGCTGCTGGCGCTGCTGCTGCTGGTGGTGTTCGGCGTTACCGACATCAAGACCGCCTTCGGCGGCTTCGCAAACCCCACCATCGTCATGCTGGCATCCTTCATGGCCATCATTGCGGCCCTGCAGAAGACCAGCTTCATCGTCAAGTTCAAGCAGACTATGTTCAACATGGCCAGCAAGGGCGGCTTTAAGGCCTACGTCCTGCTGATCCTCATCGTTATGCTGGGCTGCAGCCTGTTCGGCACCGGTTCCACCGCCTACTATGTGCTGGTCATCGGCCTGCTGTCCACTCTGCCCTACTCCAAGCAGCTGCCCCCGTCCAGGGTTCTGATGCCTGCGGGCTTTGCAGCAAACCACCCGCTGCTGCCCTTCAACACCGCTCTGCAGTACGGCATCGTGATCGCCGTTCTGGAAAGCGCAGGCGTTGCGGCAAACGTCAATCTGGTCAAGTTCTCTCTGGTCAACCTGTGCCTGTCCATCGGCTTCCTGGTGTGGTGCATCCTGGCCTACAAGATCCTGCCGGACCACCCCATTGCCGAGGCCAAGGAAGAGGCTCTCCACGCCGGTGAGCAGAAGGTCGCTCTGACCAAGAATCAGGAGCTCATCACCTACTTCAGCTTTGTGCTCGCCGTTGTGGGCATGATCCTGCAGAGCAAGATCGGTGACGCAGGCTACGCCATCACCGGTCTGGCCGTGGGCATCATCCTGATCTCCGGCGTCATGGACTTCAACGAGATCCGCAACTCCATCAGCGCACCCATCATCCTGATGTCCGCAGGCGTCATCGGCATCGCCGATGCTCTGGGCAACACCGGCCTGACCAGTCTGGTGGGCGAGACCGTTGCCAAGATGCTGGGCACCAACGTCAACCCCTTCGTGCTGATCTTCGCCTTCTGCATCCTGACCAGTGTGCTGGCCACCCTGACCGGTTCCACCATCGGCACCGTGTACGTCTTTGCTCCCATGGCCATTGCCACCTGCGTCAATCTGGGTCTGGACCCCACCGCAGCCGCTGCCGCTATCGTGGTCTCCGGCTGGTGCGGACACTTCCTGCCCATTGACGGTATGCCCGCCATGATCATGGGCGCCGGTGACTACAAGATCACCGAGTTCTGGAAGTTCACCATTCCGCAGTACTTCATCCGTCTGCTGGCGCTGACGGTGGGCGCTGTGCTGATCTTCCCCATGAAGTAACAGGAGAAACGCAAAATGAAAAACACGTTTGAGCTGGAGCACGTCGGCATCAACACCGACAACGCAGGCGAGGCCGAGCAACTGGCGCTGCTGCTGTGCAAGCTGTTCAACTTGGAGCCCCGCCACGGACAGAAGTCCGAGTTTGCCGGCAACTATTTCGAGTGCATGAAGAGCCCCTTTCTGGGCAAGAACGGCCACATCGCAATGCGCACCCCCGACCTGAAGGCTGCGATGGAGGAGCTGGAGGAAAATGGCTTCCGCTTCCGCATGGAGACTGCCGCCTATTTTGAGGACGGCCGCATCAAGAATGTGTATCTTGAGGGCGAGTACGGCGGTTTTGCCATCCACATCATGCAGAAATAACGCCAACTGACCGATCTTGTGCAGAACCGGGGATGGAGCAATCCGTTCCCGGTTCTGTGGTTCACGCCCCGCGAAAAATCAGAGGAGAAAAATTATGCTGGTTCCTGTATTGCTATTTATCGTCGGTCTGCTGTTCCTGATCAAGGGCGGCGACTGGTTCGTGGACGGTGCTTCGGCACTGGCCCGGCGGTTCCATCTGCCGGAGCTGCTCATCGGCGCAACGGTGGTATCCATCGGCACCACTCTGCCGGAGGTCATGGTGTCCACCATGTCCGCCGTGTCCGGCCATGGTGAGATCGCCTACGGCAATGCCATCGGCTCGGTCATCTGCAACTCTGCCCTGATCGCCGCCATCACCATCGCCGTCCGTCCGGGCAAGGTAGACCCCAAGACCCTGCGGGTGCCGGTAGCCTTCTTCTTTGCCGCAGCCGCCATCTACTGCGTGGCTGCCTACGCCATGGGCGAGTTCACCCGCCCGCTGGGCTTTGTGATGCTGGCCATGTTCGTGGCTTACATGGTGGCAAACGTATTGCAGATGAAAAAAGCCCCTGCCGCCGCCGAAGCGGAGGCCGAGGCCGAAAATGCCGGGGAAGAGATGTCCCTTACCAAAACGCTGGTGCTGCTGGTGCTGGGCGCGGTGCTGATCGCACTGGGCGCAAACCTGCTGGTGGATAACGGCACCCTCATCGCACAGGCACTGGGCGTGCCGGAGTCGGTCATCGCGCTGACCTTTGTGGCGCTGGGCACCTCTCTGCCGGAGCTGGTCACCGCCATCACCTCGTTGGTCAAGGGCTGCAGCAATCTGTCCCTTGGCAACATCGTGGGCGCAAACGTGTTCAATCTGGTGCTGGTCAGCGGTATGTCCGTCACGCTGGCACCCTTCACCGTGCCGCAGAGTTCCACCCTGTTCGGCATCAATTCCAGCCTTGTGCTGGAGATCCCGGTCATGCTGGCTGTCATGATGATCATGACCCTTCCCGCACTGAAGCGCGGCAGGCTGTCCCGTGCACAGGGCATTATTCTGCTGTGCATCTACGCTGCCTTCTGCGCCATCCAGTTTACCATGTGACATTCCCGGAGATACTTCCAAAACCCCCGGCCTGCTCTGTCAGGCCGGGGGTTTTGGTTATTGTACCCTGCGGGACGGTCTTTGTTTTACGGCTGGGTCAGCACCTCCGGGTCACCGGGCTTATAGATGTGGGTCTTGGTCAGGCGGCGCATGGTGTCCTCGTGGTTGCGGCTGGCGTAGGCGGTGTACAGGATATCCACCACGTTCAGCTGGGAAAGGCGGGAGGACATGGCGCCGTTGCGGAACAGGCTCTCGTTGGCGGCGACATACAGCACATGGTCGGCCAGCTGTGCCACCTCGGAGGGGTAGTAGCGGGTCACTGCGATGACCGGTGCGCCGCCCGCCTTCATCTCCTTGATGCACTGGATCATCTCCATGGTCTGCCCGGAGTAGGAGAACACGATGCCCACATCCTGCGCAGTGGCGTTGCGCGCCTGCAAAAGCTGCGAGTGAGAGTCCTCGTTGACCACGCAGGGCTTGTCCAGACGCAGAAATTTCAGGTAGGTGTCTTTTGCCACGCACAGCGAGGAACCGATGCCGAACAGCAGCACCGTGCGGGCGTTGGCGATCAGCTCTACGCACTGCTCCAGTTCGTCCAGCAAAAGCAGCCGCTGGGTGTCCAGCAGGCTCTGGATGTTCTTGTGGGTCACCTTGTCCACGATCTCCTGCAGGCTGTCCTGCGGGGTGATGTCCTTTTCCCGGTGGCTGCCGTTTTCCCCAAGGGTGGCAAGCTCCAGCGTCAGGGCGTGGCGCAGCTCCTTGTAGCCCTGAAAGCCGATGACCCGGCAGATGCGCACCACGCTGGAAGGGGAGGAGAAAGAGCGCCGCGCCAGATCCCGGATGGTAAGGGTGGTGGTCTCGTCCGGGTTTTCCAGAATGAACTGCGCGATCTGCCGCTCGGTGCTGCTGAGGGAGGGCTGCACCTCCCGCAGGCGTAAAAGAACGTTCTGCATATAGATACCTCTGTTGTATTTCAGGATGGATTGAACAAGCTGCACAAAAAAGTCGTACTTGTAAGCAAAAATTTCAAAAATAATGCTTGCATAAAACATTGTACCACAAAATAGTCTTTTTGTGGACATTTTGTTTGAAAAAGTTTATACTTTGGTCACAATCACGCCGCAAGGGGTGCGGCGGAAACTGGAGGTGCAGGATATGGGTTTGAATCTGAGTGGGATGACCACCGAGACCCGCAACCCGCGCACGATGCAGCTGGACCAGATGTCCCCGCTGGAGATCGTGACTGTCATGAACGAGGAGGACGCCCGGGTACCGCTGGCCATTGCCAAGTGCCTGCCGCAGATCGCGCAGGCGGTGACATGGGCGGCAGAATCCTTTGAAAAAGGCGGACGGCTGTTCTATATGGGCGCCGGTACCTCCGGCCGCTTGGGCGTGTTGGATGCCGCCGAGTGCCCGCCCACCTTCGGTGTGCCGAAGGAGATGGTGGTGGGGCTGATCGCCGGCGGCGAAAAAGCCTTTATCGAGGCCGTGGAGGGCGCAGAGGACAGCCGGGAGCTGGCTGTTGAGGACCTGAAAGCTCACGGCCTGACCGCGAATGACTTTGTGGTGGGCATTGCCGCTTCCGGCCGCACGCCCTATGTGCTGGGCGGTCTGGACTACGCCAAGAGCGTGGGCTGCCACACTGCCGCCATTGCCTGCAATATCGGCAGCGCCATCGGCAAGGCCGCAGAGCTTGCCATTGAGGTGAATTGCGGCCCCGAGGTACTGACCGGTTCCACCCGGCTCAAGTCCGGTACGGCACAGAAGCTGATTTTGAACATGATCTCCACCGGCTCTATGGTGCGCACCGGCAAGGCCTACCAGAACCTGATGGTGGACGTGCAGCAGACCAACGAAAAGCTGCACACCCGCGCCGAGAATATCGTCATTGACGCTACCGGCGTGGAGAGGGAGAAAGCCCGTGCCGCCATTGACGCAGCGGGCGGCAGCGTAAAGACTGCCATCACCATGCTGCTGGCAGATTGCGATGCCGCAGAAGCCGCCCGGCGGCTGGAAAAGGCCCGCGGCCATGTGCGGGAGGCCATCCGGCTGGAAGTGCTGTAAGATATCTCTAAGTTCCTTAGCGGCAAAGGCCGCATCGGATATACACCTGTTTTAAAGGAGGACCCACTTATGACGAATGAAGAACTGGTCCGCGCGGCGCTGGAGAAAGTCGGCGGAAAAAGCAACGTTCTCACCGCAACCAACTGCATGACCCGTCTGCGGGTGCGCGTTAAAGATGACGCCAAGATCGATGACGAGGGCCTGAAGGCCATCGAGGGCGTGATGGGCATCGTGCATGACCGTACCGGCTATGTAGAGATCGTGGTCGGCCCCGGCAAGTGCCGCAAGTGCGCAGATATCTGCCGCGACATGGGCATCCCGGCGGACGCCGCCGCTTCCACCGCCAACGACTGGCAGACCAACAAGGCCGCAGTCAAGGCCGGACAGAAGCAGAGCAAGGTCAAGGAGCTGTTCAAGACCTTCGGCGATATCTTTATCCCCCTGATCCCGGGCGTTGTGGCTTCCGGTCTGTGCGCCGGCATCAACTCCCTGATCGGTCAGGTGGTGCCGAACTACGCCGACATCCCCGCACTGGCTCTGATCAGCACCCTGCTGGGCCTGATGAACACCTGCTTCCTCGGCTACCTGACCGCATGGGTCGGCTACCGCGCAGCCGAAAAGTTCGGCGGCACCCCCATTCTGGGCGGTATGCTGGGCATGATCACCGGTTTGGACGGTATCAACAAGATCTCTTCCATTCTGGGTCTCTTCAACGAGGCTGTGCCGCTGGATTCCATCCTGCGTGCAGGCCGCGGCGGCGTGCTGGCCGTTGTGCTGGGCGCATGGTGCCTTGTCAAGATCGAGCGCTGGGTGCGTAAGTGGATGCCCGAATCTCTGGACATCGTGTTCACCCCGCTGATCACCATGATCCTGTGCCTCGTGCCCTATATCCTGATCATCATGCCCGCTACCGGCTATGTTTCCACCGCGCTGTGCTGGGTGGTTGAAAAGCTGTGCATGAGCGATATCCTGATCGTGCGCATCATTGCCGGTTATATTTCCACTGCTCTGTTCCTGCCCATGGTCGCTATGGGCATGCACCATGGTCTGGTTGCTCTGTACTCCGTGCAGCTGGAGAGCTTTGGCTACGTTACCCTGTACCCCGCTCTGGCTATGGCCGGTGCAGGTCAGGTTGGCGCTGCTGTCGCTATCTACTTCAAGGCTAAGAAGTGCGGCAACACCCGCCTGAAGAACGTTATCACCGGCGCACTGCCCGCAGGTCTGCTGGGCATCGGCGAGCCGCTGATCTACGGTGTCACCCTGCCTATGGGCAAGCCCTTCATCAGCGCCGGTCTGGGTGCCGGCTTCGGCGGTGCCTTCGTCATGGCCATGCAGGTGGCTGCTACCGCTTGGGGCCCCTCCGGTCTGCTGGCTCTGTTCGTCATGACCGCCGGCCCTCACGGTGTGGCTGCTTCCGTTGGCTGCTACGCAGTGGGTCTGGTCATCTGCTACATCATGGGCTTTATCGTGACCAACGCAATGGTCTCTGTTGAGGACGTTGCCAATGCTTAAAACACTCGGACGGTCAGTGTATCTGACGCAGTTTGAGGAACAGCGTGCGTCGCTTTCCGCTTTTGCGGCAGGCGGCGCGCCTGTTTTTATCTCACTGCATATCAGCGAAGAATTTGATGCCGCTTACTGCGCCCGCGTGCAGGAAATGTGCGATTTTCTCTCCGCACAGGGCTGGCGCATTCTGGCAGACGTGTCGGAAAAGACCATCCGGCAGTTTGGCTGTGCCGACCTGACCGCGCTGGCAAAGCGGCTGCACCTGTGGGGTCTGCGACTGGATTACGGCTTCTCGCTGGAGGAAATGTGCGCCCTTGCGCAGCAGCTGCCCGTTGCCGTCAACGCCTCCACCACCACCCCGGAGGTGGCGCGGCAGCTGGCGGCGGGCGGCGGCACGGTCATCGCCATGCACAACTTCTACCCCCGCCCGGAGACCGGTCTTGACCCGGAATTTCTGCGCGAGAGCACCGCAGCTTTGCAGGCAGAGGGCTTGCAGGTGTACGGCTTTATCCCCGGCGACGCCCTGCTGCGCGGCCCCCTGTATCAGGGTCTGCCCACACTGGAAGCCCACCGCACCGCTGCCCCCTCGGCAGCCTTTGCGGACTTGGCGCTGAACTATGGGCTGGACGGCATTTTTGCGGGCGACCCGGAGGTCAGCGCCCGGGAGCAGGAGTACATCCGGCACTTCTGCACCACCGGCGAACTCTGCCTGCCGGTCGTCCTGCGCCCCGGCTATGAGACCCTGTACGACCGCACCTTTACCTGCCGCCCGGACTCGCCCAAGGGGCTTGTGCGGTATCAGGAATCCCGGCTCTACTCCTGCTTTGGCAGCACCGTGCAGCCGGACAACTGCGTGGAGCGCCGCCGCCGCTGCGTGACCATGGATAACATCG
>ERZ779877.1614-NODE-1614-length-18627-cov-4.691417_pt1 | contig 18627 bp, 16 predicted proteins | sample MGYA00511556_ERZ779877 | MGnify/ENA primary metagenome ERZ779877 (study PRJEB29588, sample SAMEA2159338) | human gut metagenome | biome: human gut; feature: human-associated habitat; material: faeces | place: Denmark | collected 2008/2010 ...
TCTTTTAATTTAACAAATTTATATTTAAATATTGAAGATTTATTTATATTATAAATAGATTTATCTATTTTATATGAATGTGGTAATAGCTTTCCTTTATAACTTGTACCTTCTAATGCTATATAATTTTTTTTATCATTATTTACACTAATTATTAAATAAGGCCTTTTTTCATGACCTTTTAAAACATGCTTTAACTCTTCATCATTAAGTGGCATATTAGCCCAAATAACATCTCCTGTTTCATAATGATAAGGATTAAAACTTGTATAGTCTTTTTGTAAGTGATTTAGAAAAAATTGTAATATTTTCATATAAAATCCTTCTTTCGTAGAGTTATTTTAGCAAAACCGTATTAAAAATACAATAAAATAGTTAAAAAATATTGACTTTTTCATAATATGTAATGTATAATACAACTTGTAAAAAAGGAAAGAGATGTATAAATCCACCTGATATGCTTAAAGTAGCTATAGGTAAAAAGCCAAAAAAAATACTTATATTTTTATTATGGTTTAAGGATAGAATGCATTTCGCATTCTTTTTATATTATATGTGGAGGTGTTTTGTATCGCAAAAAATAGTAATGATTTGTTATGCAACGAACAAATTAAAGTTAGTCAAGTTTTAGTTATTGGTCCAAATGGAGAACAAATGGGAGTTAAAAATATTAATGATGCTTTAACTATAGCTAGTTATGCAGGATTAGATTTAGTACTTATTAATAGTAATAGTGAACCTAATGTTTGTAAAATTATGGATTATAACAAATTCAAGTATGAAAAAGCAAAAAAACAAAAAGAAGCATTAAAAAAACAAAAAGCTTCAAATATGGAACTTAAAGAATATCGTCTTTCACCTGTTATTGATGTTGGTGATTTTGATACAAAAGTTAGAAATGCATCAAAGTATTTAGAAAAAGGACATAAAGTTAAGTTATCTATAAGATTTAAAGGAAGACAAATTGCACATCCAGAGCTAGCAGAGGAAGTTTTAAATAAATTTGCTTCGCGTGTTGAATCTTTTGCAATTGTTGAGCAAAAAGCAAAACTTGAAGGTAGAAATATGACTATGTTACTTGCACCAAACACAAGTAAATAATAAGGAGGAAATTATGGCAAAAAACAAGTTAAAAACGCATAAAGCTACTAGAAAAGTGTTAAATATAAGACAAAGTGGTAGTATAACAAAACAAGTTGCAGGAAATAATCACCAAACTGGTGGAAAAACTCCAGCACAAAAAAGAAATAAAAGAAGTAAAACAGAATTAAGTAATTCAGATTACAAAAGATTTAAAAATGTAATTTAATATTTAGTAAGGAGGAAAAAACATGACAAGAGTAAAAAATAGTGTAGCAACACGTGCTAGAAGAAAAAAAGTTTTAAAAAGAGCTAAAGGTTACTTTGGAAGTAAACATAGATTATTTAAAACAGCACAAGAACAAGTTATGCATTCAGAAAGATATGCATTCCGTGATCGTAAACAAAAGAAAAGAGATTTTAGAAAATTATGGATAACAAGAATTAATGCAGGATGTAGAGAAAATGGAATTAGTTATTCAAGATTTATCGATGGATTAAATAAAGCAGGAGTAGAAGTTAATAGAAAAATGCTTTCTGAACTTGCAATTTATGACAAAGAAGCATTTGCTAATTTAGTAAAAGTAGCAAAAGAAGGTAAAGTAGTTGTTAAACCTGTTAAAAAAGAAACTACAAAAAAAGAAGCACCAAAAACTAGTGCTAAAAAAGAAACAAAAACAAAATAATCATTCTAAAGAATTTTAATATCAAGTGTCTTTAATGATGATATTATTTCGAATTTAGAAGAAGAAAAAACGAAGGAGGAAAAAACATGACAGTAGTGTCAATGAATTATTTATTAGAAGCAGGTGTTCATTTCGGACACCAAAGAAGAAGATGGAATCCAAAAATGAAAGAATATATATATACATCAAGAGATGATATATATATAATAGATTTACAAAAAACATCAAAATTAATCGAAGAAGCTTATGAAGCTTTAAAACAAATTGTAGAACAAGGTGGTACAGTTTTATTTGTAGGTACTAAAAAACAAGCTCAAGAAGCTATGCAAGAAAGTGCTGAAAGAACTGGAATGTACTATGTTACAGAAAGATGGTTAGGAGGAACTTTAACTAACTTTAAAACAATTAGAAGTAGAGTAAAATTCCTTGAAGATATTGAAAAAATGGAACAAGATGGTACATTTGAAGCATTACCTAAAAAAGAAGTAATTAAACTTAAAAAAGAATATGAAAAATTAAATCGTAATTTATGTGGAATTAGAGAAATGAAAAAATTACCACAAGCAATAGTAATTGTAGATCCAAGAATTGAAGAAACTGCAATTAAAGAAGCAAGAAAATTAAATATTCCAGTATTTGGTATTGTTGATACAAATTGTGATCCTGATATGGTTGATTATGTTATTCCTGCTAATGATGATGCTGTTAGAAGTGTTAAATTAGTAATTGGTGCTTTAGCTAATGCTATTGCAGAAGTTAATGGTAAAGAAGTAATTAATTATATTAGTGCAGAAGATGCAAAAGAAAATTTAAAAACAGATATGAAAGAACTTCTTGAAGATACTAAAGCTTTAACAAAAGAAGTAACTAAGAAAGTTGTTAAAGAATTAGAAGAAAAACATCATGAAGTAAAAAAAGAAGTTAAAGAAAAACAAGAAGAAGTAAAAAAAGAAATAAGAGCTAAAAAAGTTGAAGTAGTTAAAAAAGTTAAAGAAGCTGTAGAAAAGAAAGTTGAAAAAAGTTTAAATGATTTAACTTTAGTTGAACTTAAAGAAATGGCTAAAGAAAAAGGTGTTAAAGGTTATAGCACTATGAAAAAACAAGATTTAGTTGAAGCTTTAAAATAATTAAGGAGGAATGTTATGTTTACTGCTCAAGATGTAAAAAATCTAAGAGAAAAAACAGGAGCTGGAATGCTTGATTGTAAAAAAGCTCTTGATGAAACAAAAGGAAATATTGAAGAAGCTATTAATTGGCTTCGCGAAAAAGGTATTTCTAAAGCTTTAAAAAAAGCAGAAAGAATCGCAGCAGAAGGTTTAAGTGAAGCAGTTTCTAATGATACTAATGCAGTTATTATTGAAGTAAACTGTGAAACAGATTTTGTTGCAAGAAATGAAGAATTTAAAACATTAATTAATACTATAGCAAATGCTATTTTAAATAATGAAGTAAAAACAATGGAAGATGCTAATAAATTAGTGGTAGATAATGAAACAATTGAAGAAAAAATTGTAGCGTTTACTGCTAAAATTGGAGAAAAGATTAGTTTTAGAAGATTTGAAAAATTAGCAAAAACAGAAAGTCAAGAATTTGGTATTTATTCTCATATGGGAGGAAAAATAACTTCTGTTGTAGTTATCGAAGGTAATAATCATGAAGTAGCTAAAGATATTGCTATGCATGTTGCAGCAATGAATCCAAGTTATTTAGTAAGTAGCGATATTCCTGAAGATGTATTAAATAAAGAAAGAGAAATTATTAAAGAACAATCTATGAATGAAGGAAAACCAGCTGAAATAGCAGAAAAAATGGTTGAAGGAAGAATTAGAAAGTTCTTTAAAGAAGTTTGTTTAATAGAACAAGAATTTATTAAAGATCCATCTTTATCTGTAGGAAATTATGCTAAAAACAATAATTGTTCTATTGTTAAAATGGTAAGATATGAAGTAGGCGAAGGAATTGAAAAAAGAAATGATGACTTTGCAACTGAAGTAATGAACCAAATTAATGGATAATAAAGTGTAGATATAATTGTCTACATTTTTTATATTCTAAATAAATTAAGTAAAATTATTGCTTTTTTTCTTAATTTTTTAGTATAATTATTATAGAAATTATTTTAAGGAGAAAAACATGAATAAAGATTATATATTTTTAACAAAAGAAAAAATGAATAAAGCTATTGAAAATATGGAAGAAAGATTATCTACAATAAGAGCAGGAAGAGCAAATCCTAATATGCTTGATAATGTTTATGTTTCTTATTATGGAACGCCAACGCAAATAAAACAACTTGCAACAATATCAGTTCCTGAAGCTAGACAAATAAATATTAAACCATTTGATAAAAGTATTCTTGGTGCGATAGAAAAAGCTATATTTGAAGCTAATCTTGGTATTACACCAAATAATAATGGAGAAAGTGTATTTATAACAATTCCGCCTTTGACAGAAGAAAGAAGAAGAGAACTTGTTAAACAAACAAAAGAGTATGCTGAAGATGGAAGAATAGCTATAAGAAATATAAGAAGAGACATATTGGATGAACTTAAAAAAGATGGTTTAAGTGAAGATGTTTCTAAAAATATTGAAGAAACAAAAGTATTCGTAACTGGAATACCAATTTCAAGCAGATTTTTACAAGCACATAATGATGAACAAACAATTAATGATTTAGGATTTTCAAACTTCAAACCTATTATTCTATTTTTCGGTGGTGGAGAATATGGCCTAGGTAATAGTCATACATTAGATGTTTTTGAATGTCTCGTTAAAAATTTTGACAATTATCAAATTATTGCTATTGCAGGAAAAAATGAAAAAAGGTCGAATTATGACTGTACAAATTTGTCAAAAGATGCGGGGGATGGGCGACGTGGCCGCAAAAAGAAAGAGAATCAGGCCGTTTCGGATTTTGGCGGTGCTGATGGGCGCAGGGACGCTGGCGATGCTGATGCGCTTTCCGGCGAAGGCCGTGAGCCTGGAGCGTCAGCAGGAGCAGCTCGTGGCGGCGGCGCAGGCCTATCACGACGCGCAGAGCGAGAACAATCAGCTCAAGACCGCGCTGACGGAGATCGATTCCTCCGATTTCATCGAGCGCACGGCGCGCAGGGACTACGGCTATTGCTGGTATGGCGAAATCATCTATCAGGTGGGCAATTTGGACGAGATCGAGCAGCAGCTTGATTTTGATGTATACGGACAGGATTAAGCGGAGGGAAACGCCATGCGCCTTGGCTGCATTGGAATCGGGTCGAACGCGATCCGCCTGCTGGTTGCGAGCTGGAAGGACGGGCAGCTTTGCGATGTGCGCCGTGAGCGCCGCGGAACGCGCCTGTTCGCCGGGCTGATCGGCGGAAGGCTGACCGAGGAGAGCATACAATCTTCTGTGAACGCTGTTGACGAGCTGGCGCAGTGCGCCCGCGGCGACGGCGCGCAGGAGATTTTTGTTTTTGCCACCAGCGCGGTGCGCGACGCGGCGAACGGTCGGACTTTCACCGACCGATGCGAGGCGGCCTGCGGGGCGCGGGTGGAGATCGTCTCCGGCGAGGAGGAGGCGGTGCTCTCGTACATCGGCGCGAGCGACGGCGGCGTTTGCGGCATGATCGACATCGGCGGTGGCTCGACGGAATTTACGCTGGGCGAGGGCGAGAAAATCCGCGGCGCGGTCAGCTTGCAGATGGGCGCGGTGCGCATGAACGCGCAGCGGCCGGTTTTGAGGCTCGATGATTACGCGGCGACGGTGGAACAATGCAGGCGGCTCATCCAGCGCGACGCGCAGGGGCTGCTGACGCTGGGGATGAAGCCGGACTGGGTCGGCGTCGGCGGGACGATGACCACGCTGGGCGCGATGCAGTGCGCTGTTCCGCTCTTTGACGCGGAGCGCTGCGAGGGCATGCGGATGGATTTTGAAACGGTCGCGGGCTGGGGCAGGCGGCTTGCGCGCATGAGCATGGCTGAGCGGCGGCAGGTGCCGGGGCTGATGGCGCACCGCGCGGACATCATTCCCAGCGGCGTGGCGATTCTGGAAGCCGCCATGCGCGAATTTGGCATGGACTCGATCCGCCTTTCCGCGCACGGCAACATGGACGGCTATCTGAAGAAAAAATTTCAAAAAAAGGATTGACAGAAGCCGAAAAATTGTGTATAATGATCCTCGTCGTCAGAACGACGGCGCTTCACATCGCGGGATGGAGCAGTCTGGCAGCTCGTCGGGCTCATAACCCGAAGGTCGTAGGTTCAAATCCTACTCCCGCAACCATATGGCGGCATAGCTCAGCTGGCCAGAGCATTCGGTTCATACCCGAAGTGTCATGTGTTCGAATCACATTGCCGCTACCAGAGATTCCAGTCAAGGCGCATACTTGACTGGAGTTTTTTTTATGCAGTTTTACCATAAGATTGTCTTATTCATGTCAAAGTGCCGAAATTTTGGGATTTCGGCACTTTTTTTGTCACATCTTCAATAAAGTAACAACCGTTTAATCCTTGTATGGATTGAGTTTTTGGAGGCTTTGCGCTGTCACATGCCGTGCCACAAACGGTTAAAGAAGGGTCAGCAGCCTGCGGGCATTTTCCAAGTCTTCTTCCTGCGTGTGGATGTACACATTCTGCATGGTTTTCAAATCTGCCCAGCCGCCCATGCTTTGCAGCGTTTTTTCCGATACGCCTGCGCGATAGGCGCGTGTGGCGAAGGTATGACGGAAGCAATGCGGCGTTTTGCCGTAGACGTTGATTGCTGCGCAAACGCGCTCCCACAGGCGGCGATTTGCCTGAAAGGTGAGCGGCTGATGCGTATCATCGCGCATGTGCAGCAGATAAGCGTCGGGATCGTGCATTTCCTCCGGCGTGAGCGCGAGAACGTCCCACAGCTTGGGAAGCATCAGCATGTGGCGAAAGCCCGCCTCCGTTTTCGGATCGCCGATGATGGTTTTTGCTTTGGCATAGGTGACGCTGCGCTCAATGCGAATCAGCATTTTATGCGGATCAATGTCCTTCATGCGGATACCGCGGATATCCTCGCTGCGTGCCGGGCAGTAGAGCAGCAGCGCCACATAGCGGCGGTCAAGCAGCTTGGGTATATCCGGCAAATGCGCCTCGATGTCTTCGGCTTCCTTTGTGGTCAGCGGGAGACGTGTGCTCTTTTTCTTGGAAGGGTTGCGCAGTCGCTTAGATTTGGATGGATTGCTGGGAATCAGCCCATCTTCAAAGGCGACGTCAAGCACCATGCGGACGACCAGCCAGATCTCGTCAATCGTCTTTTTGGAGAGGGATTCCTTGCTGTTGAGAAAGAGCTGCACGTCGTCGATGGAGATATCCCGCACATCCATTTCGCCGAAATACGGCAGAACGTGGCGTTTGAGATAGCTTTCATAGCCGGTTAGCGTGGTTTCGCGAACCTTGCCGACTTTGTAGAGCGTAAACCAACGCTCGGCAATATCCGAAAAGCGCGTACTTAATCCATCTTTGCGATGCTGCCTGTTTTCATCCGGCGGAACGACAACGCCCTCCGTGATGGCGTGGGACAGATACGATTGAAAGAGTTCCTGTTGCGTTGAGCCGGTCAGCCAGAAGACCTTTCCGTTGATGACCGCTCGTTGTTTGAGCTTTGCAGACATATCCGGTTCTCCTTGTCCAGACATGTCTGACGGGGCAGGTGTGAGGTTGTCAAGGATCGTGGATTCCACGCCCATTGTAGCATGGTTTGGGGGCGGCGTGAAGCCCTGAATCGTTGTCATGGGACTCCTTTCATAGAGAAAAACAATTCAAGTGGCGAAGTGGCAGGCTAAAAGGGCTTAGAGCCGCTTTGCCACTTGAAAAAAGGACTAAGAGAGCAGACTCACCATCCACTGTGTTCCGTCGCGGACGACGTACAGCTTGGATGCGAGGTTTCGTTTGGCGGAACGGACGGTACGCGGGGAAATGCCCTGCTCCTGTGCGGCTTTGTCGATGACGCTGCTGGGACAGACGCGCCCGTTTTCAAGCAGGGAGAGAATGAGCTTTTCGGCACGCTCAACCTTTGTGGGCGTGTGCTCCGAGCCGGAAAGCAGCTCGTCGGCGGTGAGCTGATATTCGCCGAGCCAGCGAAAACCGTCCGCATCGCCGAGCGAGAAAGCCAATGACTTGCCCGGAGGTGCCAGCGAGCTTTTCTCATGCGTCAGAACGCGCGTGGTGGGGTCGTCCCTGACTTTGCCGATGAACAGGAGACTGCGCACGGCGGCAGTCATGTCGATGGAACCAAGCCCGCGATAGGTGCTTTGTGAGCCGGACGCTTTGTTGAGATGACCGATCATCAAAATGGCGCAGTCGTGGGCTTCGGCAATTTCACCCAGTGCGCGGAAGATCGGGCGCACTTCGTTGGCGCGGTTCATATCGACCTGAACACCCAGAAACGCCTGAATCGGATCGATAATCAACAGCTTGGCTTGATTTTCGCGAATGGCACGCTCAATGCGGTTGTCTGTCAATGTGAGCATGGATTCGCGGTCGTCAATGACCAACACGCGGTCAAGGTCGGCGCCTGCTTCGATTAAGCGGGGCTTGACGGTATCGCCGAGACCGTCCTCCGCCGTCTGATAGATCACGTTGAAGGGTTCAAGCAGCTCACCGTTTGGAAGCTGTTGACGGTTGGTGCAGGCGGCTGTGAGATACATGGCAAAATAGGTCTTGCCCTCGCCGGGATTGCCTTGCAGGATGGTCAGTTTGCCGAAGGAAATGTATGGATACCAGAGCCAGTGAACGGCGGTTTGTTGTACGTCGCTCATGCGGATCATGGGTACGGAGTCGGGCATGGGAACCTCCTTATCTGGATATTTCAGAGTGATGCCGTTCTTCTCGTTCACGGAGAAGAAGATCAACATTGTGCTGCACTTGTGAGAGCTTCAGCAGCTCGTCGCGAAGGGGAATCAGGCGCGGGGCTTGTTCGGCGTAACTTTGCCGAAGGGTTTCAAGTTCCTCTTTCCAAAACTTGACTGTCGGCGGTTTGTCGCCCAGTTTTTCTTTGAGGATGCGGCGTGCGGCATAGAACAACCGGAGTTCGCCGTCATGTTCCTGTGCGTAAGCGTCTCGCCGGCTTTTCCAGTGAATCGCGTTCAGGTTTTCATAAATCGGCTTATTCTTGGCGTAGATGTCTGCCTGACGAATGAGCGCTTCCAATTCGTGGATTCGGGAAGAAGTGAATTTGAGATCATCATTCAACTGATGAAAGGCAGAACGGGTTTGGGAGAGCCGGGCGGAAAGGTCTTCAAGGGTGAAAAGTTGATGGGCTTGCAGAAAATTGACGGTTTCGGCAAATTGCTTGAGGTCGCGGACTTTTCCTTTTTGACTCCATGCCTGAGCATAGCGCCGCTGCTGTGCTTCGCTGACCAATTCCCAAAGCGTGGGTGTTTTAAAGGCTTCCGGCTCGGAGCGGAGAGCGTTGATCCATTCGGTCAGCTTGGCAATCTGCGTTTTTAGCGTACGGGTCAGCTTGTTGGTGGAGCGAATCCAGCGGTTCAACTCGCCTTTTTCCGTGCGGATGCCCTTCTGCTCCAGCTTGCGAACGTTGGGACCTTCGTGAACGGTTGGAATTTGTTCGATGCTTTGCCGCACATAAGAACGGTGGTCGATGCGCGAAGGAATTCCCTTTTCTTCAAACCTGGCATTGACGGCGTTGCACCATGCGGTGCGCCACGATTCGAGTCTTTCGGAAGAATGCCAATCGGTGGTATGGACGGCATTGAAACGGTAGCGACCGTCTGAACCGCGGATGCGGTTTCCGCCGGCATCCAGCACATATTCGCGACGCTGCTTGGGCGCAAAGCTGCCGTCAGGATTCAATGAACGCATGGTGGTCATGACGTGCATGTGGGGATTGGGAATGCCGCCGGACTTGTCGGGAGAATGAACGGCAAGGTCGGCGATCATTCCGCGATCCACAAATTCTTTTTGCACGAAAGCGCGAGCCAGCTCGATATTTTCGTTCAGTGAAAGTTCATTTTGCAGCGCGATGTCAAAACTGTATGCGAGCTGCGCTTTGGGATGGCGTTCAGCGGCTTCTACGGCGTTCCAGAGCGTTGCTCGGTCACTGAAGCACTCCGGAGCATGAGCAGGCAGCAGAATTTCCGTATGAAGAGCGCCGCCCTTGCGCGTGTAGTCGCTGATCTCGTCGTAATATTCGCTGTACAGGCGTTCGCCTGCGCGATATGCTGCGGCGGCAAGGACGCTCTGTCCCGCGCTTCGCTTGATTTGAGAAACGGAGAAATGATACAGTGCCATCAGCTTTGTTCAAACGATGGAATACCACGCGGATCATGCGCAATTTGGTTTTCATCGGCGAAGGCAAAGCGGATGTTTTCGATATCATCCTCATCATCTTCGAGCGTCATATCCAGAAGAATGTGCTGCACCTCGGAGAGCGCAAAGATGCGCTCCATGACGCGGTAAAAATCGGCTTTATTCAATGCGGCAATCTGCGGGCAGAGAGCTTCAATCGCGCCGCCCATGTTGCAAAGATGATGGGTACGCTTTTTCCGTGCGCCTTCGCTTAGATAGCGTTCGCGGTTTTGGAGACGCTGGCTGCGATGCTCGGCTTGCGCTTTTTCCTGCTCAAGATTGCGCAGTTTTTGATTCGGTTCGATGTGGGAAGATGGCGTTTTGTTCATGGCGTGTGGATTCCTTTCTGAAAAAACGAATGAGAAAAACAGATGCGGAAGGATTCAAAAACTTTGCGGCAGACGGGATCTGCTTGCAGATCGTGGCTGATGCAAAGTACGCGGGGGATAGGCGCAGAGCGCCGCAAGAGGGGGCAGCCCTCTTGGACGCAGCAACGCTGCGCAAAGTCTCTTGCACTGCGAGTGTAGGGCAAAGAGGAAAACCGCGCGTAAAGCACGAAGATACATCCGAAGGATGTATAGAAGTGCGCCCTTCCGTTTCGTCGGGTTCTGTCGATCGACGAGCAGATCATACCACAAAAGCAAGAAAAATAACAGATGATTCCTAAACGATGGATAAATTCGCAAAATCGCAAAAAATCCACGCTCTTGAAGCGGTTATCCAAATTGAAAAATGTGAAAAAATGATGAGGGGAAAAAAGAAATGCTTGAGACGATGCCGATTTCTGAAAAATTAAAGATGCTGCGGGACAGACGCGGGCTTACGCTGGACGAATTGGCGGAACAAACGGGGCTTTCACGTTCGGCGTTGAGCAATTATGAGACAAACGAAAGCAAAGAGGTCAGCCAATTTGCGCTGGTCGCGTTGGCGAAATTCTATGGCGTTTCAACGGATTATCTGCTGGGGCTGTCAGCGCTCGAAAACCCGATGCAGGGAGATATCCATGATTTGAACATCAGCAGCGAGATGGCAGAGCTGCTCAAGAGCGGAAAAATCAACAACCGATTGCTTTGCGAAATGGCGACACATCCGGATTTTCCGAAATTACTGATGGATATGGAAATCATGGTGGACGGTGAAGCGAGAAACGCGATTCGGGCGATTGATATGCTGTTTGAAGCCGTCCGCATGAAAATTATCAAGGAGACGAACATCAGTGAGGATTCAAATGCACAGATCTTGACGTTTAAGGAAGCGCAGATTGACGAGGACGAGTATTTTGAGATGAAAATCAAAAACGACCTGCGCCCGATCCTGCGCTTCCTGCGGGACAAGTACGCTGAAAGAAGCGAAGGGAGTCGGCAACTCGAAGAAATCGAGAAATACGTTCAGCAGCTGATTCGGGAAGCGGACATTGTCCGCGAACAGAAAGAACAGAATGTCCCCGATGATGAAATCTGGATTGACCGAACGATAGCCATGCTCATGGCGAAATGGAAAATCAAGTGGAATAAACTGACGGAAGTGCAGCAACGCTCGTTCAAAGAGGTGCTGATGCAGTCGGAATTGAGGAAGGAGCAGCTGCCGAAAAAGAGGATGAGGGGAAAACAGAGGAAGTGACTTTTTGGAATGATGTATCTGAAAAAGTCCAGATGAATTGTCGATTTTGGATGGATGACATGGTATAATGAAACAGACTATTAAAATGTATGGTGGAGTCAAAGAAGTTTTGGAAAGTCATAATAAAAATTCGCATTTGAAAGCGAGAGATGGTGACATGAAATATCAAATAATGAGGACTGATATGAAATGTATCCTCAAGTATAGGAGATAAAGATATGAGCTACCAAAGCGAGGCTGCACTTGAGCAGCAGTTTATAGAACAGCTTAATAAACAGGAGTACAGCAATGTTACCATTCCAGATTATGACGCGTTAATTAGGAATTTCAAAGTTCAATTTGAGGCTTTTAATTCGGGAAAACTGGCATCGCCATTGACTGAAAAAGAGTGGGAACGAATTTTTAATCTTCTGCTTGGAAAATCGGTTTTCCAGAGTGCGAAGATATTAAGGGATAAGTTTGTCCTTGAGCGTGAAGATGGAACGAAAGTATATCTGTCCTTCTTCGATCAGGATCACACGAAGAATATTTTCCAAGTTACTCATCAAACAACTGTGGTCGGAAAGTATGTCAATCGTTACGACGTTACGATTCTGGTAAACGGTTTGCCTTTGATTCAGGTAGAGTTAAAGCGCCGCGGCATTGACATTCGTGAGGCAGTCAATCAGGTCATGCGTTATAAGAAGCACTCCTACAATGGGCTGTATCATTTCATTCAGCTCTTCATCGTCTCCAACGGTGTTGATACAAAGTATTTCGCCAATTCCGACAGGGATCTGATGTACAGCCTTGCATTTTTTTGGACTGATTTCAACAATGTCCGTATCACCAATCTGAAGGACTTTTCGATCGCTTTTCTTGCGAGAGATCACATCATTAAGATGCTGATACGCTACACTATTCTGAATGATACCGATAAGATTCTGATGGTTATGCGCCCTTATCAGGTATATGCTGTGGAAGCTCTGATTCGTCAGGCTACCCTTACAAAACGAAATGCTTACATTTGGCACACAACCGGCGCAGGAAAGACGCTGACATCCTTTAAGACAGCACAGATTCTTGCGGCAAATCCGAATATCAAGAAAGTCATTTTCCTTGTTGACCGAAAAGACTTGGATTCGCAGACAACCGAAGAGTTTAACAAGTTTGAGGCTGGCTCTGTTGACGTGACGGATCGCACCGATGTCCTTGTCCGCCAGATGAAGGATAAAAACCGGCAGCTTATTGTCACTACGATGCAGAAGATGGCAAACGCCGTAAAACGTCCTCAGTACGAGAAAGTAATGGATGCATACAAAGATGAGAAGGTTGTCTTTATCATCGACGAGTGCCACCGTAGCCAGTTCGGGGATATGCATAAGGATATTGTACGGCATTTCAGAAAGGCACAGTTTTTCGGTTTCACGGGGACACCTCGTTTTGAAGTCAACGGTAAAACTGAGGGCAAAATTACGCAGACAACAGAAATGCTCTTTGGCGAGTGCCTTCACAATTATCTGATTAAAGATGCTATTTTTGATAATAACGTGTTGGGCTTCCATATTGAATACATAAAAACGATGGAGGGCGATTTTGACTGGGATGACCCCACACTCGCGGATGCGATTGATATAGGTGAACTCTATATGTCCGATGAGCGAATGTCTCTGATTGCCAATCACATCATCCAGAACCACAAGGCGAAAACCCGAAATGGGCAGTATACGGCTATTTTTGCAGTGTCCTCTATTGATGCCCTTGTTAAGTATTACGACATTTTCAAGAAGATCAAGCATGACCTGAATATCAGCGGTATTTTTTCCTATGGACAGAACGAGGATGCTGAGGGCAAGGATGAGCATAGCCGCGATTCGCTAGAGCGGATCATTAAAGACTATAACGAGATATATGGGACCAATTTTTCCACAGATACGTTTTCAGCTTATCATAAGGATATTTCTGACCGGGTAAAGGGAAAGAAAACAAAGTCGCTTGATATTCTCATCGTCGTGAATATGTTCCTGACCGGATTTGACAGCAAGCAGCTCTCCGTTCTTTATGTGGATAAGGACTTGAAGTACCATGATCTGCTGCAAGCCTATTCCCGCACAAACCGCGTTGAGAAGGAAACAAAGCCATTTGGCATTATCATTTGTTACCGAAATCTCAAGAAACGCACTGATGATGCACTGACACTCTTTTCAAAGAGTCAGGACACATCTGGCATTGTTGTTCCGGGTTATCAGTTCTTTGTGGAAAAATTCAACGAAATGGTGATGAAACTCAAAGAAATTGCACTGTTTCCGGAGTCTGTGGATACGATGCAGAACGAGAACGATCAGAAGAAGTTCGTTGTGACGTTCCGTGAGCTAACAAAGTACCTCCAATCGCTGCAAACATTTATTGAGTTTAGTTTCGATCAGGATGCCCTTATCATGTCCGAACAGGAATATCAGGACTATAAGAGTAAATACCTCATGCTTTACTCAAGGCAAAAAACAGACCGCGAGGTTGTCTCCGTCCTGAATGACGTTGATTTCTGTATTGAGTTGATGGAGAGCGATAGGATCAATGTTGCGTATATCATGAATTTGATTCGTAACATTCACTTTGACGATGCAAAACAGAAGGATTATGATATTAAACATATCAAAGATGAATTGAGCAGGACAGATAACCCGCAGCTACTTCGCAAGGTTGAAATTTTGCAAGCATTTTTGGATCGCGTTGTTGTTGGCTTGGAAAGTGCTGATGAGATTGATGCAGCTTATAATGACTTTGAGAATGAAGCAAAGCGAGAAGAGATCGTTGCCTTTGCGAAGACCGAGGATATTGATGCATCCATGCTGACGGATATTATTTCGGAATATGAGTTTTCCGGCACAATGGATGCAGGAAATATCCGAGATAGAATTGAAAAACCTTTGCCGCTTTTGAAGAAACGCTCCCTTGTCCATCGGATCGTTGACTTTATTCGGCAGCACACAGAAAAATACCAATAAGTAAGGAGAAAAAAATAAATGGATAATTCAATTCAGGCGCATCAGAAAGAGTTGTGCAACAAACTTTGGGCAATGGCAAATGCTCTGCGTGGTAATATGGAGGCGTATGAGTTCAAGAACTACATCTTGGGCATGATCTTCTACTACTACCTTTCCGACCGGACAGAGAAGTATATGGCGAATCTTCTCAAGGATGACGGTATTGGTTATGAAGAGGCGTGGGCAGATGAAGAGTACAAAACCGCTGTTGTCGAGGAGGCACTGCGCGATCTCGGCTATGTCATCGAGCCGCAGTATTTGTTCCGCAAGATGGTCAAGATGGTGGAAAACCGCTCCTTTGATATTGAGTTTTTGCAGAGCGCAATCAATGCGCTGATGGAGTCCACAATCGGAAACGATTCTCAGGAAGACTTTGATGGGCTGTTTTCTGATATGCAGCTCGATTCCTCAAAGCTCGGTCATACTGTCAAAGACAGAAGTGCTGTTATGGCGAAGATCATCGCTTCGCTGGACGAAATCAACTTCGGCGTGGATGATACCAAAATTGACGTGCTGGGCAACGCCTATGAATATCTGATAGGTCAGTTTGCTGCAACCGCAGGCAAGAAAGCCGGTGAGTTTTATACGCCCTCCGGTCCTGCTGAACTGCTTTGCCGTCTGGCTTGCCTCGGTCTCACGGATGTCAAGGATGCAGCCGACCCCACTTGTGGCTCTGGTTCACTGCTGCTGCGTCTCAAGAACTATGCCAACGTGAGAAACTACTATGGACAGGAATTGACCTCCACGACTTATAACCTCGCCAGAATGAACATGATTCTGCGCGGAATCCCGTATCGCAACTTTAACATCTACAACGGTGATACCTTGGAGCATGACTACTTCGGAGACATGAAGTTCCGTGTTCAGGTTGCCAATCCGCCTTATTCTGCAAACTGGTCTGCCGATATGCACTTTATGGAGGACGAGCGATTCAACGAGTACGGAAAACTCGCTCCAAAGAGCAAGGCTGACTTTGCTTTTGTGCAGCACATGGTTTACCACATGGACGAGGATGGACGAGCCGTCGTTCTCCTGCCGCATGGTGTCCTGTTCCGTAGTGCTGCGGAGGAAGTAATTCGCAAGCACCTTATTCAGAAATTAAATGTTCTGGACGCGGTAATCGGTTTGCCTGCAAATCTGTTCTTTGGTACGGGCATCCCTGTCTGTGTTCTTGTTCTCAAAAGAGAGCGCAATGGCAACTCTGACAACATCCTTTTCATCGACGCTTCCAGCGACTTTGAAGCAGGAAAGAACCAGAACATCCTTCGGGAGTGCGACATTGACAAGATTGTTGAGACCTACGAGCGCCGTCAGGATGTCGATAAATACGCTCATGTTGCGACCATGCAGGAGATTGAAGAGAACGAATTCAACCTGAACATTCCTCGCTATGTTGACACCTTTGAGCCGGAACCTGAGATTGACTTGAATGAAGTTGCAGCTGAGATCCGTAAGCTGCAATCTGAAATTAAGGACATTGATGCGGAACTGAAACCGTTTTTTGATGAGCTGGGGCTGGATTTCCCCTTTGACGTGGAGGGCAAATAATTATGGCAAATGTATCCTCAAGTAACGGTCTTGAGAAGCGTCCGAAGCTCCGCTTTCCGGGCTTCGATGAGCCGTGGGGGGCAACGGCTTTTGGTGATCTTGTTCATGAGTTTAGTGACCGTACAAAAGAAGAGGACGAAGACACCCTTCTATCTGCTGCCATTGAAGGAATGTTCCTAAATACAGAACTCTTCGGACATCAGCGTGGCACCAGTAATAAAGGCTATAAAAAAATAAAATATGGAACTATGGTGCTGTCAACGCAAAATCTTCATTTGGGTAATGCCAATGTCAATCTACGATTTGAACATGGAATGGTATCTCCTGCATACAAAACCTATGACATCATTGGATGCTCTGTCGATCTTATAGCACAGTGGATAAAATCTGAAGCTGCAAAGCATTTCTTCTACAATGCGACCACAGTTGGCGCAAGTGTATGTAGAAGAAATGTTGAGTGGGATACTTTATATGAGCAGCCTCTTTATCTTCCGAGTCTTGACGAACAAGAAAAAGTAGCGAGTTTTTTAGCTCTGTTGAGTGATCGCATCAATAAACAACACCTGATTGTCTCAGCCCTCAAGAAGTATAAAAGAGGACTACTACATTACTATTTCTCTGATGAGAATACCCAGCATTGGACTCCCCATACCATATCGCAAATAGGTAAAGTAGTGACCGGAAGTACACCTCCTACCAGTGACAGGAGCAACTACGATGGTGATCTTTTGTTCTGTTCCCCCGGAGATGTTGGCAACAAGAAATATATATCATCTACGGAAAAAAGAGTATCAATAAGGGGCTTTTCGCTGGGAAGACCAATACCCCCTAATTCAGTCATCGTAACCTGCATTGGACTCATCGGGAAACTTGGCATTGCAGCATCCGCCATGATTACAAACCAGCAAATCAACGCCCTTGTTGTTTCTCAAAACTTTGATCATGAATTTATTTACTATGCGCTTGAGAACTTCTTTCCAGAATACAGAAGCAAGGTTGCCATGCAAACACTTCCGATTCTGAGTAAATCCGAATTTGAGAAGTTGATGATAAAAGCCCCGACGATTGATGTTCAACATCGAATAAGTGCGCATTTATCAATAATGGATAGAAGGATTGAACAAACGCAACAGGAACTAAACCTTCTTTGTGAACGTCGCAAAGGCGTTATGCAGCAACTTTTTATATAAAAAGTTGCTGCATTAAACCGCTACGAAGTTTCATCAGTGTTTCAATGCAAGATAGAGAGTTGTTGATCCGCTGATCAATTACAGACAAAAAGTCCACGATGCCTTGTTGAGATCGCTCATCTGGTACATCTACAACAAGACTTTTGATTATTTCAGCCGAAAGGTTTCCCTGACCACCTTGAAGATAAGTGTTCAAAATATCATCTTTGCTGTCTTCAAGAAGGTACTTTAAAAAAATTCGGTTTATTTCAGCGGGACGAATACACAAAATTGCCTGATTGATTGCTCCATCAATTCTTGATATATCGACCTCTCCACTCGTTGCTCCATATAAGGCAAGAATTAGATCCCCCTTGGAAACCATTTTCGCAGAAGAATTTCTCAAACCTTCAGAAGTCAAGAAGAGTTCTGTTTGCTCTTCATGTATCTCACCAGAACGGATAAACGGGATTGTTCCTCCATAATAGCGGCTGTCAGTTGATTTTGGTGTTCCTCCCGAAAAGAAAGCGCATTCTGTACCCATGCGAACGGATTTCCATTTTGTTGTCTTAGAGACAAGCATAGCTTTATCTCTGAAAATGGCTCTCATGACACCTCTTTTATACTTCTTGAGGGAAGCAAGAAGTTTTTCCTGCGCGGCGATTCGCTCATCAATTTTTTGAAGAAAGTCGGCTATGTGCTTTTGTTCGGAGGGCGAAGGAAGATGAATTGTTACGCTCATGTAATCCTCAAAAGAAATATTGAGTAGCCCATCCATACGAACGCTTGACGATACGAGGCGTTTAAGCTGCTTATCCATTTGGGCGTTATTGAGTGTCATCGCAATAAATGGTGTATATTCGTGATCGTTGATCTTGAAGCAATGATACACATAGGGGATTCGTGCCTCTGGCTCAGTCAGCTCATAACAACAACCAAACTGTTTAGCCTTAGATGCGCCGTGATTATACGCCAATTCTCCTTGCTTCAAGAGAATGTATTTTTTGAGGCTCTGTCCAGCATTGTCTCTGGAATACTTGTCGGACTGCATAATGAAGCCATTTCCGGCACTGAGCATCATGATCGGCGCGTTAGATTTTGGATCGGTGCGATTTACCAGAGCCGCTATATCGCCTAATTGTGTCGATCTGTACGGCTCATCGAAGCCCGGAAAGCGGAGCTTCGGAC
>ERZ779877.1615-NODE-1615-length-18605-cov-7.985445_pt1 | contig 18605 bp, 15 predicted proteins | sample MGYA00511556_ERZ779877 | MGnify/ENA primary metagenome ERZ779877 (study PRJEB29588, sample SAMEA2159338) | human gut metagenome | biome: human gut; feature: human-associated habitat; material: faeces | place: Denmark | collected 2008/2010 ...
ATTCAGCAGTTCTTCAGACGGAGGGTCTTATATCGGCAAGGATGTCAAGGCGTTTGTAAAACAGCTGGATGTGGAATTTTTAGACGGAAGCGAGGGTAGTGTTTTTATTATTTCATCAGTATCACTTAAAACTACGAAGTCTAAATCTTTTGGAGAGGTAAGTAGTTCTATGTCTCTTAAGGCTCCACCTATTAGGAAAATCGGGGCAATATTAGATATTTCTATTGCAAGTGGGAAGTTTTCAATTATGTATTTTCTAACTTTTTCTTTGTAAAGATAATTCATTTTATCACTTTCCTTTGATTTATTATTTTATCACTTGTATTTAATAATTGCAATTTGTTTATAATAATATTGACTTTTATATTTAATTAAGTTATATTTTTACTAGAAGAGGTGGTAAAATGTTTAGAAAAGCAATTTTGATAATTCATGGTTTTGGTGGTGGAGTGTATGATGAAGAATATTTATCTACTGAACTAGAGTTTATTAATGGGTATGATGTGTTTACTTTTACTTTGCCAGGACATGATACAATGCCTGGAAAATATACCAGGGCAGACTGGATTAGGTGTAGCTCTCATCACTTAGAAAATTTAATTAATCATGGATATAAAACTATCTATGTAATAGGCCATTCTATGGGCGGGGTGATTGCAACATACTTAGCTAGTAAGTATAAAGAAGTTAAGAAGTTAGTATTAGCTGCACCTGCATTTCATTATTTAAAATTTAAAGATAATAAGCCTGATATAATTAAGAGTTTAAAGTTTAGTCCTGAAGTAATTAAGGAATATAAAGCAGATGTTATATTAAATAGAATGTTTTTGCTTCCTAAGCATGCATTAAGGGAGTTTATGAATTTGATTAGTGAAAACTATGATACACCTAAAAGTGTTAAAGTTCCGACTTTGATAATTATAGGAAGTAAAGATAATATAGTACCTTTTAGTAGTGCTAAGTATGTTTATGAAAACTTGTTAACGAAGAAGAAAGAACTTCTTTTAGTTAAAGGAATTAATCATGATATTTTTAGGAGTGAGAGAAAAGAAGAAGTAACAAGTGAGATTATAGAGTTTTTAAGTAAGGGAGTTAATACTGAAGTAAAAAGAGAGATTTAACTATTCTTTTGTGCCTATACATTATTTTCTGTTTTTCATAAAATAAAATGGAAGGAGTTCATAATTAATGGATAGGTTAATTCAAGTTGAACCTGTTATTTTAGCACTTTTTGCTACTTTGATTACATGGATGTTTACTCTAATGGGAGCTGGTGTTGTTATATTTTTTAAGAGGGTTAAAGATATAGTGATGGACCTTTGTTTAGCATTTGCAAGTGGTGTAATGCTTAGTGCAAGCTATTATAGTTTGTTAGCCCCTGGTATAGAGCAAGCAGAAAGTTTGAATCAAACACCTTGGTTAATTTCATCGTTAGGTTTTTTAAGCGGGGCAATATTTTTGTGTCTAAGTGATTTATTTGTTAAAAAGATAACTAAAAATAATGAAAAAAATACAAATAAAAAAAGAAGTATCTTATTAATTGTTTCGATTACGTTACATAATATACCAGAGGGACTTGCTGTTGGCGTTTTGTTTGGAAGTTTAGCATATAACATGAATACAACTCTTTTAGCTAGTGCGTTTTTATTTGCTTTAGGTATAGCTGTTCAGAATTTTCCTGAGGGAGCAGCAGTTAGCTTGCCTTTAAGAAGAGACGGATATACTAGAGCGCGTTCGTTCTTTTATGGACAGTTATCTGGTTTAGTTGAGCCAATTAGCGGAGTAATAGGAGCGCTTCTTGTTATTAAAATCAAACTAATATTACCCTTTTTCCTTTGCTTTGCAGCTGGAGCCATGGTGTATGTAGTCGTTAAAGAGTTAATTCCAGAGTGCTTGATGAATAAACGTAAAAATTTAGTAACACTTTTAGTGCTAATAGGATTCACGATTATGATGGTTTTGGATGTAGCTTTAGGATAAAGTAAAATTATATATTTTGTATAAATTACCATGTAAAATGGTATTTTTTTTAGACATATTCTTAAAACATATGATATAATTATATAGATAGAGTATTAGTAGGAGGTGTGTTATGAAAAAAATAATGTTTTTAGTTATAACTATATTTGTAAGTTTTTTCATGGTTAGCAAAGTAAATGCACTTAGTGGATACACTACTAATACATATGTTGGATATAGAGAAGGACCTGGTACGAATTATAAAAGATTAGGACAAGTTAATGAAAAGAATACAGTGTTAGATCTAGTGAGTGATGAGTTATACAATAAAGAAGATAAAGATTGTAGTGGTGGATGGTATAAGATTAGAATTAATAATGCTGAAGTATATATGTGTGGGTTATATGTGTCAATAGGTGAAGTGACTGGTGGGGGAGACGTTTCATATAATACCGATACGTTTGAAGCTAGAATAAATGGTGTTAATATTAAAGTAATGAAAAGTAATAGTTATAATTCTAGTTTGATTACTACACTTTTACCTGGGACTAATGTTACAATTATAGGAGATAAGATAAGTGGCAGTGGATGTGGTGAAGGATTTTATAAAATAAAATATAATAAGAATAGTATAGGGTATGTGTGTTCTAAGTTTGTTCTTAAAAAGAGTGAAATGGTAGATACAGATGCAGAGTACACTAAATATTTGAGTGAACTAGGGTTTCCTGAAAGTTATATTCCGTATTTAACTAAGTTACATAAGTTGCATCCAACATGGACTTTTAAACCAATTATAACAAATTTGCATTGGAGTGAAGTAGTAAATGGAGTAACAAGTAAAACTAATTTAATAAACTATGCAAATGACTTATATAGGGTGGACCAAGATGATTCTGTTGATGGAAGTGGATGGTATAGAGCTAAACCTGAAGTGACAGCGTTTTATTTAGATCCAAGAAACTTTTTAAGTGAAAAGTTTGTGTTTATGTTTGAAAGTTTAAAATATAATTATGGAAGTGATAATAAAGATACTTTAAATAAAGATAGTGAAATAACTAAGAAATATTATAATACAATAAGTAGTGTATTTAGTGGGTCATTTTTGAATACTGATGAATATAAGTATATGTTTATTGGAGCAGGGTTTACACATAACGTGAGTCCAGTTCATTTAGCAACACGTGCACATGGAGAAGGTGCTACAAATGAAAAATACGTTGCAGTAAGTGGAACGTATAGTGAATTATATAATGGACTTAATTTAAAAGGGTACTATAATTTTTATAATATTAATGCTTTTAAAACAGCAGGATGGCCAAATCCAGTATTAAACGGGTTAAAGTATGCGTGTGGTAGTAAATGTGGTGGGGATGAGCGTTATTATAAGCCATGGGATACTAGAGAAAAAGCAATTTATGGTGGAGCACAAATCATAGCGGAAGGGTATATAGCAGATGGTCAACATACACAGTATTTGCAAAGATTTAATGTTGATCCAGCTTATAATACAAGTGCGACATTGTATACTCATTCATATCAAACTAACGTCTTAGCTCCTGCAAGTGAAGGAGCGGATGCATATATTGCATATAAAGAAATGAAATTACTTGATGAGCCTTTCTTATTTGATATTCCAGTGTTTTTAAATATGCCTGAAGTGGTAAGTTTACCAACTAATGTAAGTAAAATTAATACAATTGAGAGTATTAGTATTAATGGGAAGAATGTAAGTAATTTTGATAAAGATATACTAGAATTTAATGTTTATGTTAATAAGAGTGATAAAGAATATAATTTAAGTGTAGTATTAAGTGACTCTTCTAGTAAAGTGGAAGGGACAGGTAAGTTAGATTTGCCTAGTGATAAGACTATTCATGAAATTAAGGTAACTAGTGAAAATGGAGATGTTAGAATTTATAAGTTAACTATTATTAAAGTTAGTGATACTACAAGTATTAGTGATATAATAAGTAATTTGAGTGTTAAAGTAAGTGGAAGTGTAATATATAATATTAGTCCTAATACTAATGCTGGTACACTTATAAATAGTATTAATAAGTATAGTGCTGGTACAACTGTTACAATTAATGAAAGTAATGGTGTTGGAGTAGGAAGTGGTAGTACTTTAAAAACTGGGCAAACAATTAAGATGATTACTCCATCTGGTGAAAGTAAGAGTTTTGTAATAAGCATCATAGGAGATGTGAGTGGAGACGGAGAAGTAACAATACTTGACTTGTTAAAAGTACAGAAACACTTACTTGGTTCATCTAAATTAAGTAGTGAATATTTAATAAGTGGAGATACTAATGGGGACGCGGAAGTAACAATATTAGATTTACTTAGAGTACAAAAATATATATTAAAATCTATAACATTTTAAGGAGAGTGAAAATTATGAAGGGAATATTTAAAAAAATAATACTTGCTGTTATAGTGAGTTTTATGGGAGTATTAAGTTTAAGTGCAGCGAGTGCTAATATTAGAGTTAGTACTAGTAAGAGTAGTCCGATTGTGGGAAACCAAATTACTGTAACGGTTAGTGTAAGTAGCAGTAGTGCACTTGGAAGTTGGGAGTATAGTTTGAGTTATGATAGTTCTAAATTAAAGTTAATGAGTGGAGACACACATATAGTTGATTATGCATCTAACTCTAGTACAAAGAGAGCAAGTTACAAGTATACATTTAAAGTAATTGCAAGAGGAAGTAGTAGTGTAAGTATTAGTAGTTATAATGGGTATGCATTTGATGAAAGTAAGTTGTCTATTAGTGCTGGTAGTGTTAGGATTAATGCAATTACTCAGGAAGAGTTAGAAGCTAGTTATAGTAAAAATAATAATCTTAAGAGTTTAGAAGTTCTTGGGTATACTTTAGAAAGTGAATTTAATAAAGATACTTTAGAGTATGTAGTAAGTGTACCTAGTGATGTTACTAAAATTACAATTAACGGGAGTGTTGAAGATAATACAGCAAGCGCAACAGGACTTGGAGAGTTTGAGGTAAGTGAAGGGGAAAACAAGTTTGAAATTAAAGTAACAGCGCAAAATGGAAGTACTAAAACTTATACAGTAAAGGTAAACGTGGAAGATAAAAATCCTATTGAAGTGGTAATTGATAATGAAAAGTATACTGTTGTTAAAAGAGTTAGTACATTAGTCTCTCCTTCTACTTATGAAGAAGTTAAAGAAACTATCAATGGTATAGAAGTTCCTGCTTTTAAAAGTAGTATTACTAATTATGTTTTAGTTGGTTTAAAAAATAGTAGTGGAGAAGCTAAATTATATGTATTTGATAAAATGAATGATACTTATACATTATATAGAGAGATTAAAACTAATGGTATTACTTTATTTCCTAAAGAAAGTAAGAAAGAATTAAAAGGGTTTGTAAAAGAGACTATTACATTAAATGAAGAAAAAATTAATGCATATAGATATAAAAATAGTAAAGACTTTTATGTAGTGTATGGAGTGAATATAGAAAATAATGTGGAAGGCTTTTATCAGTTAGATACAACTAATAATTCTTTTGTTAAATATGATGAAACTATTATAAATGATTTGAATAAGCGAGTAGATAATTATTTACTTATTATAATAGTTTTAGGAGTGGAGACTTTAATTCTTTTAATGGTGCTTATTCTTAATATGATTAGAAAGAGTAGAAGAAAAAAGAAAGTAAAGAAAATTATGTTAGATAAAATGAATGAAAAAGATAAGAAAGTTAATAATAAAGAAGAAAGTGAAGAAAATATTGATAATGAAGAAAAGAAATGATATAATTTTTTAGAACTATAATGAGGTGTGTATAAATGAAAAACAGTATTGTTTATAAAATAATAAGTTATATAGTTTTAGTTATGCTTTTGATTAGCTTAGGCTTTCTTATTTATAATATGTCTTTACTTGGTAAAATTGAAACATTTTACAGGGTTATGGTAAGTTTAGTACTCACTCTTATAAGTATTACTTTAGGGTATAGTTTAGTTGAGGGTGCAAAATATAATAAGGTTAAAAAGATTATTATTTCTAGTGTTATTAGTTTGGTACTAAGTGTTATATTGTTTATAGTATCTAGTCTTATTTATAAAGCTTATAAAGAATTAGATAGTATGAATAAGGATGAACTAACATATACTACTATAATGCTTTCTAAGAGTGAAGTTAAGCTTGATTTGATTAATGGGAAAAAAATTGGTGTAGTAAATGATAAGGAAGACATAAGTAACTATATTTTGCCTATGGAAGTAATAGATAAAAATAATTTAAAGGTTAATAATGAAATAGTAGAATATAGTGACTTAGTTACTTTAATGAATGCGCTTATAAATGATGAAGTTGACTTTATATTTATATCAAATGATTATAAAGCAAAGTTTGCTTTAGTAGAAGGATACACTGAAGATACTAAACTTTATGAAATAACTGTTTATAAAAAGAATTACCAAAAAGCTCATGTTGAAAAAGAGACTATTAGTGATAAGACAGAAGTGACTAAGCCTTTTACAATACTACTTTTAGGTATTGATAGTGAAGGGCAAGGTATAAAAGAAGCAAGTTCATTTAATGGAGATACTATTATGCTTGTTAGTTTTGATCCAGTTACTTTAAATGCTACGATATTTAGTATTCCAAGAGATACTTATGTTAAAATGGCTTGTGGTGGTAGATTAAATAAGATAAATGCAGCTAGCTGGGGTGGAACATCATGTATGGTTAAAACTGTTCAAGATTTAACAGGTATAAATGTTGACTATTACGCTAAGATTAATTTTAAAGGTGTTGTTGATTTAGTCAATGTTTTAGGTGGAGTTACAGTAAATGTGCCAATTAGTTTTTGTGAACAAAATAGTAATAGAGAGTTTGGAGACGCTTTAATATGTTTAGAGCCTGGAGTACAGAAACTAGATGGAGAGCAAGCTTTAGCATTTGCAAGACATAGGCATTCTTTGCCACTTGGAGACTTTCAAAGGGCACAACATCAACAAATGATAGTGGAAGCTATGATACAAAGTATGAAAAGTGTTAGAAGTGTAAATGACTTTTATTCTATATTGAATGCAATAAGTAATAATATAGATACTAATATGAGTACTAATGAGATGTTATCGTTTTATAATGTAGCTAAAAACTTGTTAATTAAAAGTGGCGATGTTAATTTAAATATTACTAAGACTTATTTAACTGGGTATGATTTGTATGTTTATAATGGTAGTGGTAAAGCTTATACTTTTCAATATTATAAACAGAGTTTAGCTGATATAGTTAAGGCTATGAATATTACACTAGGTAAAGAAAAAAAGGAAGAAATTAAAGATTTTACTTTTGATTTGAATGAGCCTTATGAAAAAAAAGTAATTGGTAAAACATATTATAATGAAACGAGAAAGCAAGTAGTGCCTGACTTTACTTTAATGAGTGTAAGTGAAGCAAAGAGTTGGGGAAATAATAATGGAATAACAATAAACATTAATGAGACTATTAGTGAAAGTGAAGAATACACTGACGGTCAAATAACAAGTCAGAGTGTTCATGATGGCGTTTTAACTGAAGAAGCGGGTAGTAGTATTACAGTAACAGTTATTAAAAAAATTAGTCAAAGTGAAGACATTAATAATAATATAAGTGAAGAAGAAACGGAGTAGAGATACTTCGTTTTTTACAAAAGTGATAAAAATGGATGATAAAAAGTTTACAAAAGTGTTAAAAAATGGGTATAAAAACAATACAAAAGTGTTAAAATTGCGTATAAAAACTTTACAAAAGTGCAAAAATGAGTTAAAATATTAGTGTAAGGAGTGAAGAATATGCTAGTTAGAAAGGTTGAAAATACGCTTATAGAGAAGTTAACTAACTATGATAGAATAGTTATGGTTGAAGGAGCGAGACAAATTGGTAAAACATATATAATTAGATATGTTGGAAAAAAGTTATTTAAAAACTTTATAGAGATTAACTTGTTAGATGACTTAAATGGAGAAAAGATTTTTGAAAATGTTACTACAGTTGATAAATTTTATATGCAAGTGAGTGCTATGTATGGAAACTTGTTAGATAAAAAAGAGAATACTTTAATATTTTTAGATGAAATACAGGCTTATCCGCATTTGATAACTATGCTTAAGTTTTTAAAGGATGATGATAAGTACACTTATATTACAAGTGGTTCTTTACTTGGAGTTACATTAAATGAATGTGTTTCAGTTCCTATGGGATATGTTAGTACTGTTAAGATGTATCCTTTAGATTTTGAAGAGTTTCTACTTGCTAATGGTGTTAAAGATAATGTTATATCAGATATGAAAAATAAATATGAAAATAATGAAGCAATAGATATTGGGTTACATAAAATTATTATGAACTATTTTAAAAAGTATTTGATAGTTGGTGGACTACCACAAGCAGTTAATACATTTTTAATTAATGGTAACGTTAGTAAAGTTAGAGATGTACAAAGAGAAATTCAAAATTATTATAAGATAGATGCATCACAATATGACTTAGAAAACAAACTTAAAATTAGAAGAATATATGATTTAATTCCATCTTATTTGGAAAATAAGAAAAAGAGAGTAGTTATTAAAGATATAGATGATAAGAAGAAAAGGACAAGTGACTATAAAGAAGAGTTTGATTATTTAATTAATTCTGGAATTTCTTTGGAAGTTAAAGCTATTAGTAATCCAGTGTATCCTATAATTACTTCTATAAATAGCAATTTACTTAAACTATATTACAATGATGTTGGACTTATAACTTATACATATTTTGAGAAGAATATAAATGCAATCATGAATGATAATTTAAGTGTTAATTTAGGTAATGTATATGAAACTGTGGTTGCAACCGAATTAAAAAGTCATATTGGAAATTTGTTTTACTATGACAATAGAGTTAAAGGAGAAGTAGATTTTTTAGTAAATGATTATAAAAATTTAAGTGTCTTGCCAATTGAAGTTAAGTCTGGAAAAGATTATAAAGTTCACAATAGTTTAAGTAAGTTTATGATAAATTACAATATTAAAAAGGGTATAGTTTTATCTAATGAAAGAGAAGTTATGATAGAAAATAATGTAGTTTATATGCCTATATATTATGCTATGTTTATTAATAATGAAAATGAAGATGTGAAATTATAAATTAAGGGTTTAAAATAACTTGAAAAAATGGTACAATTAATGCTGAAGGAAGTTGATTATATGAATTTTGTAGTAAATGGACATAATGTTTTTTTGATAGTACTAGCTACTTTTGCTGCTAGTGTGGTGTTTACTTATTTATCAAAGTTGGTTGCAGTTCACACAGGTATATTAGATGTGCCAAATGCAAGAAGCGCACATACTAAGCCAACACCGCTACTTGGTGGAATAGGTATATTTTTAGGTTTCTTGTTTGGATTTATGTTGTTTGGAAACCATAATGCTTTAATGATATCTATTCTAATTGCATCGTTTTTGATTTTGATTTTAGGAATATTTGATGATATTAAGCCAATTCCGGCTAAATATAAATTTATTGTGCATATATTAGTTGCATGTATAATCGTATTTTATGGAGGGTTAAAGCTTACAAATGCAACAATGTTTTCTTTTAAAGTAGACTTTGGTTTTATGGCTAGTCCAGTGACTATTTTAATTATAGTTAGTATAATAAATGCGATTAATTTAATAGATGGACTAGATGGATTATGTGCGGGTATCTCTTCAATATACTTCTTAACTATTGGAGTAATTGCGCTTATTCTTAATCAATTAGGTGGTCTAGACATAATATTGTCTTTCATTATGTTAGGAGCGACTTTAGGTTTCTTGGTGTTTAATTTTCCACCTGCCAAGATATTTATGGGAGATACTGGAAGTACTTTCTTAGGCCTTATGATAAGTGTTATTATGCTACTTGGGTTTAAGACAGTTACTTTAACATCACTACTTATTCCAGCAGTATTACTAGTTTTACCAATAATGGATACTTTATTTGCAATAATTAGACGTACTATAAATGGAAAACCTATTGGTAGTCCTGATAAGGAACATATACATCATCAACTTTTGAAAAGACTTAGTACAAGAAAGACTATTCTTACTATATATGGAGTAGATTTAATATTTAGTGTTGTTACTGTATTTTATGCAATTGGATATAAAGATGAGATGGTAATATTCTATATTTTACTTGTGTTTATACTTTTATTCTTAGTGTTTAAAACTAATGTAATATTTACAAATAAGGAGAAAAAATGAAAATTTGTATATTAGGTAGTGGAGCATATGGACTTGCTCTTGCAAGTAGATTTATAAAGAATAATAATGAGGTTGTTTGTTATAGCAATAATCAAAATGAAATAGACGGGTTAGTTAGTACTAGAATTAGTGATAAATTACCTAGTTATAACATAGACAAGAGAATAGAATTTACTACTGATATCAAAAGAGCAGTTAGTAATTCAAATCTTGTTGTTATAGCTGTGCCTGCAAAGTTTGCGAGTTCTGTAACTAAAGAGCTTAGTAATTATTTAACAAAGGATATGCATATTTTAATAGCAACTAAGGGTATAGAAAATGATACTTGTTTGTTTTTAAATGATGTGGTTGAGAAGAATTTGAATACTAATAAAATTGCTGTTATAAGTGGGCCTACATTTGCAGTTGATATTGTTAAAGATGTACCAATTGGATTTACTCTTGCAACATTAAATTCTAGCACTAAAGAGTTAGTTAAAAAATTACTAGTGAGTGATATAACTAAGTTAAGAGATACAGCTGACTTGATTGGAGTGGAAGTATGTGGGTCAATTAAGAATGTCATGGCAATTGTTTCAGGAATGCTTGGTGGAATGGGAGTAACAGACTCAACAAGGGCACTTTTTCTTACTGAAGCTTTAAATGACATTAAAGAGTTAATAGATGCTTTAGGTGGAAACAAGAATACTATTTTAAGTTATGCAGGTTTTGGAGATATTTTAATGACTTGTACTAGCTTAAATAGTAGAAATTATAAATATGGTAAAATGATAGGCGAAGGTAAGTTAGAAGAAGCTAATATATATGCAAATAATACAACTGTAGAAGGCTTATATACATTAAGGTCTATTAAAGAATTGATTAGAAGAGAAAATGTTAAAATGCCTATTATTGATTTAGTAAGTGATATAATAAGTGGTAATAAAGATAAGACAAGTATTCTTGAATTTTTAATTAAAAAGTAAAAATATCTAATTATTTAGGTATTTTTTTTTACATTTTAAACGAAAAATGTGGTTATTTTGTAAATTAAAATGATACATAATTTAAGAATTATACATAATTTAAATAATGTTCTTTTATTTTTGTGTGAAATTTGATAGAATATATCATATAAAAGGTGAAGTTTATGGCAGTATTTGTAGTGTTAATTATTATTTCAAATGTTTTATTGAGTGCAGTTTATTATGTTAATAAAGTTATGCTTAACTCTAATTTTTATCAATTAACATATTATTTATTTAATGGGAAAGCAGGAAGTGGAAGTTTTAAGGTTGTGATGGATACAATAATAACTTGTATTCCTTTTGCTTTACTTTCTATAATTATAACGGTTTTACCTATAATTTTAGTTAAACATTTTAAGTGGTTTGCTGTTAAGAAATTTATTAAAATATATGCGATCAGTTTACTTTGTTTTTGTGTGTTATTAACACTACATAGTTACCAGTTTGATGATTATGTAATAAACAAAAGTAAAAAGACTGATATTTATAAATATTATAAAGATACTAATAAAGTTAATGTGAGTTTTAAAGGTAAAAAAAGAAATTTAATTCTTATATATTTAGAGAGTGTTGAGAGTAGTTTGATGAGTAAAGAAAATGGAGGACTCTTTAATAAATCAAGAATACCAGAATTAGAAACTCTTGCATTAGAAAATGATAACTTTTCTAATACAGATAAATTAGGTGGTGGAAAAAATTTAACAGTGAGTAGTTTTACAATGGCTAGTTTAGTAGCAAGTTCAAGTGGAACACCTCTTGATATTAAGATTTTTGGTGGATATAATGAGAAAAATAAGATTATGCCAGAAGTTAAAACACTTGGGGATATATTAAAAGAAAATGGCTATAATTTGAAAGTTATTCAAGGGACTGATATTAATTTTTCAGCGACTGACCAATATTATAAAATACATGGGGATTATGAAATAGTAGATTATAATGAGATGATTAAAAAAGGTTATGTTCCTAAAGGTTATCTTGAATGGTGGGGAATTGAAGATAAGAAGATGTTTGAGATATCTAAAAAAGAAATATTAGAAACTGCTAAAAAAGGAGTGCCATTTGCTGTTACTATGTATACAATGGATACTCATTTTAAAGATGGATATTTAGATAGTGAGTGCAATAGGGAGTTTGAAGATCAATTATCTAATGTTTATGCTTGTTCTAGTAAACAGGTAATGGAGTTTGTTAATTGGGTTAAAGAGCAAGATTTTTATAAGGATACTACTATTATATTACTAGGAGACCATTATACAATGCAAAATAGTTATTTTAATCGATATGATAATGACAAAAGAAGTATTTATAATGTGTTTATAAATAGTGGTAAAAAGATATCTAATAATAAAAATAGAGTATTTACTAATTATGATATGTATCCTACAATATTGTCTAGTATAGGGGCTAGTATTGAAGATAATAAACTTGGCTTTGGAGTTGATTTATATAGTGGGAATGAAACACTTGCTGAAAGTAAAGGACTAGAATATTTAGAGAGTGAGTTAAAGAAAACGGCTGTAAAAGAATAAAAAACACTTGATTTTCACCAGAAAATACCGTATAATGGTATTTAGAGGTGAAAATATGATAATTTCTAATAATTTTATTAAAAGTAGGTTAGGTGAATATTCTAATAAAAATAATAAAATAAGTAGACTTATTAAGGATAATAAACTATATAAAGTTGTAAATGGGTTATATGAAACTGAAAAAAATACTCCGGGTTATTTACTTGCTGGTAGTATATATGGGCCTTCTTATATTTCTTTTGAGTATGCACTTCAAGAGTATGGTCTTATTCCTGAAAGGGTAACTGTTATTACATGTGCTACATGTGGAAAAAAGAAAAAGAAAATATATAAAACAGATTATGGAACATTTACTTATAGAGATGTGCCAACACTTGCTTATCCAGAAGAAATACTTTTAAAAGTAGAAGGAGATTATTCGTATCAAATAGCAACACCTGAAAAAGCATTATGTGATAAGTTATATACTTTATTTCCACTTAAAAATTATAAGAATTTAGAGTTTATGCTTTTTAATGATTTAAGAATAGACGAGGAAGAATTTGAAAAATTAGATAGAGATGTAATTGATAAATTAAGTAAATTATATCATTCTACTAATATAGAACTTTTAGCTAAGTATATGAGGAGGGGAAAAAATGAACAATGTGATTAGTCAAATGTTGTCTAAGTATGAAATAAAAAATACTCATGATGAAGTTAACGCTTTAAAGGAAGTAATTCAAGAGATAGTATTAAGTGGTTTAGCTAGAGGAAATTTTTTTGAGGATGCCGCTTTTTATGGTGGTACAGCTCTTAGAATATTTTATAATTTAGATAGATTTTCTGAAGATTTAGACTTTGCTTTATTAAATAAAAATATAAATTTTGATTTATCGGAGTACTTTAATTATATTGAAAAAGAATTAAATGCTTATGGTTTAAATTTAGATATTAAAACGAAGGAAAAAAGTGCTCATTCTAATATAACATCTGCCTTTTTAAAGAGAGATACAATTAAACATATTCTTAAATTTTTTCCTAAAGAAGAAAATACTAAATATAATAGTTTGTTAAAAGATATTAAAATTAAATTTGAAGTGGATATAAATCCACCTATGGGTGCCACTTATGAAGATGAGTATAAGTTACTTCCAAGAGTGCATGTAATAAAACTATATGATAAAGAGTCTTTATTTGCTAGTAAAATACACGCGATATTATGTAGAGGTTGGAAAAGTAGAGTTAAAGGAAGAGATTTGTTTGATTATGTGTTTTTTATTGCGAATGATATTAAAGTTAATATGAATTTACTTAAGAATAAATTATTAGAGTCAGATTATATTAAAGAAAATGATAAGTTTAATATTGATATTTTGAAAGAAATGTTAATAAACAAATTTAATGAAATTAATTATGACGAAGCGAAAGAAGATGTTATTTCATTTGTTAAAAACAGTGATAGTTTGGATATTTGGAGTAAAGAATTCTTTATTAGCATAACTAATAAATTGGAAAAAAAGCTAAATTAAAATAGAAAATTGAATGTTAAATGTAACAAAATTGTTACATTTTTCTTTACAAGAATACCTATTTAGTGATATAATACACTAGGTTTTTAAGGAGTGAAAGAAGTATGAAATTAAGAAATGTTGCAATAATAGCACACGTTGATCATGGTAAAACTACATTAGTAGATGAATTATTAAATCAAAGTGGTACTTTTAGAGAAAATGAAACGCATGATAAAAGAGTAATGGACTCAAATGATATAGAAAAAGAAAGAGGAATAACAATTTTAGCTAAAACAACTGGTGTACATTATAAAGATTATAAAATTAATATTGTTGATACTCCGGGGCATGCTGACTTTGGTGGAGAAGTTGAAAGAATAATGCATATGGTTGATGGTGTAATCTTACTAGTTGATGCTAGAGAAGGTACTATGCCTCAAACAAGATTTGTTCTAAAAAAAGCATTAGAAGCTAATTTAAAACCAATAGTAGTTATTAATAAAGTAGATAGAGAAAATGTAAGAATTAGTGAAGTAATAGATGAAGTACTTGAGTTATTTATTGATTTAGGTGCAAGTGACGAACAAATAGATTTTCCTATAATTTATGCAAGTGCTTTAAATGGCACTAGTAGTTATCTAGAAGACTTATCAACACAAAAACACACAATGGACCCAATATTTGAAACAATTATTAACACTATACCTGAACCAAAGGGAGACGCGAGCGCTCCATTACAATTTCAACCAGCACTTTTAGACTATAACGATTATGTTGGAAGAATTGGTGTAGGTACTATTGCTAATGGCACAGTTAAAACTGGACAAATGGTTTCATGTGTAAGATTAGATGGTAGCATTAAACAATTTAGAATACAAAAATTATTTGGTTTTACTGGAATAAAAAGAGAAGAAATAGAAAGTGCTTCAGCTGGAGAAATAGTTGGTATATCTGGACTTCCTGACATATCTGTAGGAGAAACAGTTTGTGAAATAGGAAAGGAAGAAGCTCTTCCTGTTCTTAGAATAGAAGAACCTACTTTAAAAATGACATTTGGAGTTAATACTAGTCCTTTCTCTGGTAAAGAAGGTAAACTATTAACTGCTAGAAAAATAGAAGAAAGATTAATGAAAGAACTAGAAAAAGATGTATCTTTAAGAGTGGAACAAAAAGATGCTGAAAACTGGATAGTAAGTGGACGTGGAGAGTTACACTTATCAATATTAATTGAAAATATGAGAAGAGAAGGATTTGAACTTCAAGTATCAAAACCAGAAGTAATTGTAAAAGAAATAGATGGAGTTCAATGTGAGCCATACGAAGAAGTTTTAATAGAAGCACCTACTGATACAGTTGGTTCAGTAATAGAAAGTTTAGCAAGTCGTGATGGTCAAATGATTAACATGAAATCTTTTGAAACTAATACTAAGCTTGAATACTTAGTACCATCTAGAGGTTTAATTGGTTTTGTTAACGAATTCTTAATTTTAACTAAAGGTTACGGAATAATAAATCATACATTTAAAGAATATGGACCGGTTAATCCTAACCCAGTTGGAGAAAGAAAACTTGGTGTACTTGTATCTATGGAAAACGGGAAAGCTACTGCATATGGTTTAGGTGCTTTAGAAGACCGTGGTATCATGTTTATCGAACCAGGTACAGAAGTATATGAAGGTATGATAGTTGGAGAAAACAATAGAGATAACGATTTAGCAGTAAATGTAACTAAAGCTAAAAACTTAACTAATACAAGAAGTGCTAGTAAAGACCATACTGTTGTACTTAAAAGACCTAGACAATTAACTCTAGAAATAGCATTAGACTACATTAATACTGATGAACTTGTAGAAGTTACTCCAAAAAGTTTTAGATTAAGAAAGAAAATATTAAATACTGAACTTAGAAAAAAAGAAGATGCTAAAAAACAAAAGTAGGTAATTATGAAAACTAATTATGATAAAGTATTAGAAGACACAATTAACGAGTTAAAAGGGCGTAAGCCTTCTTTGCTTTTACACTCTTGCTGTGCGCCATGTTCTACTGCTGTAATATCAAGATTAAAAGATTATTTTGATGTAACAATATTTTACTATAACCCAAATATTGAACCATTAGAAGAATACTTAAAAAGAAAAGAAGAACAAAAAAGAATAGTTAGTGAGTTTGGTATTAAGTTTTTAGACTGTGACTATGAAAATGAAAAGTTTAAAAGTATGTCAAAAGGACTAGAAGACTTACCTGAAGGTGGTTATAGATGCCATAAATGTTATGAACTAAGATTAACTAAAACAGCACTTACTGCAAAAGAAAACAACTTTCTATATTTCGGTACTACTTTAACAGTAAGTCCATATAAAAATAGTCAAGTGTTAAATGCTATTGGAAAGGATATAGAAGAATTAATAAAAGTAAAATTCTTATATTCTGACTTTAAGAAAAAAGAAGGATATAAATTATCAATAGAGTTATCTAAAAAATATAACTTATATAGACAAAACTATTGTGGATGTATATATAGTAAAAAACAAAGTGAGCAAAACTAAGCTTACTTTGTTTTTGTATATTATAAATATGTATCTTTCGTCTTGCAAATACGTATTTCTTGTAGCATAAATTTACTTTTGTGTTTTACAAGTACTTATTTATTGTTAATATTTGTCATATTTTGTCAAATTTAGTAAAAACTACCTTGTATAAATAAAGAAAATCTTATATAATAAATTATAGTAGGTGGATGATATGAAAGAGAAAAAACAAAGGGGAGTAATTTATTTAATAGCTAAGACTATTTCTTGGTGTGTTATGGCTATTTTGTGTTTAATTGGTGCATTTTTATTGTCATATATTGCGATTAATAAAATAGCGCAAGCTAAGGGACAAAGGCAACCACTTGGTTTATATACTATTATAAGTCCTAGTATGACACCTGATATAGCTGTTTATGATGTTGTGTTTGTGGCAAAGACGAATCCTGAAGATATTCAAATAAATGATGTTATATCATATTATAGTACCAATTCATTCTTTGGTTCAACTCCAATAACACACAGAGTTGTTGAAAAGCACGTTACTAATAATGGTATAGTATTTAGAACTAAGGGTGATGCGAACCCTGTTATGGATAATGAGATGATAGACCAAAGTCAAGTTATAGGTAAAGTTAGATTTGTAATACCACAACTAGGAAGAGTACAATTTTTCTTAGCTAGTAAGTTTGGTTGGTTTACTGTAATACTTATTCCTGCGGTGGGTGTAATAATCTATGATATTATGAAATTATTAAAACTAATTAAAGTAAGAAATAGAATGCAAGAATTAGAAGAAGAACAAGAAGACGATTTACCAACTAGAAGAAGAAAAGAAGAAATGGAAGAGAAGCCTAAACCTAAAAAGGTAGACTTAAGAAAATAAATTAACGCACGATGTGCGTTTTTTTCTTGACTTTTTGTAACAAATAATATACAATATAGAGCCAATAAGGGGGACAATATGGTTGACTATATTGATAAAAAAATAATTTCTTTAGTTGTAGAAATAATATTTATGTCATTTATTCTTGTTCTAACATATATAATATGGGGTAAAATTGATTTATCTAAATATTCTACTATAGCAAGTAGATATGCTAATAATGGAGAAGGACTAGAAGTTATATTAAAAGAAAATGAAAGTGATGTTACTTTAAAAGTTAGTAATAGTGATGTTAAAGAAAAAGAATATGTTTTATATCTAGGGGTAAAAGATAGTTATAACTTAAATAAAAAAGACTTAAAAATAAAATATTTAGATAGATTAACTTATTTAGAAAATTTAGACAATTATAAAACTAATAATATTACTTATTATGTGTTCATCATGGATAGAACCAGTATTATTTATAATAACAATAGGAATTGCAATTATCATTAATTTAGGAACCAATTATTTACTTGGTGAAGTGTCATATACCACTTATTCCATCGCAGCGATCCTTCAACTTGTACTAACAATGGATTATTCAATAATGTTACTTAATCGCTACCGTGAAGAAAAAGAAAATAATAAAAATAATTTAACTTCAATGAAAGAAGCAATTAAAAAATCATTCCCATCTATTATGGGTAGTTCATTTACTACCATAGTAGGACTTCTAGCCCTTTTATTTATGAGTTTTAAAATAGGTACTGATTTAGGAATAGTTTTATCTAAAGGAGTATTAATTAGTTTAATATGTATCTTTACAGTATTACCATCACTTATACTTATATTTGATAAACTAATATATAAAACACACAAGAAATATCCACATATAAATATGGAAAAAATCGCCTTATTTAGTCAAAAATACAAGTATATAATATCTATAATTTTCATAATACTATTTATAGGATT